>Ga0210003_1000309_pt1 | contig 43584 bp, 59 predicted proteins | sample LantaG_FD_182804 | JGI IMG/M metagenome (GOLD analysis project Ga0210003, IMG submission 182804) | Deep subsurface microbial communities from Baltic Sea to uncover new lineages of life (NeLLi) - Landsort_02402 metaG (SPAdes) (version 2) | ecosystem: Environmental > Aquatic > Marine > Oceanic >...
ACCCATAGTAAACCTAAGTCTGTCGCTGCAAAGGCCGAGCCATCTACCCTTGTAGCTGGCGCGGTGGCCTGAAAGAAACATCTGGCCCCTCCCTGCTTCAAGATACCCTGAAGGCTTGCCTCCCCGCCGGTAGAAAAGTACGTCTCCTTGTTTAGAGCATCCTCGAGCGCCGCCCAGTTGGCCCGAATCTCATCGTTCAGGTCAGGAGCTGGAACACCTTCTGCTATTAGTTCCTTATCCCAAGCCATTTGGTTTCCTTTCTCTTTACCTCGCCTTCAATTTCTCAACTTCCGCTTTCAAGTCATCAGCCTGTTTTTGCTGCTCCTTCAATGCCTCAGTTAGCAGCGTTATCATTGCACTTAAACTCCTGCCGGAAACTTCCGTTGGTTCGGTAACATCCACCTCTATTTCTGTGCCATCGAGCAAAATCTCTATCTGCTTTTCGCCGGTTGGTCTTTGTTCGATAACTGTCCTTTGAACGGAAGCCGGATACGAACTATGCTCTCCAGTTTGTTTAATAGCCAAAACAGCATCCAGAGCTTCTTTGGATGTGCCTTCCCACGCCGACCACTGTGCCCTATCCGTTACATCAAGGGCTGATATGCTCCCCTCTAAATAAGTATCACTCGTAGCACCCGCTGTATAAATTGCATAATTTGTATCACCGGCCGTCTGGGGCGCTACATAAACCCCTGTAGCCGTAATAATTATATCGTCTGCGTCTTTAGTAATGGTAGCGGCATCAAAACATCTGGCAGCGGTTACTGTAATTGCACCACCATCGGTAACTTCTGTCGTTCGGCAAACTCCGTAAAATCCACCAAGTACAGTAACAACACCCGTACAACTGTCTCTTGCTACCTTGGCCGAACCATAACAGCCATAAATACCAGGCCCTACTGCCCAATCCTCTGATGGTTCAAAAATGCTTTCAAACGACAATGCCTTCTGATTTCCAGTGGCATAGGCTTGTGTGCTGTCATTTTTAATTACAACATTAAGACCATCCTCCATAGTTATCTCATCGTAGGTGTAGTCCAAGTCCAACTGTGCATCAAGGTCGAGCGTTCCGCTCAAAGTCCCGCCCGCCAAAGGCAAATGACCGACAGCGGAATAGGCCGAGTTGGTTACAACGTCTGCGTGACTTGAGCCATCAGCAGAGACGTGGTCGTAAGCGGTGTTCGCATTTGTAGAGTTGCCATCAGTCCAAGTAGCTACACCATTTAGCGTTAAGGTGCTTGAAGTTAATTGGAGTGTATCCGATGTGCCGCCGTCTGCATTTACCCCGCAATACCATCTATGACCAGAAGGAGCTTTTGTATAAACGTAATCAACCTCCGTGCCAATACCGTACGCATAAGCGGCGCCAAGTCTATCAGCATAAAGTGATATTTTGTCCTCGTGTGTAGCATCGAAATCCATCTGGTCGATAGAATGAAGGTCGGCAAAAGTGGGGCCGGAAGTTGTCGTTACATCCTGGTCGATAAAGCTGTGGCTCGCTCCCGACTCGCCAATGTGGGTATTTGCAGCATCCCAGTCAGATTCATTTATGGCCGTTATTCCATCTAATAAGTTCAGTTCAGCCGCACTTGCAGTTACAAGCGTGCCGCCAAGCTCAAGTCCGATTGTTCCAGCATTGTGGAATTCAATATCAACATTGCCGGAATGGTCTATTGACATAAATTGTTCAATACCACCTGTTCCTGCCCGAAATATCAACTTACCCTCATTGTCGCCAGAATCTCGTATAGCTTCTATTTTTGCAATAACACGGTCTACGCCCGAATCATCTTCGATATAAAAGGGAAGACTTACACCGAAACCATCTTCCATATCATCTGTTGTTGTGTGCTTGAGTGTTAAAACACTTTTTGTTATATTTGTCTCATCAGATATTCTCTCTATATCTACAAAAGCACATTCAATAACATCACCAATAATATCGTCAAACTCTACATCATCAGTTGTCCGGAGGTTTTGATTACCGGCATAAGTTGCTATCGTCCCCAAGCCCAGAGATGTTCGTGCTGTGGCTGGGTTCTCGTGGGCGTAAGTCCCTGCACCCGTACCTACGATGAACTCGTTATCGGCAACCACTGCTAAAGCGGCGAGGTCATCGAGAACGGCATCGTAGGCTTGTACATCCGTTCCTATCTCCAAATTAACTGTAGCCTTAAAGATAGCTTCATTTGCATCATCGAAAATAGTGCGGGCAAAAGCGGTAAAATCAGCTAATGCCATTGCCTCTGAACCTGTAAAGTATGGTAATTTGTCGGCGGCGGACACAAGACCTGCAAACGCTGTCAATTCAGCGTCTAACGGCTGCCACTCAGCGTAATCAAATTCGCCATTGTCCCCTGACAAAAAAAGGGGCACCGTCAGTATTAACAGTAATATCGCAAAAAGTTTAAACTTCATTTGACACCCCCTATTGGTCTGCTATAATAAAGCGAGCCGACCGCAGGAGTGTGTCCTGCAACCGGCTCTAAACACAACCGTCTATTTAGGAGACGATTATGGCTGAGCAAATCATAACGAAAAGATGTTGCAAGTGCAAAGAAATCAAACCACTTTCGGAATTTTCTAAAGACCAAAGTAGCAAAGATTGCTATCAACCTCATTGTAAAATATGTCGAAAACAATACCGCCAAAGCGAAAAAGGCAAGGCTTCTCACAAACGCTATAACCAAAGCAAGAAAGGCAAGGCTTGCCAAAAACGCTATGCAAACAGCAAAAAAGGTAAAGCGACTGTTCTTGCATATACTGTTCGTTATCCCGAGCGCATTAAAGCTCGTCAAGTTGTCAATGCTGCGATAAAAGAAGATAGATTGCCTCGACCAGATTCGCTGCAATGTTCTTGTAGTAAACAAGCGGCGCACTATCACCATCACAAGGGTTACGAACCTAAGCATTGGCTCGATGTTATTCCTGTTTGTTTTGATTGTCATTATGAAGCCCGTCGCACGTCAATATAAATGTTAGTTGCATTTTGTTTATCCGTACAAACGAATAAAAATTTGCTATAGCCGTGAGCATTCATTATAAGTCTCGCAATATAATTGGCTTGCGCATCTACGACTCGCGGCGTTGTTGGCCAGTCATTGTTCGCCTGTGCGATAGCATCGATAAAATACGCACTGTCATCTCCTTCTTGTGTTCCCTGCGTGCAGGTCAAATCAGCTACCTTCGTATAATGGTCAATTCCGGCAGCAGCGAGCATCTGAATCAAAAGGTCATCATCTTCGTTACCATCGGCCCTGAACCTGACCCCAATATTGACCGTGCCATTAGCAGGCTCGTAAATAACCTTCTTGGAGTCTGCAAGGGCCACAACATCGGCGTCAGACCGCTTATCTTCGTCTATAGGCGCCTGACCGGCGGCAACGACCTCCGTAATAACCCCAACATTTACCCAGTCACGCTGGCGGGTATGCCGCTCGCCAGGCCAGACTAATTCTCCCTGTGGTGTTTTAAGGTGTACCTCGTTATGAGCCATTATTACACACCATAAAGGTCAATATTCACTGTCACATCATTAGTCCCGACGTCTTTATCGGGGTCTATACCAATTGTAATGAGACCGTTGACAGATACTTCATCAAAGTCCGGGGCCGCTTTTTGAGAGTTCAAAACGGTCTTTGCCGCATCGGCCAGTGATGCTACCGAGACGTGAATTGCGGCATTATCGTCCCGCAACTGCAGGGTAAAGGATACCGAACCATCTGTCGCCGTGCTTATCCTTACAACAATCGTCTTGATTGTCATATTGATGTTTACGGTCGCCGTAACCTCAAGATGACTGCTGTCGGCGGCAAGACAGGTTATGGTTGGCACCTCAACTCTGACTACAGGTTTTTTTCTGCCCTTGTGGCGTTCGTCAATACTCGACATAATCATCTCCTTAAAAGCGAGGGGTCGCCCGTTGGTTAATTGCTTTCTGCACAAGTTTCTTTTGACTTACCATTTTCTGAAAATACTCGTAAATGGGCGCTAACTCCTCAGCCGCCGCCCTGTCCATATCTTCCATCTTCATTTCGATTGCCGTACCGTATGCTATACAAGGCCCCCACCGTACATCTACCGGTGCTGTACTCTCAGTGAGTGCATCGGGCTTTTTTATACAGGCTGCCCTGAACGTGTAAATCGCATCAGGCTCAGGTCGAAGATAGAGTTTGCCGCCATAAAGTAATGCCGCGGCCGGTCGGGCTTCAGTGGGGTCCGCTTCCTCTGGATATAAATGAAAGAACTCATCTTTATCCTGATAGAACTTGACGGTCGCCAGAACATCATCTGAGTCCATAGTTGTCATCGGTGTCATAAGTCTCAGATAGTCTTGGCTGACAGTATATTCCCCACCATCCTCATCCGCCGTAGCTTGAGTGAACCAATCCTCAAACTCCGCTACATAGACTTCAAGCGGGAAGATATTGCGGTAAAAGTCATTTATCCTGTTATTAAGGTCAGCGTCTTCTATATCCTCTGTTGTCAGTTCACCGGTTATCTCGCGTACCTTCGCTCGTATCTCTGCTAATGTCCAGGTTATGGCCATTTGAACCTCTATGTGCAAAGTAAATTATGGTCGCTGAATACAGAATCCAGAAACCTACCGACAACCACAATTTCAGCCAAAAATCCATAGTAAAAAGTGGGGGCTATTAAAGCCCCCCACTCCTTAAACTTATTACTTATTGTGCCACAACTGTTACACCAGGAGCCATCGGTTCGTATGACATATAAACCGTAACCGCTCCGGCACAAGTACCATCGTGGTCAACGTCAAGTTCTACCGAACCGGGTGGAAGAATCAAACCAACTCCAACAGCTGCGTGTAAAGCAACTCCATTGGTCGTTGCTGTCAGGTCATTGGCAATAACTCCATCCCAAACCAGTACAGTTCCAGCCGCCATACCATTACACTCTAAAGCGGGCGATGTCTGACCAAATTCTGTATCGGCCGCTGGTGTTGTCGGGTTCATATTGTAACCAATCAGACAACCCTCGGTGGCGATATTGGTATCAATGTAAGTAACGATGTTCGTTACCAGAATCGGCCCGCCTGCTATCGTAAACAAGCCGTTCATAGCAACATCAACATCAACAAGAGTAGTTATTGATTTGGAAACGCTGTACTGTTGCTGGATAAACTCAAGACGTTCCAGAACAGAGCCATCAGCATCCAAAGTTACAACAGTAGTGTCCTGACTCGTTGGTATTGGAATACCGCCCTCGTCAATCGCATCGGTAGCCAGGTTGCCAAAACACTTCAAACCGCCCGGGTCAAGGATAGTCGCTACGGTGTCGGCGTACAGTCTGTTGTTGGTAAATTCACCGAACGAAGTGTTTGAAGCCCATTTTACAGCATAATCACCAGTTGAAGAATTATGGATAGTGTTGTTGATGATTCTCACATTAGTATCGGCCTGGTCGCCTTCGATAGCTGCCGTTGTGAAAGCACCATAAAAGTAACAGTCCTCAATTACCATACCGGTACAAGTACCGGAGGTGTTCGTAATAGCAGACACATTGCTGCCAGCGGCGGTGTTATTGATAAACCTGCATCTGGTAAATCGGACATTGTCCGTGCCGGACGCTAAAGTAACCATATCAACAAATTCATTTGTTGTCGCATTTCGCCACTCGCAGTCCTCGAAAATCGCACCATCAGAACTGGCATCTAAACTAATGCCCACGGTATTGTCCTGAGTAGAGGGCGTGAAGATAAGGTTTTTATACTTTACATCAGGTACGGTATGAGCAAGGCTATCGTTTGCGGTATCAAACGTAAATATCGGACGAGCTTCACCAACGCCTAATCCAATTATCGAAATACCAGCCTTATTAACAGCTACAGAGCCGACAATATTCTCTGCGTGATTTGAAGCTACAAATATATAAGCGCCCGTGTTAGTGGTCGCATCGCCTATGGCAAGAACCAACGTAGCCTCAGCATCAATCCAACTTGTACCAAGTCCACTACCACCAGCAACACTCGCGTCAACGTAAAATACATTGTCGGCCGTAGAATCTATGCCAAGAACGGATGCGATGTCATCGGTCTGTTTTTGGAGCCATTCGAGCCTCTCGAGGTTAGAACCGGCGGCAACTTCTGTAACATCCGAAGTCTCGGCGCTTATCGGGATAGCTATTGCCTGCTGGTCAATTGCATCAACACCAAGATTGCCTGAACATTTCAAAGAACCAGGGTCAAGCATCGTAAGATAAGAGTCGGAGTACAATCTGTTGTTAGTTAATACGCCGGTTGCAGCAGCACTCAACTGGATAGCATATTTGGTCGAGGTGGTGTTACTTATCACGTTGTCTATAATAGACAGATTCGTCAGAACCTGGTCTGAATAGATACAGCCATTCGCAAATTCACCGAATGCGGTACAGCCGGTTATCGTAGTTTGGTCAATAGTGCCGTCCGTAAGGTCGATAAAACAACTGGCGTGAGCGGTTGTAGCGTTTGAATTGTAATATGTGCAGTCCTTAATAGTTAGCTGTGCGGCGGCGGCGTCAACGTCAATACATATTACAAATTCCTCGTTAGCACCCTCACCTTTAATAAATGAGATATTCTCAAGCGTACAGCCGATACCGGCATCTTCTACTCGAAAAGCAGTAACCACTTGGTCAGCACCAGCTTGTAACCGAACATTCTTAACCGTAATACCGGCAGCATCTAAGGTAATTTCATCAGTGCCTGCATCACAGGTCAATAGCGGCTTGGCATCACCTTCACCCATACCGATAAATGAAACATTGGCTACATCTATAACAATATCGCCTATTTCCTCATCGTGGCCGTCAGCGATATAAACAACATCACCAGCACTACAACCGGCCTCAGCAAGTGCGAAAGTGGCGTAGGCGTTTTCCAACGTCAAGCCTGAACCGTCGCCGGACGTGCCGCTGTCAACATACCGAATAGTTCCGGCACAACCTAATATCGTTTTATCGTCAAGGTTCAACTCCTCTTTGCGCATAATCCAGATACCATCACCGGTTGTTATCGCAGCGCCAGCAGCGACATTGAGTTCAAATGTCCCGGTTCCCGTATCATAATCAATGATGTCGATAATCTCACCTTCGGGAGTGCCGCCAGCGGTATCAAAGTTAAGAACAACCATCAAAGACCAGCCGGTATTAAAGTAATCATCACCAAAACCGGCCAAAGAAGCGCATACGGCAAAGGTAGTTCCACCGGCATTAACTTCACAAGTCCCTGCGTAACCGTTAGATGATGCGGTTATAGAAGCGATGGTGTTGTTAATACCTGTCAATGTAGCCGGTAGAGTCGTTCCGACAGCCGTAATAATAGTGTCGGTATCCGCTCCTAACGCCTGAAGAGACATAGTAGAGGCTCGATAATCACTGGTGTCTGCCCCAGTCGTCATAACGTGCGAAAGTGAAGACTTATCAGCTATGTAAGTTGTTAAATCAGCATCTGCGTCAACAGTTGTGGATGCACCGGCAACGTGGTCAAGCTGGTAATCTGTGAAGTCTGCGAGAATCAGGTCGAGGAGGGCGTCAATAAGAACGAAATCAGCAAAAACGCTATCACCAGCGGTTCCGGCGGCATCGCCCCTGTAAGGACCGAACATAGTCTCAAAGTTCCTCGTTGCCACGTTCTTTGTTTGCATAAACACATTGTCAGGACCTACGAACATAGCAGCAGCGACAAGAGCAAAACTCGTACCGTTACCGTAGCATTTGTTGTTAATCAGACTACCAGTGGATGCGGCAGAAAAGGACATCAACTTACCAGTCGTATTTACGTTGCAAATCACGTTGTTCTCGATGAGCATACTTATGGAAGTAGCCCCATTCGCAATAACATAATCGCTCCATTCGCCAAAAAAGTAGTTGTTAGCGATAACGGACTGGTTTGAAGCGCCTTCTAAAGCGATAGCAACACTGTCATTTCCACCGTCTATACCGATAAATCTGTTTCCGACAATAACCAGCTCATCGGCAGCAGCCGTTACGGTAATCATTATCAGCAGTTCCATATCGTTAGTTGTTTCTCTGAACTGACAACCCGCGATTATTGCGCCGTCACCATTAGCGGTAATATCCAGACATTCGGTTATTCCGTTGGTGTAAGCGCCCAAGAACCGAAGATTGTAAAGCATCACATCAGCAGCCGAAATCTGGACGGTGGCCGAAGCGGCGGTTATCATAGAAATCGTTGGTTGGTCCTCACCGTTACCAATACCGACAACAGTGATACCGGCTTTGTCAAAGTTCAGGGCCGCAGCAGAAGCAACGGTTTCTCCGTGGTTCTGTGCGACATAAATAACATCACCGGCGTTGTCCGTGCAAAGGTCAACAGCCTCCTGTAATGTATCGACCGCCGTTGCCCAGGTAGTACCTGCGCCATCCGCGGCGGCGCCGCTGTCGCAATAGAAAATACTGCCCGTGCCGATATTGTCGAACACTCCGCCACTCAGGGCTTCCAGGTCGGATACTTGGTCGTCCAGCGTGCCTATCCTGTCCTGAAGTAGCCGGGTCAATAAATTAGGATTACTCACGTTCCTGTGGGTAATCGGGTACGGGGCAAAACAGGTGCTGGCTAACAATAGTACCAGAATCGCTATTAGTAGTTTCTTACATTTCATTTTCGGTCTCCTTGATACCTAAAAGTTTTCTTGCTTCGAGCAGTTCTTTCGCTTCGGTTTTGGCGTTTGCTTTCGCTTGCTCTTTTGCCTTTAGCCTGGCCTCCGCCGCTGCAACTATCCGCTTGGCTTCAGCGAACTTGTCTGCTTTGGCCTGGGCTTTGGCCTCTACTTTAGACTGGGCTTCAGTTTTAGCCTGCTTTTGGGCTCTGGTTGTGGCCTCAACTTCCGCTGCCTGCTCTTTCAATGGAATGAGTGCCAGACTGTTATCATTTACCTCACCAACTAATTTGGTGAGATACAAGACAAGCTGTCTGGGCGTATTTACTTCATATGTTGTTGGTGGTTTCATAATTGGTCTCCTAAAATTTATGCAACTGCTACGGCATCGATGTCTTCTTTTTCTACTTCCGTCACACTGAAACGGCGATATTCACCCGCAACCTGCATAGCGTGGCCGGACTCTGCACCTGGAACGTATCGTTTATAGGGATAGACGACCTTTCTAAGATGATTAACTACGCTTTTCGGCAGCATGTGAACGGCATTGTTGACAAGGTGATAGCTCTTCATCTGCTTTTTGTCCTCGTCATACTCGAAGCTGAATACCCAATCCACACCGTCTTCGAGGTCCATATTCTTGACGCGGACCGCTATAAGCGGGTCGCCTTCAGCCTGCGCCTTCTTGGCCAGCCACGCTTGGCATTTCTTGCAGATTACCTTCTGCTCATCTGCTACCGCCGGTCCGTCTTTAGCGCCACAAACAGCTTTCGTTCCATCCGAAAAATGAATCCCATCCTGCTTTGCCATAACAATTCCCTTTCAAAATAGAAAACGGCCGTATAGAGAAGGTATAGGCTTCCTATACAAGCCGTTTCCTGGTTCCTAACTATTCAGTTTTTAACTTACACGGTGCCGAGGTCGGTGTACTGGTCAGCCTCCCACGCTGTTATAAACAGAGGTATACTGGCTGCGGCGAGAGTTAAACCTAATGTGATACCAAGACCCTTGTTCGCAACGATGTTCTCTTCGCGGCAGGTCCAGACGTTGTTCGCTGAATCTGTAACAGTTCCGCCTACTGTTGTAGGCCAGGTGGGTTGTACTGCACAAGCACCTCCTGAAGTGGTACATTCGTAAACATAGCCGTTGGCCGTGTTCGGACGTACCATAGTACCTATTACCGTTGCGCTTCGGGCCGTTGGCGTTACGGTATTGGCTATCTGGTAGGCATAATTGAAACAGTCTTTCTTGAGGTCGCCCGTTCCTGGTATCGGAGATTCGACCAAAACTTGCGGCGTCTTGGCGCCATTATAAGATGATATGCCCGTGTTAGCGTCCGCTTCACTGAAAGTACCACCTGTATCTATGACACCATATTCCTGGTCGGCTGCATCAACAACAGCATCGTCTTCGTATTCTTTGCCCCACCATTTCAAAAAAGAAGCGCTGGTAATCGTTCCGTGCTGTTTGTAAATCTCTACATAAGTGGGGATAAAACCAAGTTCAAGGTTGATAGCGACACCTTGACCAATAAGTGTTCTTTGAACCATTTTCATTGTTATACTCCTTAATTTATGCCGTTTATTACGGCGTTATTTTTAGGCCGCCGTTACCTTAAAAACGATAATGTTGTTGTCATTGAGGATTCGGCACACATTCATAAACTTCCAGGCGGCTGTTTGTCTCTGGTCCATAGGGTCGGCTGAGCCTGCTGAACCTTTGGTGTGGATGATTAACTTGGCGTTTGCCTTCTCTAAAGAAACCACACCGTATCCGTGCCTTGCGAGTATCGGGATGTAGTAGTAAGTTCCCGCTGTTGATGGGAACGCCTCAGTAGCTGAACCTTCCTTGTGGGCAACTGAACTGGCTAAGAAGCGGACCTCGTTGACGGAACCTCGCTCGGACTCAAGTACCGTGCCCTGGTTGGCATATTCTGAGGTGTTCATAAAGCCGGTTACAGCCTTCAGGTCTTTATTTAGGGCCGTGTTCATAATGGCCCAATAAGAAGGAAGAACGGGCGATGTACCTTGACCAACCGATGCCCTAATCAATGGTGTTACCGGAGAGGAATCGTTGTTCTGAAGAGTATTTGCTATGGTGTCGATGTCGGTCTCATTCAAAGCTGTCGTTGTGGGGTCGCCGTTTGAGGCGGTCAAGCTCGAAGCCGTGCTCACTATGACGTTTCTTATCAGTTCATCCTCAGTGCGGTACATCTGGTCGTTAAGCTCACTGACACCTACATTGAGAATCTTGTTCTCGCAGGTAAACTGCAATACGTCAGTGATATGGATGAAGTCGCCATACTGAGCGACTGTGGCGCGAATGTCCTGTTTTGTAAGGTATTTTCCCGGAGGGGTGATACCTTCGAGAATCTCGGTAGTTGCGGTAGCAATCTGCGCGAACCGGCGCCATACGATAATCTTGCCTACACCGGCTGGAAGGGTTTCACGGTCGGCAAAAAGACCGTGTACGAGTTTTGGTTTGTTCCGGACGAGCAATAGCTTATTAAAGTAAGCGTTTACCGCCGGAGTAATAATAGAGGTTGTTGTAAAATTATCAGCCATTTTAATTTACTCCTACACTATGGCCCCGTGTGAGAGTGCAAGTTTGAGGAAATCCGCATCAGACATACCTTCATAACGTCCTTCCTCAGATAGAGCGCCGCCGCCCTTGATATTCGCAGAGGACTTAACTCGTGCCGCATTCTCGACAGCTTCATCAATTGCGGCCTTGGCATCTTTCGCTTTAACGGGCTTATCAGCGGTCCTTGTCTTCTGCAACTTCGCAATTTCGTAAGCTGCTAATCGCGGGTCGCCGCTCTTTGCAATCATAGTTAGCAGGGCCGGGTTTTGTTTAATTGCCGCCGCGAGAGGTTCGGCATACTTGCCTGACATTATCTCATCGGCGGTTCCTACAAGGTCGGCATAATCCGAATGGGCTTGGTGAAATGCAATCTCGGCCAAACGAGAATCGAAGACCTTGCCATAATGCTCCAGGATTTGCCTATGCTGCTTTACCGTGGGGACATCATCTTCGTCTTCCAAGCCAGCCTCTTTGAAGATGTCAAACTGCGGAACCCGGGCCTGTGGGCCTTGTACTGGGTTCGCCCTGGCAAGGGCCATCTGCTGGTTAGCAACTTCGACTTGTCCTTCGAGCCCTTTTACCTTATCGACCATCTCCTGAAAGCGCTCGTAAGATACGGTCTTAGGTTCTTGGTCTTTAACCTCGCCTGCTGCCTCAACTTCAACTTCTGCCTGAGCTTCAGCTTCTGCCTGAGCTGCAATCTGCTCTTCAGTTTGAACTTCTTCTGTTATTTCCAGATCTGCCATAATAAAATCCCCTTTCGATAGGGCTCCGGAGTCGGCGAACACTCACGGATTTAACGCCATAAGCCCCTAAAAGTTATTTCTTCTTTTGTCATTCTTTTTAGTTCAATTCTCTACTTGGATAAATAAGCGGCATACGCATCGCCGCTTTAGCTATTGATTCACTTGCCCCATCCGTTACTACTGGCTGAATAGGAGCGTCCTTCGGCAATACCCACAATTCCTTGACCTGGCCGGATTTGTTATCTATCCGCCAGCACATCGTGTTCAGCATTATTGGCGGGCAAGTTTCCCGCGCTGAAAAGACAGTCCTTAGTTGCTCGCCGTTCTTGTACCAATCAGCAGTAAAAAGAATATAATAAGGCTCCCTTCTGTGCTTGTTCTTAGCGACACAGGCCTCAAAGCCTTTCTCAAGCTCCTCTGTCATCATCGGAATAATCTCACCTATCTGGACTTTACGGATTCCCATTACGCTACCTTTGTGACCATAACTTTGCGGAGTCGCCCACAATTAGGACACTTCTGCCTTCTGTTCGTGTATTCGTATATCCTGATATCCTTGCCTTTAAGGTGCATCCTCACTGAGCATCTACAGAGAAGGCGGCCTACAGTATAATCCTTCATTTACGTCTCCCTATTTACCGTTTCGTCATTGCCTTTTTCTGGTTTACGCCCTCGAAGGCAATCGCCCTGTCAATAAACTTCAATACTCTATCGAAGCCCATTTCCTCAATCTCTTTGGCTGTCTTGATACGGCTCAATGCCGCACCTGCCCTGTTTTCTTCCTCTTGCGCCCTGCGTTCCGCCCCCCTGCCGAGGTCAGCGTCAATCTTTGCCATTCTCATCTGGTCGAGTAACTGCTTTTCTTTGAGCTGCTCCTGCTGGGCCTGCTGCTGTCGCTGCTCTTCTTCCTTCATCATCTTTAAGAGTTTGTCCTTCATCTGCATCGGGGCGTTTTCAAATATCATTGTCCAGGTAATCGGAGCACCTTCGGCTTTGGCCTGCCGTAATTCAATGTAGAACATCTGCTGCTGGGTTTCGGTAAGTAGCCCCTCCTGTGGTACAAGGTCATAGCGGGAAAGGTCTTCAGTATAGAACTGCGGTACGGGCTGCTCGTTGAGTATCCGGGCGACCTTGTTCTTGTTGTAATTTTTCTGAATGAACTTTGCCAACTTAAAGGTAAAATTCTGCTTGCTGAATCGTAACTTATTGAAAAGTCCACCTTGTGCTATTAAAGCAGCGCCCTGGCGCAGCTTGGTCAGATAACCAGATACCTGGGCGTTTAATTCGTCCTTGCCAAACAATGCCTCATTTACACCGGCTATGTCATTTATGAATGTCTGAAGGTCCCTGTTGAGTTGGAATAAACCTTGTGGTATATCTGGGGCGGTAATTCGCTCCACCTTTTTGCCCGACAAAGCTCCTTCTTTTAACCAGATTCCTTTGCCCTGGCCTGATGCGTGAATGTCATCAGGATTAACAAGCGTCTTCTCTTCGGCCATAAATCCCGAGCTCACCTGGCTGTCGATAATATCAAGAATCTTAGATAGACGTTTTGAAACCTCTCTTTGCGGGCCACGTAGGGAACGGACGATACCCTGAAGCTTCAGGGATTGGTCGTCATATTCAGGATACCAATAACCAAAGACACCGATAAACGGGTAATCATCTATTTTGTTCGGGTCGGGGCCTTTGGTGATGAATTTGCCGTTTACGTAATGTGATAGCTTCACAGTGTCAATGTAATCATCCCATGACGTCAACTGCATGGCGTATCGAGCCAGAATCATATCAAGGTCTTCTTTTTTGCCGAGCCAGGGGAAACTGTCTCCTGTCTTGCGGTTGGCTAAAATTTTAACCTTCTTAGTGTCCCTCTCCCAAAATGCTGAATAATTACATCGCTTATCCTCGCGGCCTTTTCCTTGGTATGCTGAAAATGGCAGGGTTATCTGGGATTCAGTCTGCTTTGCGTATGTTTCAATCAGGCTTTCCGAGCCAGGCAGGATACTCTTTACATCGTCAACGAGCATTCCTTCCTCGTGGATGATGATATGTCCGCAATCAGATAAGTCCTGCTTGGTAAAGCCCGGGTCCAGAAGGAATTTGTTATATGGTTTGCGGCTGAATTGAATATCACCTTTCCGGTCAAGATATATTTCTACCAGGTTCAGACCTGTCGTAAGGGCACCTAACTCGAAAGCATCACTTAAAACCTCGTAACCGTGATGGTTCTCCATAAGGGGCATTACAATGCCAGTCAACTGCGAGGCGACCTTGTCGTCAGAACCTTCAGCCGGTCCGATTTTAAGTGCTAACCGATTCTTGATTTCATAGCCTGAAATCATATTCACGATGCGGCGAATGATATTGAAGTTGAGAACCTCGCGGTTCTGGTCCTTGAAATACTGCTTGTCCGCGGCCGTCCAGGGGTCGTCTATAGTGTATTTGAAGTCAAGATGAGCTTGCTCTATAAAAGGAAACCACCGGTCATACGAATTATTAAAAGCCTCTTCGAAATCTTTCTCTTTGTTCTGGTCTTCCGACATCTTTTTCCCAAATAAAAAGCCCGACAATCACGATTTCTCGTAACTATCGGGCTATTGCTATTGTGGGCAGTAAGTCCGAACTTACTTAACTAAATTGTCAAATTCGCGTCTCTATATCCTGAGTTTCTTTGAATATTCCGTGCTTCAATTCTCCGCCGTGAGTAAAAAAAACAACAGGCCCGAAATGCCCGTGGGGCCTTCTGCCTGCTTCGTTACGTAGATTCTGGAGTATCCTTTTCTCATCGTTGGTCGGTATTATATCAGGCACACAGTCTAATGTCAAACTATTTTTTTCCTTATCAGGCATTTTTATTCTAATTTGCTTATCGGCAAGAAGTTAGGTTAAAAGATTTTGTGCGTTTTTAACCGCTTGAACAGCATTGCGAACAGATTCTTTTGGACTAACTTCACGACTTTCCACTCTCTTACGCTTACTCAACCTTTCATAATCTGGTATATCTGGTGGCGGCGCATAGAAGATAAAAGGGTCAATCGCGGCCAGGTGTTGGGAAAAGCCTAAGCTCAATGGCGATTGCCCGAAAAGTTCTTCAAATATTCCCATTTTAAGGTCTCCTAATCTGCATCTGCGCCTACGGTAGCCACTTATCGTTATGGCCGCTGAATATCCACATATAAAACGATACGACGGTCCGCCACGAAATCACCAAATAAATAATCATTACGATTAAAAGCCACTTCATTTTAAGGTCTCCTACTCTGTATCTGTCTCTGTGCCAAACTTAATATCAATAGCTTCAAGTGCATTTATCCAGTCCACGATTTCATTGAGCTTGACCGTAACTTGCTCAAGCCTATCTATCGACAGTTCATTAGGGTTTAAATCTATCTTTTCCATTATGGTCTCCTATCATTTCTTAATCTCCTAAGGTCTTTTGTGCCGTTCCCATATTTCTTATCTTGTTTATTACATCAACAGCTTCAAGTAATGCTACCATTGCGAGTTTTAGCCTTGTTTCTTTAGATGATTTGGGTTTCCCCGTCTCAAGTTCGTGAGTCATATCCAATGATATTGCGTAAACTTCTTCATCGGACAGGGCTTCGTATGTTCGCAACAGGTGCCTATTTAACTTATAGGCGGCTTTGTATTCCTCGGAATCCTCGTCCAAATCTTTATCAATATACGGCCTTCCAAACGGAGGCCACATAATATGTCTTCTAATCATAAAATTCTCCTTTCTATGGTCTCTTGTGTCTTTCCCATATTTATTCAATCCCTTTCGACTTTTGGTATTTCTTATAAGCATATTTCCAAGCAAATGTAGATTTCTCTCCATCTTCCAAAAATCCTGTACCTGCGGTGCCGAGTGGGTGAAATATAAATATAACTCCGCTTAAATGGTCAATAGGTATGTAACCGCACATTGCAGCAAGTAAATCAGTTACAGCATATTGGTCAACAATTTTATCCCCTGTCAACTCGATAAACTTCGCATAACCACACCGTTCATCAAAAGGCTCTTTGGTCCTAATGCCTTTAATTTCAATACTGTCTCCCATTTCTTAATCTCCTAAGGCCTCTTGTGCCGTTCCCATATTTCCTTACTTTCTTCGGCGGTCATACCGCCGGAGCTTATTTTTTTCAATGCCAATGTAAGGTATCTGCCGGCATCTGCATAGTGGCTTGGTTTGTCGTGGGCCGGATGTTCGTCATAAACACCATCTTTTTCTATCCATTCCCGGTGATAACTCGACCAAGCTGTTATTACAGGCTGGCAATTATCAGCGTCAATATAAATCCTGGGAAATAAGTTCCTGAGTCTTTGGATGCCGTCTATCACCCATTTCTCTCTGTCCAAGACTGTAAATTTGATGCCCTGCTGCTTGAATGTATCATAAATTGCCTGTCCAGTACCGATTTCGCCTTTTGAAATGTCAAAGGGACAGAAGTATTGACCATAGCTGTATTGGTACTTCTCGCGGTAGTTGTCTAACATTCTTTTATAAAACGCCGCACCGCCAGCTATATCATCTTTTTCCGATAGACTGAAACAGTTGACTATGTGAACTTCCAAACCGACAGCCTGAAAGAATATCCAGGGCATCCTACTACTGAGTCCGAGGTCGCAAACTGCATGGACAGGGTAGTGAGGTAAATGCGGCACTCTGCAAATACGTCCTTCCTCTCTCATTTGTGCCATTTCCTCGGCATAGTATGCACCCTCTACGCTGGCGATAAATGCTTCTTCGTAAGTTGATGGGTGCTCTTTGAACATATCATGCTTGAGCCTTTTCTTCTTTTGGGTGTACCAAGCCCTTTGTTCGGGCGTGATTACCTTGCCGAATATCTTTTCGAGCTTGTCGAAATACTTATGTAGCTGCTTTGGTGTCTCTACGAAGGACGGGTCTGTTATGTTGCTGTCTTTCTGATGCCAGGCAAAGAAGTGTATTTTGTAGTCCATCGGGCTTAATGCATCGCCTGTCTGTCTTTTGGTTTCAGCCACATCACACATATCCTTGAAGTCACCGAAATTGCCCTCTGCTGTACTCTCTACGAATATCACACCCTCCTTGTGTATTGTCTCCATTGCCCCCGTTTTGATTTCCTTTGCTTTCTTTGGGGCGTGGACGCAAAGCCAAGCATACTCTGAAACGTGAAGATATTGAAGCGTCCCCGACCGCATAGATGTACCAACGTAAATGCTTGAGTTATTACTAAATAACAACTCTTGAGCATCGTCTTTGATAAGCTGTCTTGCATCCTTTACATCCGCTGGTAGTCTATCATAAGCAAAATGTATTTTGTCTCTGAATATCTTTTTGGCGTCCGCGAGTTTGTGAGCAATAATGCCTGCCCGGACATTTGAATTAAACAGACAGGCATCCAATAAGAATATGGCTATGAACGTAGTGATTCCGTGCTGGCGGCTCTTGGGGATTACGTTGAGCCACCACAAAGCAAAATAAAGAATCTCCTGAACCTTGTTGAGTTTGAATGGAATCTTCTCCCCTTGCTCGGTTGTTATCCAATAGAGGTTGTTAAGACGCCACCACCTATTTCCGAGCGTCTTTTTTCTCTTTTGCGTCAGGGAGTTTACCTTTACTTGTACCATCAACCATATCCAATAATGAATTAGTTATGTTCATCGTTCCTTCAAATTTCTTCGTGATACGTTTTCTTAAAGCATTAAACTCTCTTATTGCCCCCAGCTTGGCCCCAAAGTCCGCATCTTGAGTTATTAGAAAAGCCAATTGCTTGTCAACGTGCGCCTCGTTCAAAGATAAATCAAGTAGTTTGTTGATGTAAGCCAAAAGGTTAACATTGGTTAACAACCGACTTGCCGCTGCTTTCGCTGATTGATAAGCCCCCTTTGTGCTTAAATCTATGTCATAAGCTTCTGCGTAAGCCTGAACGCCATTGCCAAAAAACTCTCTATCGGTTGCAAAAAGCTTACAGAACTCCCGTTGTAGAGGGTTTAGTTTGTCCCCTGCCGACTTGGTCTTTGTAGCTTCTTTCTTCATAACACTCGCATTATACCAAAAGGCCGTTTATTTTTCAAGGCTTTTACTTTTTCGCTTATTTTGCAACTCCCTTTAGGGCTTACTAAAACATTTGAAACACATACCATATCTTAATTCTGTATTTTCATCGCCCTTTCCGCAAAAGCGACATTTGCCACCGCCAATTCTTTCGTGGGCTTCTAATAATGCCTCGTCAAGTTCATCTGGCGTTATTTCAAAACCTGCCTCGGCTATTGCCTCTCGTAATTTATAACCATCTTTGCTTAACATCGCTACGCTCCCTTAAACACAAACTTTGAGAAATAAATATTTTTCCCACATTTAGGACATTCAAAACTAAGTAAGATAGTAACTGAATAATATATCTGTACGACCATAAAAACATTTCGGCATTTGGGGCACGTAAAATCATAATCCCCTATCTTAAATTCTCTTTTCCGAGCTTGCTGCAATTTGATTGTTGTCGCCATCGCTACGCTCCTAATTGGTTCATAAAGTCAAGAATATCGGTAAGGCAGTCCCGACTAAAAACAACATCTTCACATTCGGCATTGAAAACGTAATGCCTCCAGGGCTTGTAATACGAAACCGTACCCAAGACAGTTCCGTGTTTATTGTTTATACAATTCCAAAAGCCGTTAAGAATTGTTTGCTCAAAGTGAATGTATTTATATCTTGTTTTCATTTCGCTACGCTCCCTTAACTATTCCTGTGGTCGTCATAATCTCGATACCCCGCATCGCGTAAAAGTCCCAAATACTTCTCTTTGTACTTTTTTTCAATGGCGCCAAAGTCCATTTCATTATCGTGAATTACTTTTTTGCCGTCTATCTCCCATTGCGCAACTAATTCTTTTCCGTATCGCTCCTCCATAATTTTTCTGAATTTCTTATGCCGCCCGTCTCTGCCCTGATTACAGATTCTGCACTGTGCGCATATCTGCCTGTCATCTTTGGGGAACGTCTTGGCATTGCCGCCACCTGCAAATAAATGACCGGCATCGAGAAAATCTATGTGAAACCTTTTGAGGCACGTTTTACATAGACCGGCAAAAGGAAAGTTAGTCGTGGCAAGACAATCCCTAATCCGTATGTAACGGCTTAACATATTCCACGCCTTGCGCTTAGCTGAACTATTTAGGGATTTAGCCATTAAACTATCTCTGTCGCAAGGCGAACATTATTCCAAGAAGAATTAGAGCTATTCCCAAAACCTGTATGCTCTGAGTAAGGTTATTGACTGCCATTTGTTCTGTTAATCCCTCAATTGTCATTGCAATATTCGGGTCAACCATAATCATTTCTCCTTTGCGATTTGGTTCATTTGGTCAAGGGCGTCCACCGCCACTTCCAGCATCCGCCTAAAATCATATTCGGGTCGGTCATTTCTGCCTCCAGTAAATGTGCATAATAAAACACACAATAATATATAAACACATTGTATTTTCAGACCAGCCGCTCCATTTGGCACCTATATAAGCAATGCCTAAAGTCAATACAAACACGACCCATTTTGCTGGTGGTTTCATTCGTTCTCCTTTCCGGCGGGGCGGGCACTCCGTTGCCCTCCATCCGTGCCCCGCCTTTCAAATTTCAAAACCCTTTCAAAGTTACCTTTCTTTCAAAATTTCGTCTATCAGCCAATGTGCTATCGAAATCTGGCCTTTGTCCTTTCTCAAATCCTTTAGGGCAGGCGTTGTTTTGGCTCGCAAATAAGCCTCGTAATCCTCACGAACCCTCTTGCGGTTTTCTTTTGGGGTTTCGCCACGTCGCGGCTCTGGGGGATTTTCTTTATCGTTACGCCTCGCCCAGCTTAATATCGTGAAATAGTGAGATTTGTATTTATAACCCTTCGAGCCAATGCCGGTGTTCAATTCCTCAATGAGGTTAGCGGTTCGGGATTCCCCGAATTTTGCTATCAGTTTTGAATGTTCCTCTTTGGAGATAAAAATAAAATCGAGGAAACGCGTCTTTTCTTTTGGATTGGATTGGATTGGATTGGATTGGATTGGTGTTACGTGTTCGGCCCGCACCCGTCCCGTACCCGTTACGGTTTCGTTAAGTTCTTTAACTGTCGTATTTTGTGTAACCAATGGTTCTGTAAATTCGGGAAAACACACTTTGACCGCAACATCCTTTCGCAAACTCTTTTTGCAACTATTTATGTGGACATATTCAACCCCCTCGTGTTCGTAAAGAGTTATCAACGTGGCCGTAACAAGTTCGTCCCGACAACGTAACACTTTTCGGGCCGTCATCGTTCCATTCTCGTAACGCAAGGCAAAGAGCTTGCCGAGCAACCGTTTCGGTGAACCGTAATAATTCCCTTCGTCATCGCACTTTGCCAGCAAGCGGCAAAACATAGCCTCTGCGCCTTCACTAACCTTGTTTATCTTCTCCGAATCAGGATAATCACAAAGCAAAGGCACATAAGATTCATTCCTTCTGCTCATTTTTCACGACTCCGTTCCAAACAAGGGCATCTGCCCTCTTAAAAACCAGCACATCTTCATATTCTATCTTTGGCACTGACGGATACTTTTGATAATAAATCGTCCGCCAAAATGACTGCTGAGTTAATTTCCTTTTCAGTCTTTCTTTCAGTGTAAATCCTGCGGCCTCACAGAGCTTTGTGGTATCGGTATCAAGCCTGATAATTTTCTTATCGCGGATAAAATTTTTAACAACTAATACCATAAGCCCGTTATCCTTGAGTACGGAAAAACAGCCCCGATAAACCTCAAGCATAGCCGCCAAGTAATTGTCGGATTTTAAGTTGCCGATGTTGTCTTGGGTATCTGATTTTGTCCACGAATAAGGTATTAGGTCGGGCCTATCTTTATTAGTAACTCCACCAATTTTTTTATTATGTGCTTCTTCATACGGCGGCGAGGTAATAACGGCGTCGGCGTATTTGGTAAGCTGCGATTGGCCGAGCCGAAGATGCTTGCCCCATTTTTCTTTTCCTGATTTACGCTCAACCAGTTTTTCTGATTCAGGAAGCTCCTGACCTGATATGCTCCCTTCATACGGCGGGCTTGAGATTATCTTGTCTATCGAGCCGTACTTTAGATTGCCAATGTTGGAGGGGTTGTTGAGTTTTGTAAATATTTGTTTACCAAAACTATTGCCTATTTCCCATTGTCGTTTTTTTTGAGATGTTTCTTGATTACTTTCTGCGTATGGAGGTGAAAAAATACAGGTGTCTGCCAGCACCTTCGGCAACTGCCTTGCATCCCCCTGAATTATTGCAGCCTCGCCCATAGTATAGCCGAGCATCGCACCCTTACTCTTTATCTTTTGCCAGTTTTTCTCCATCATATCGCAGAATTTCTTTTCCAGCTCCACGCAGATGACATTACGGCCTATTGTCGCGCCAAATAAGGCCGTGCCGCTACCGGCCATCGGGTCAAGTATGGTCTCGCCGACTTTGGAATATCGCTCGATAAGGTATATCTGCAAACCCAAAATCATTTTAGCTGGATGTGAAAACGACATTCCAGTAAACCAATTCTTGCGCTCAGCCGTATCCTGCTTAAATTTTATTTCTTCGCACACAATAGAATTTATACAGTCCTCAAACTTCAACTTTTAAGACTCCGTTCTTAGGGCTTGATATGTTCTATTACTCCATATTCGTCAGGCTTGCCCCATTTTCGCTTTAGATTTATTTCGTGCTTCTTTTTGGCTTCTTCAAGCAAATCATATTTGCATTCGTGAGCGTGTTGAAACAACAACAATAAGCAATCAGCCGCCTCTTCTGGCCTGTCAGAATCCCGCAATTCACAAACTTCTTTTATTAAATGATTGATAATTCCTATTACTGTTTGGCCTTTCCCGAAGGTTTCGTTTGCCCACTCGCCCGTTTCTTTTTGTAGATTCAAAATTTCTTTCAGCCGCTCGTTCTCGGCTTGGAGTTGCTTATGTTTTTGAAGTGCCCAATCTACTCGTTTCGTTGCCTCAAGCAAAAAATGAACTGCTTTTTCCATTGCTTCTATTGATGTTTCTTTTTTTGTTTCATTCTGCGTTTCTTCATCCATCTTATTCACCTATAACCTTTCCGTTCTTATCATATTCCGTCTCACACCAGCTACAAATATAGGCGATGTTATCGTTCGGCCTTCGCCAAAACCGATTCGTTAGGTTTGGCCTTTTGCAATTAGGACAGATACCAGCTTCGCATAATTGTTGCGGCGTGAGGTCTCTGTATTTAGGATTGCAAGAAAGTGTTTTTCGTTTTGTTTTTGATATAGCAGCATTTATTTTCGTGCATTGTTTGCAAAACGAACCACAGCCGTCCTTGTGCGTGTCGTTTTTATAGAACTCGCTATGGGGCAAGAGTTCTTTGCATTTTGAGCAGCGTTTTTCGTTCATATCTTTTCCATTAAATATCTAAATGCCTTTTCCGCCTGTTGGAACCGGCTTGATTTTTAAGTTCCTTGCATAGCCACACCAATCAGACATTGACGAGCGATGCTTATTGTCCCACTTTTCCACCCGATTTGTATCTGTGCTGTTCTTTGTAAGTTCGTCATATTCTTCACGAAATCCTGCATCACAAACTGCAAATGTTTTACCGGCAGCAATTACCTCGTTTATTCTTTTGTTCATTGTTTCTTTGAGTCTTTCTAATTGGTTCTCTGCTATTCCAGTAATAAAAGTTATTGTGTTAGGCACTTCGTTACCATCGACAGACTTAATGCCCGCCTTGCCATTGCCTACAAAAAGAGCAATTGCCTCTGCAATATCATTATCTGGTGCATAAAATGTTATAGGGTCGCTTGGTGTTATAAATTCATACAATTTCACAATATTCCCTTTCTATATTCTTCGGTACTATCCACATTCACAGCGTCCCTGCGTATCGTCCTTTACTTTGGGCTTCTTTTCTGCGTCATACAGACCGTAGATATAACCACAATCCCAGCTTCTGCGACGCGACCTTTCCTCATAAGGATTTGCACTCCGATATGGCTCTTTGGAATTTAGGCCGAAAGCATATCCGGCCTGATACTCCGGGTAATTCCAGATTTGCTCTTGTTTCATTGCGATTGCAAAGTGAAAAACATAATCATCACAAGCCCCGTCACCTCTACATAACCAAATGCCACCGCAAAACTCAAATTTGTATTCCGGCAGGAAGTTTTTTGCTTCCTTAACAAGCTCTCTGGCAAGTTTTTTGGGTTTGTGTCCATTAAGCTGGTAACGCTGCAAATCATCCCATCTACTAAATCCTTGTTTCTTTGCCATTTTTTAGTCCTTTACTTTTTCAATCTCTTTACTGTAATATCTACTACTTGCTTTGAACCCTTGCGGGGTACGAAGCCGAGGAGCTTGCAGACGCCCTTGAAGTGCAGATAAGGAACATACCAATCGTCTGTGCTTAAAATGCTGTTATGCCTCGAACCGACCCAATCGCCATCTTCTTTATATAAATTTTCAAACGCCCCAATCGGCCACAACTCCATAAATCCATCATCATCTCTTGTAATTACCATTTTCATAATATTTCCTTTCTAAGTTTCGTTGTCCCCGCTAACAGCTATCCCTACATATTGAGCTATGTCACGAATCCATTGTATCTGTCGTGGGGTAAGATATTCGTCAAGGTCTGTAACACTAAGATTCTGTGGCAAACCTTGTAACCCATCGAACATATCTTCGACAAATTGCTTTTCTTTTTCACTTCGCAAATCCTGAAAATACTCATCTCGGAGCAACTGCACTAATTTAATAACTGTCATTGTATCTTTGTAATTGTGGCCCTCGGATATTCCATCGAATCTTTGTATTGTTCTTTTATCTCTGGCGGAACGGTGTAGATTATTCGCTTGCACATTGAGAGTTTGACCTGATACTTTCCGCCGACAAGATAAGTACCGGTTTCTGTATGTTTCCAATATTCTTTCAACTTCTTATCTACTGCCTCATAGTCCTTTGCGGCCTGTCGTAACTCTTCTCGTTCTTCAAGCAATTCGAGAAGCTCAGTATTGTCTGTAATCTTGATTTGGTCGGAGTCCTCGTCCGGCAAACAGATATGTCGAAAATCGCAATACTGACAAACTGTGCGGTCGGAAATACGGTCGGGATATGTCTTTTCGGCCACGTGCTTGTTGACAAGTTCCAACTTTTTCACCAGCTTATCGGAGTAATCCATATCTATTGTTATCTCTATCTGCTTTAGCTGGCCGCTCTGCTTGTTCTTTAGCAACAATATCATTCGTGGCTGACTCATCATCCATAAGTAAAGCTGCAATTGCCCGTACCAGTTCTTTACCCAGATTTTATCTGATGCTTTCAAATCCTCTTGGTTGTTTAATTTTTCCCAAGTGAATTGGTTAGAAGTCTTGATTTCTATAGGACAAGTCTCACCGTTAAAAGTAAGTTCACCATCTATATGACCCGATGCTTGTATATCTGGCCAACTGAGAGTCGTCTGCGATTTCGTGAACTCAAACCCTGCATTCATCAACAACTGTATAGTCGCCTTCTCGTGCGTCTTACCTTCCTCGAAGATATAAGCCAAACTAAGTTCTGGCAAGACAGATTCTTTCCAGTTGAGCCGACTGTAAACCAAACATCTTGCACAAGGAAAACCAACTTTCGAGCCGGTGTTTGCGTAACAAGGACGACGTACTCGCTCACCAAGCAGATAGTCAGCTACTTTTTCTACGATGTTAATCATTTTGTGATGCCTCCAATTCTTCAATATATTTTTCAGCCGAACTTAACTCTTTTGCAATCTCATCGATTTGGCCTTGTAAATCGTCTCGTGTATCGCAAACAGGGCATATTCGGCCTTCATAACAAACTTCCTCGTGTTTCTCAGAACATAAATCCATAATTACTCTCCTTCACCAGGCTCTTTTGCACTTCCGCCAGTCTCGGCCCAATAGCAAATATTTTCATATTGCTTGCCACGCTTAATCTGTGAGGTCGAATCTACGTTGTGATGCAGAGTCAGATAGGTCTTTAATTGATTTTCGCTCAGACCATTGGCCTTGCAGATTGCAAACAGTCGCTTCTGTTGTGCTGCTGAGATAAACTCGGTTTTGCCACCGCCCTCCGCACCTTTTTGATAATCCACTTTTGCGATGCCACTAACGCTAATGCCGTTATGTTGCAAATCTTCGGCGCTCATATTCTTTAAGCCAAGCAAGGCGGTTACTGCCCGGGCCTCCCAGTTTGCAAGAGCCGCTTTCCGAATGTCCATTGGGTCTGGAACCTTATTGCCATCTTTGCCGGTAAAGAAAGCATCCGAAGATGACCGACCTCCATCAATCTCAATTATTACTTCGCCGTAAAGCTGGTCGAGAACTTTACTTCCGACTTTGCCGGTTACTATGTAGCTGTAACTACCATCAGGATTGCTTTCTCTTGTTACTTCACGGTCTCGATAATAAATGCCCCAGATAGGCCGTATTTTTTGGGCACCAGCAGCTTGTAAATAATACGAATCTCCCATTTTCACCCAGTCTTTCGGATTTGTGCGTTGAATTGATACCTTAGCACAACCATCAATTACGTGGGCAATAGCCGATATACGAGCTATTGCCTTTTGGCTGTCGAGTTCCACTTCGAGCGGAGTGGGCATTCCAACTTTTTCAGCCACTACTTCTTGAATTTCTGTTTCTGTATCAGCCATCATTTTCTCCTTTCAATTTGTCTGCCTTGGTAAGAGCAGCCTTGACCCTATCGCTTGTTCCAGAATTATGGTACGCATCGTACGCCTGCTTTTCAGTACAAACTTGGCCTACGCTTTCATTGAAAAAATGGTCGATTTCTTTGCACGCCGCATACAGGTCTGGCGCAGCGGCAATAAGACGAGCGTTGGCTCTATCTTCTTCTGTTATATCCGTACTGCCGTGGTCAATGTATGCATCGATAGGGGATATGCTTAAATAGCCTTCTGACTCAGTAAATATTTTCCATTCACCTTTTGTAAATTCAGCCATCATTAACCTCGCTTTCGACAATACCGTAATAATTAAGCCCGCTCTTTAACCTTTTGATAACTACCACATTCCAGCCGACTTGCTGTAAAGCCTGTCTTATTTCCGATAATCGGCCAGTATATTTAAGTGCAATTGCGCTTAGCTCTTTATTGGACGGCGCAGATAAATCCTTATTAAGCAAACGCCGTAGAATCTTGCGGCATTGCCTGCTAAGTCTCGGCAAATCCTCATCGTCAACAGAAGGATTCAACAAAACCTCCGGCGGGCGGCGTTGCAATTGCAAGAATGTCATCTGTGGGGTCATTCGCTCTCCTCGTTATTGGGTTCCGTTAATGTTCGTGCCTCTGCTTCTAAATCCTCAAAGCATATTCGGCAGAGTTTTACATTGTCCCATTCCTTATAAACATCAGGACTGCCACACTTGTCGCATTTCGTCTCCTCTATGAGTTCGGGGGATTCGTGGATGTTGCCGATGACTTCAATTAAGCCCCACTCTGATTTTACAAAACAATTATAACCATTCCACGCCCAACCCTCATTTTCTCTGTACTCAAATTTAACAACCCATACATCTCCTGCTTTGTGTCTTACTATATCCCCCTCGTATATCTCTTTGCCGTTCTTGTCCAAAAGGCCGGTGAACTGGATAATAGTATAACGATTAGTACCCATTAACTCGTAAGAGTCTGAATACATCCCTTTGCTATGCTCACAAGTAAACCCACGACCTTCGCCTGTAACATAGAAGTATTCAGGGTTAAGCCAAAAATGCTTTTTGTTGTCCCACGCTCGATATTTTATAGGTCTCATTTCTTCTCCTCGCCGAGAGCGGCTTTCTTATCAGGCATAATTTGGTCTATAAACTTAATGGCTCTTTCACAGGCGTCGAGGTCATTAGTGCATAAACCCTCATAAGCCAAACCACACGCCTTCTCCAACGCCTCGATGTAGGCGGCGGCTTGCTCGTAAATTTCGGCTCCTTCGTTTCCCCGCCAATCATTTGGGAACAATGTTCTTTCTGTTCCAGCTCTTTTTCTTAACCTTTTCGCCAATTCCCCCGTCTGTGTGGCGGGCTGGTCATCACAAGGAATGGTTTTGCGATGTTCTTTTTTGTCCATTTTTCGTCTCCTTTAGCCTCCTCGCCCTGTTTTCTAAATCAGTTACAAGTTTACAAAACGCTAATGCAGAGTTTTTGCCCCACTTGCCATCCACACCATCCGGCCCGATGTCGCAGCCAAGCCGACAGAGTTCGGCCTGTGCCGCCTGTATTTTGACCGGGCTGCTCGTTGAGCAAACAGGGCGAAAGCCGAGAGTGTGATAGAAGCTCACCGGCTTGCTCGCCCAGTAGAGAATGCCAAGACAAAAGCCAAGAACTTGACAAAGAATGACAACACCAAGATATGTAATTACCTGTTTCATTTTGGTCTCCAGAATTTCCACCATTTGCGGACGTAACAAACCATTTTGCTGTTACCATCGGTGACATCCATAAAATGACATTTTGGTTTAATCTTCCACCAAGGCCACCATCTACAATCCCTACATCGTTTCATTTTTCTTTTCCCTTCATAAAAGGCGGCGGCTAAAGTTTTCCATAAACATATACAGCAAATACACAAGGCTTTATATTGCATCTATCACATACTTCTGGATGTGTTTTTAACTGCTTGAGTACCTTTCTTGCTTCTGAATGAGTCAAACCACGATTAGTACAGACTTGTTTAACTTTAGCTTTCATTTTCTTTTCCCTTTCATAAAAGGCGGCGGCGGCAGACCACGGCGTCTTTCTAACTATATTTTTCCCTCAAACATTCAAAACTTGACCTTTTTACTTTTTTGTTATTCTGCCGCCACCTTGTTTCCTTTCCGGCTTTCGCCGATTAGTTTCATAAAAGCCCGCCCTACCACCCACTTTGCGGGACACCCGCCAGCACATCTGGTCTCGTACCAATCGTCAGTTGCCATATATATCACCTCCTTTCGTTTCAATAAAAGGCTGGGGCTAAGAGTTCTCCTTAACCCCCAGCCTTCGGAGGAGTGATGATTCAATAAATGGGGCGGGCAGGATTCCCCACCGTTCACCTGCACGGTCCCGTCTGTTCATCTACTACCAGACATTTTCTACCACTTCACCACCGCCCCATAGCTCAAATTGCTGGCGGGCAACCCGTCCTTCTCGGTGGCCATCTCTAACTCAGGGCTTAAAGGGGCTGCGATTGCCGCCAGCAATAGTTCTTAAAACCGGCTGGGCTGGGAACTAAATGTAAAATACTTGAAGTTGGAGGAGTAGGAACCCCGCCGGTTGGAGTAATCAGATTAACTTGTCAATGAGCGATTCTTATTATTGCTTTTTTGCTAATTCCCGACCAGTTTGCACCAATTTATGCAGTAAGTCCTTAACATCTCCATCCTCTACGTTTTCTTCGATTTGACGAAAAGTAAAATAACCAACTTCGCCAGCAAATGCTTTCAGTCGCTCAATCTCGGCGGCCTGTTGCCGGATTTTTCTCTCTTGGTCTGCAATTTCCTGAATCTTCTCTGCGCAAGTACTGCAAATATCAACAATCTCGCCGGTTACGGGGTCTGAATCTCTCTCCCTGCACTTGACACAGAACCTATTAGAGCAATAGAAACAGGGGCGTATTTTCTCTGAGTCGAAATATCTCTCGCTGCATTGCGGGCAAGGATAATCGCCCTTCGGTTCATCTGCTGCGTCCAAAACCTTCTGTTCTAAATCATCTGGATTAGCCATTATTAGTCCTCAACTTTCTCGTAGGTTTGTTCAAATATGTCGGGCTTGCAGGGATAAAAATGTTCGCCATCGGGTTCGGCAACAATCCAATCGCCGTCAGACAAGTACGTTTTCTGGTTGTGGATAGTATTGACATAGAAACCAGCTCTGTTGCGAATAGTACCTTTGGCCCCCCCAACAGAAAACTCATCTACAAACAAACCTCTTGGCAGATTTTCCGGTTTATTGAAAAAATATTCATCCCGCCAAAATTGGTATGCTTCAACGACTATTGGTTTTTTTCTGTATTTAGCCATTATTAGCCCCTTTTCCGTTCATATCGTTACCATTCGTGATTACGTGCCTTGTTTCGGCCTTCGTCCACTGGCGGGCCTCTGGGCAGCCTTCCTGTCGATTCTGTGGGCTTTGCCAGCCTTCTTCTCCGCCGCTTTTATCCGCTTTTGAGCGGCCACGTCTGCCTTGACCGCCTGAACATAACAACCAGCATAAGTAAGGTCATAAGAACGCTTGCAGCCTTTGGCACGAAAGCGCAGGATGCTCGGCGGCACAAGCGTAACCACAACTTGCCGATGGTGGCCCGCCTCAAAGACCATTCCGCTATCAACGGCTTGTGCTATTCGAGAAACTTGCTTTTTTAGGTCTGTCATTATTTGCCTTTCCCATTAGCGGCTTCCCTGCCATCAAAAAACTGTTATGCTGCTTGTTCCTCTCCGTCAAAGCCCAAATCCATCTGCTTTTCTTCTTCTGACAACTGACGCTCATTGACGATTCCCTCGGTATCAAGGCGTATGAGCGTGGCAGATTGTTTGGTGTAATCGAGAATGAGTTTGCAATCGGTTTGGCGATACTCATACTTGTTGCGGACAAGAAGCTGTTTGGTGGTTATCTCCGCCTCACACATCGCCTCTTTCGCCTTAAAATCCTTAACGACCGATTCCTTTTCCTCTTGCGCTTGACGCAAATTATCAAGTGCACCTGCAAGTTCATCTCCACATTGCAGAAGCTCGTCCTGGGAAAGTTCGCACTTCAAAAGATGCCTTTCGTGAGTGGTTTTTACTTTGTCATTTTCCTTTTGCTTTGCCATTTTCCTATCCTTTCAAAAAACTAATTAGACCTTTAGCATAAAGGATATAATCTGTCCGATTGTATATGTTATGTTTCATTCAGCTTCGCTGCCCTTATTTTCTATTTACTCGCTGGTATCACCGATGTTTTGGACGAATAAAAAACAAGCCCCAACAGTTGGACGCAAAGCAACCGCACAAGGCGGCAGATATGCCTGCTGGGGCTAAATTTCGGATAATGTGCTTTGCGTCCATAATGCTTTGTCCTTTTTTAAGTTATCATATTATTTGCATTATCGACTATCGAGCCAAGAAAGTCAAACAAAATCTGGAATTGGACACTTAGTTTTTTAGGACAAAATCGTAAAGTCTTATATATGCAATAGTTACAAAATAAAAAAAGCGCTCGTCCCAAGTGGGACGGGACGAGCACTTCGGAGGAGGGTGATGAAAAGCTAACGTACTTTGGCCTTCAGACCACTTACGGTATTGTCGCTGCCGGAGTCATCTGGTATTGAAGAAGCAACTTTATAACTTCTACAAAATTAGAAGTCACATCAGCAGTAACCTGTGAAGTCGTGGTATTGACCGCACCCGCTTTTATCGTAGTTTTGCCTTGAGGGTCAAGTGACGCCGCAAGGTCGCTACCGGAAAGGTCTTGACCCATTATACTTACCCTGACGTCATATTTTGTTACTGTGCCATCGGGCGAAGTCCGCGTAGATGTCATTTTACTTGTTGCACAACCAGCCGACAAAACCATCACCATCAATAATAAAAAACCTAATCGCTTCATTTCTTTTTTCCCTTTCTTATTATGTCATCCTTGGTTTTCCGATTAAGAGCAACATACTTGCTCACGAACTTTACAATCTTCAACAAAACAGTGTTGTCCTTCAGGGTTGGTGTCAACTTAACAATCACCGAGGCTGCCGCTATGATGTAGCAAATAATCTTCCCTATCTCGTCCCAGTGATTCTTCAGTTCCCATAATTGAAAAATATTCATTTGTTTTTCTCCTTTTCATTTAACTTTGTCCGTTTTCACTCTCTTTTATGGTGGCTTTCAGCCCTTCCAATTCGGCCTTGAGCCTTCCAACGTCTTTTTCCGTTTGTTTCAATAAGCCTTCCGGCTTTAAGATGTTATATAGTGAAATAACACATCTTTCAGCCTCACAGACAATAGTGTTCAAATCAAAGACGAGCTTATTGATTTCTTCAGTTTGAGTCATTTAGCTTGACCTCAATCCTCGTTACGCTTTGCTTGATATACTCGATGTCCGTTTGTATCTTGATAATTGCCTCACCGTGCAGTTCTACTTTGGGGGGGATTTTTTCGAGGGTCTCAACCCTGTGATTGAGCCGGCCATAACCATAGACTACTGCCACAAGAGCGAGAATCGCCCCCGCTGCAATCTTCAATATCCGCCAAAATTTCTCGTTGTTGCTATTTTTCACTTGCAATCCCAATTTTATCCTGTATAATAAAGAGCGAAAGGAGTTAAGTTATGAAAAAGGTAATAGTGTTTAGTTTGTTGCTTATTGTAAGTTTTTCCGGTTGTGTTGGCAGTCCTATTCATTCCCACGCTACATACCGTAGTAGAAAAAAAACTATCCGGGAAAATAATATTGCTTTAATGAAATTAACAGTTGGTATAACACAAAAGGAAGTGGAGAATGTTATGGGACGACCTACGCGGTCTGAGGGATATCCTTGGGGTTCAGTCTGGCTCTACCGGACAGCAATGAGCAGTGGAATTTACTATACTGTTGACTCCGACCTTACCCCTGTGATGTTTGATAAAAATAAAATACTTCACGGTTGGGGACGTAGTTACTTTCAGCAATATGTAAGTAAGTATGAACTTACTATAAAGCAACAAAATTAACTTTTCAAAGAGCTAAAGAACCAAATAAACTAAATCCACAAAACTTAATCTGGTGGCCGTGGCATCGAAAACAGTAATCATTCCACCATTCTTTCCTTTAATCTTTCTCTTTTTAGACCTTTACCGATAACTGGATGTCTCTCCAACGGGCCTACTGTTATCTTTTTCTCCCGGTTCCAGTATGCCTCTAAATAGTTTTCCACATTAGCCTGTGTTAGACCAAAATTTCTGAGATATTTAACAGTACGTTGGATTTCCTCTTCTGTTAAATTCACTTTTGTCAGGAAGTGTGCTTTGTTTTGCAATAGCCTATCAACGTCAATAAGTAGTTTAGGTTTCCATTCTTTACGAAGTTCATTGGGAACGAACTTGCTCTCAAGAATGTCATTTACGGTTCTGTTATACCGCCCAATCGCAGTCCTTGGATTTTTGATAGTTCCAAGGTACTGGTATAATTCTTCCTGCTGGCCTTTGAGCGAGAAAATTCTGCTTATGATTTCTTGTTCTCGTTTATCCTTCTCGGTTTTTGTCGGTCTAACACCTAACAAAGACTCCATTGCTGCTATTGTCGTATCTATTTCCCTACGTCGCGATTGTTTGAAAACACTAACCGAAATCGGCTCAAGTTTCTTAACTTCGTGTACGGCAAGTTTCATCGCCCGGCGCAAAAACGGGTCGGTGATTTCGGTAATTCGGTCGCCCTTCCAATCATATACGGCTCGACCCATTGAAATCAGAGCCAAATCAACAATCATATCTGCTGTCGGAGCTTTCATACCACCTATTCTTTTAACCGCATTTTTGACAGCCACATCAGGTCTGCCCTTTAATACATTGAAAGCGACTTGCCAATAGTCCTTATCATAAGTCATAAGGTCTATCATTATCCGCCGATCCTTATCATCCCTCTTTCCAGTATCAATTTTGAAAAGGTCGCGAACATCCTCTGTTGTTTCGGGCTTTTTAGGCGGTTCGCCTGTCATAATCATAGTCCCTACTGTCGCCAACATGCCCGTAAGAATCAACGAATTGACAATGTTCGACCGTGAACGGCTTGCTCTAAATCCTTCCTTGCCCCCCCATTGCGTAACGGCCTTAATCATTGTTCGATAATTACCTTCGGCATAGCCTGGTGATAGAAAATAGAATCTCAATGCCGTTGTTACCGTACCACTTCTGCCAAAAAGCCTTTCGTTCATCATGCCGTAAAAGTTCTGACCTTCTTTAATGATTTCTTGGAGTTCTGAATCAGTTAATTCGCGGCCCAATTTCTTTGCTTGTTCATCATACCACATTTGAGTCTTTGCATATTTGACCTTCGGGATGTAACTATTGAACATCCAATTAACAAAACCTGTCGGGATTCTCAAAGGCAAGGCCCCTACCCTGATTGCCTTCTGTTCACTGGCGGTAAATTTTTTGATGAATTTATTGAATGCCCTGCGACTTTCAGACTCGACACTGTATCTGTGTCCGCCGCCATTTCGGAGATAGCGTTTATAAAACGGTGTTATGAATATTGGGTCATTCTTACGAAAGCCGGATGTAATTCCTTGAATCGCTGTGCCTTTTTTCACACCGAAAGGAATGCGCTCGCCAGGCTTTCTGTAAAATTTTGCAATTTTATAAAATCCCAAGTAACCACTATCGGCAACTGATTGCTTTGCAACACTCAGAAGGTGAAAAGCGCTACCAATGAATTTGACTGTCCGCAGGAAATTGTTTACATCGCGCAGGGTTTTGAGAATAGGTATTTTGGTGAGTTTATTTGTGGCGATGAGATTATTGATTAACTTCGCCAAATCCGGCTCCACTCTCAATCCGCTAAAGGCCGGGTCTTGCACTTTGTCCCATTCGACAGGAGCATCAATGAAATTATCTATGAATTTGCTTTCTCCCGTTCGCATTAGTTCGTCTTTGAGCCAGTTCATACCTTCAAGGTGGGCTATTGCGACATATTCGGATTTTAAGTTCCGCACGGGATTGGGATCTTTTATTTCAAGGCCGTAGGATTTTGCATCTGCATAGGTAGGCAACTTCTTTTCTTTTGTGAATCGCTTTGTCGTGCGCCAGTAATCAAGAAACTTATCAACCTTCTTGGAGTCCTTATAGATACCGTAAAAGTAATCCGCAACCCTATTGATATCGTCACCAACAACAGACTGGAGATACTTGTAGTTGAAATCGGCTATGTGCTGGATTGCCTTAATCAATCGCGGACTGCGCAGCTCTTTTGGTAATTTGTTAATTGCATCCCGCTTTATGAGCTGGGCATTCACCGAAACTGGATTACCTCTGGAGAGCATCAAATTGTCTAAATCTTTATCAGGAAAGCGGTCTAAGTATTTTTCCAGTTCAGCAATGACTTTATCTTTTTTCGGCAGCTCGGTCTGCTCAAATTCGACCCGTGCCACATCTGTGGCGTGAATGCCTTTTATGACCGCAGCAGCGGCTTCCTTGCCTAATTTTCTCTCAACGGCCTTGCTCGGCTCCAGAACCCTCATAAAGGTCTTGTGAGCTTCAAGAATAGGAGTTACATCTGCAAAGCCCGGTTTGCCCTTCGGCTTCTCGATGGGCTTGTATTCGTATTGCTCCGGCACGGATTTTTTAAGTGTCGGCAACGCTGATGGATTGTAGCCACGTGCTCTCAAGTCCTTATCAATAACATCAAGGCGAGGCTGATATTCTTTTCTTAATTGCTCAACATTGAATTGTTCACTGTATTCTGCCGCTTCACCTAAAAGCCGTTGTCGTTCATCAAGCAATAAATCTGTAAAATACTTCCGCTCGGCAGGAGTTTCTTTGGCTATCTGGATAGGAGTTTTCTTTTTGACTATTGGCTTCTGTACCTTGGCCTTTTCCCCCTTCGCCAGAGCCTCTTGCGCCCACTTCTCGGATTTGTATTCTTCGAGGACGGAAAGGGGGACGGGCTTGCCTTGTGTGATAGCCGCTTTAACAAACTGTTCGTGTAAATCAAAAACATCACCGGATTTTTTACTCACAAGATATTCGGTATGTTTCATTTCCCACGGCTCTTTCGCCGCAGGTTTGGCTGCCTCTGCTGCGGGGATTTCAGGTAAGATTAGATTGCCAACTTTAATCTTGCCTCGTGCCACCCCTCCTCGTTTGGCAGAATATCTCTTAACCGAAATGACCTCTTGTGGTGACATTTTATGCAATTCTGCCAAAGTTAAATCCTGTCCATCACCATATAATCTTATTGGAGCTTCGACAATCTTGCCTGCCTTCGTCTTATATGTTCTCGGCTCTTCAAATAATGGCTTCTCTGCTGGTCCGGGCTTGGCTGCCTCTGCTGCGGGGATTTCAGGTAAGATTAGATTGCCAACTTTAATCTTGCCTCGTGCCACCCCTCCTCGTTTGGCAGAATATCTCTTAACCGAAATGACCTCTTGTGGTGACATTTTATGCAATTCTGCCAAAGTTAAATCCTGTCCATCACCATATAATCTTATTGGAGCTTCGACAATCTTGCCTGCCTTCGTCTTATATGTTCTCGGCTCTTCAAATAATGGCTTCTCTGCTGGTCCGGGCTTGGCTGCCTCTGCTGCGGGGGGCTTGGCCTCAGGGGCTACCTTAACCGCTTTACGACTATACATTCTTGCTGCTAATCCATCTATTTCAGTTGAAGACATTCCTACTACACCAGTGCTATCTTGTGCAACTACAGCAAATGGTATATCAATTCCTAACTTTTTAGCAGCAGCAGCGCGATGAGAACCTTCAAAAATATGAAGGCCGCCATCTGGCATAGGCATTACTGCAATTGGTCTTTCTAATTCTGTTCTATTGCCTTCTCTATATTCCTTAATCATTAAATCAACAGTCTTAACATCATCGACCGTAGTGAACTCATCAACAATTAGAGGAAGCTGTATATCCTTAAATATGTTTGGTGAAATTTGACCAGCATCCCCTTTTTTGAATTTAGGGGCTATTACGGAGGGCTTGGCCTCTGTAATCGCCTCTGAGGGTACTTTGACACCCTTTTTAGGAGTTACGGCCACAGGCGGGGCAACAGCAGCCTCCAACGGGGTAGTTACGGGCTTCGGTAAATGCTCTGCTATCGCCTCAAGGCCAGGCTTGGCTGGGGTCGGTGCTGTTGGCGGCTGATATGTTGGTGTAATAATAGGTGGCTTAGTCGGTACTTTTCCGACTCCGACCGTTGGTTCCGGTGGGGGTTTGGCTGCCGCTGCAATAGGAAGCTGTTTCGGCACTTTATCTACCATTCGCAACCAGACATTTTGAGCAATCTTATTCACTTTATCGGCGTGTCGAGCAGCCCAAGCATCGTGAGTCATCTTACCGCCGCGAACTAAAGCGGATTCTCGCAGGGCTTGACCGAACTTGAATTTTTCCGCCGGTTTCAAATGCTTCAAAAACGGCAATTCCTTTGCCAGCTTACTAACGGTTTTGTAATCAATACCTTTACCTACAATGTTAGCAACTCCGGCAAGTCCGGCGGAAAGACCGCCCATACTGATTATGGATTTGCCAACGTGGGCTGTAATTTCTGTCGGCGTCAATTTTTTGCCCGACATAGCAATATCGCGCGTAGCTTCCGCTCCACCAATTACCATCAATGGCGGAGCCACCCTCATAAAACGGTCAATGAACTGCAAGCCGACTGGAGCTTTCCAGCCCAAACCCTTTAGAATACCACTCGCCAAACCATACTTGATTTGAAAGCCGGTTAAATGACCTACCGCTTCCGGCCATTTTTTCTGCCACGGCAGTTTCTCTACTCTTTCAGCTATATCGGGGGCAAGTTTGCGCCTTACCCCTGGCACAAAAGATTCGGCCATTGCCATATAAGGACGAACGAAAGGAAGTCTTACCCCTGGCTCTTCCATTCGTGGCGGTTCTACTGGGTCGTGAGGTTGTGGGACGGAATATTCGGGCGGCGGAGATGGTTCCGGCGCCCCTTGTAGCGGAAGTTCGGTTATGCCTACAGTGGGTTTAGCGGCACCGCGTATTTCCTCAAAGCTGGGGACTGTCTTCCTTGAATAATATCGGCCATCTTTACCTTTTACAATTTCACTACCGCGCCTTTTTTCTTCATCAATAGTTTTTTGTATGCTTTCGTGCTTTATGCCTTTTAATAACATCCCACTTCGAGGGTCAAGGCTTCCCCAATGTCCTGTTTCGTCAGGTTTTCCGCCAAATTCTTTCGCAGTTTCATAATCATAACCTGAACCCTCTGGGTCAAATTGAGTTACGCCGCGAAGCTCTTCAAAGCTCGGCACTTTCTTTTTCTGTCGGATTTCTTCAAAGGTTGCTACTGCCATCTACTTACCCACTTATTGTAATAGGCTTCTGCCTCTGTCTCATCTTCTATGCTTTGAACTGTTTTGAGAAATTCTTCCCGACTTTGTGGCTCAGTTGCAGGCGTTACTGACGGAGTTGATTTCCCTTCCCTCTTTTGGAACATAGATAACTTAGTAATCTCATTATTTGCCCAGTTCACCAATTTTGGTTGTCGTGGCTCCTTATTCCCACCCGCAACTCCGAAATAAGGGCCTTCACCCCTTTGTTTCAAATTTGATAGAAAGTCCAATTTTTCGACATCGGTCATACCTTCATAGGTTCTGCGAGAACTTTTACGTGGTTCCATACCAGCCGAAATTAACTTTTCCATTCGCGCAAATTCCGCAGCTTTCTTTTTGTCATATCCCAGTTCCATATATTCTTGAACACTCTGTTGTATTTTGCTCGGCTTTCCTTGTGCGCCCAATTTGCTCACTCCTAAAGCCTGCTGCATAGGAATACCTGATTGAAGTGCCTTTTGAAATATCTGCATAGGGGTCAACTGTGCGCCTTGAATCATTCCCGTTTCAGTTGGTTGGCCCCCCAGCCAGCCTTCTTTCAAAGCACCAAAACCGCCAGGAGTAAAGACACCTTGGCCCCCGGCAGACGGTGTTTGGGTCGGCATTAGACTTTCAGCAAATTTCGTCATTTTTCGCTGCTCGCTTTTTTCTTGCCTTTTTTTACCCATCATCTCTGCCATTTGAAGCATATAAAATTTCAGTTCAGCGTTTGGGTCTCTATATTCCGGTGCAAAATGAACAGCCATTTTAACTTCTCCTTGATTCTACTTTTTGAGTCAACTCGTTTATAGCGCCGACCAGAAGGCCGATAACGGCATCGAGTCTGATGAGTTTTACTCCGTGATGTTCGATAACGGCTTCTGGTAGGACTTTTTCCAGCTCTTGTGCAATAATCCCTGCGCTCCTTTTGTTCTCATTTAGGAAATTGTAAGTCATTCCCTCAAGCTGATTGACCTTTTCAAGCGCGTTTTCTATTCGGGCAAAATTCTCTTTTAGTCTGGCATCACAGAAGGCTGTTGCGGCCCCCCACGCATACGGGGCTAACTGGCTGGCTATACTCGGCTCTTGTGGTGACATAACAGTATCAAAAGCTGATATACCAAGGGCAGTGGACAAGTATTGTTGTAACCACGGATTCATATAGGGCTGTGCTTCCCCAAATTTTTCTTGTTCAGCACCCAAGAATTGCTGACCTATACCTCGTTGTTCGGCGCCCATACCTGCCATTGTTCCTAAACCCTGACCAGCCATTCCTAAGCCCTGACCTGCAAGCTGGCCTGGAATCCCAGCCATCTGGCCAAGCATCCCACCACCCTGTACTTGTCTACCTAATTGGGACTGTTGACCGCTGTAAAGAAGATTGGCTAATTGACCGGATAGACTTGTTGCAAGGTCCTCACCGCTTCTTGCCAGTTCCCGCTGCATAGGCCCGCTATCGGCAGTACCGGCGCTCCGGACGCCCTTTTCCATAATGGCAGGCATAATGTCTTCCCGCCACGTCTCTAAGGCCGGTCGTTTCATAGAGGTTTCCCAGAACTCCGTTGCCGATGTTGGGTCAAAGGGTCGTGTCGCACCCTGCAAAGCTTGTGCGCCCGCTCCCAGAAGACCCTGCCCTTGCGAAGGGTCGAATTGGCCAAACCCCTGTAATCCAGCTTGTACTCCAGGTGCAAGACCACCACCCATACCATAAGCGCTTTCCTGTAATGGTGACATCCCCGCCACACGCTCGCCACCGTAGGGAGTTATACCTTGACCAACCTGTGGTGTAAGTTGGCCGGTAATAGCTTCGAGTAATTCCATTTGTCCTGGGGTAAGTCTTTCAATACTTGAAGCCTCCCCGCCACCAGTCTCTGTTGCGCCTTTATATCTTCTACTACTTAATGGGCTTATTGATAGCTGGTGTACTATCCCGCTTCGTACTATTTTTATTGTTTTTTCCATTAGGTTCCCTATTGTCTTTCCACTCCATTAAAGTTCTTTTTGAACGTTTTAATCCAATTGCCTTATGCTCAGTTGAGATATCTGAGTGAAGGGTTAAAAAATGTATCTCTTTTTTTAGTTCAGGTCCCGTTTTTAAGTTGACCAGAAAATCCCCTACTTTGAGAAGGATCCCATTAGTCGGAGATTGATATTCTTTGTCTAATGATAAAACTCTGATAAAAATTATGGCCTCGATGATATCTATGGCGGCCCAAAGTACTCCTTTTATCTTATAATCCATATCCACCAGAACATACAATAAAGTCAACGGACTACTTGCGAACATTGCCCCAAAGTTGTAAATTCGGTCAATCTCAACCGAATCAAGCTCCTCGACCTGCTCAAACAAATAACGAGGTATATGGCGGAAATCGAAGGTGCGAACAAATTCTAATTCGTTAATATTACGCAACCTTAAGCTCCTTAATTCTCTTAGCGTGCTCTTTGAAAGCATCTGGGCGATATTGTAGATAAGAACATATTTTCAATTTATCAATAGCGCCACTGACCTTGCCCCAGGCCGCTTCGAGATTCTCGTCATGGGCGCTGACTACTCCTAAGATTCCATCAGCACCAGCACATTTGAGCTTACCGGCATCACTATAAATATCTTGTGCCCAGAAAAACGGCGTTCTCTCAAGGCGGTTCATTATAGAAACGTCCTTAGCGAAATCGTGGCGCAAGCGTGGATTGGCATAGGGATAAGGTGGAATGCTTATACGCTGTGAACACGCATAGCCATTGTTAAAATCAGCCTTGAAATCCTTTAGAAAGAAATCCGATAATTTGCCTTTAATGAGGGTTAGCAGACAGTAAAGTGCATCGTATCCGAACCTCGGCGTCCATTCTAAAAAGTACGGAGTAGAACCTTTTACGATACAGTTGGCATCACACGGACCAATGTAACCTTTCGATTTCAAGTAGGCCGCCATCTTTTTAAGCGGTTCAATCAATAGACCAGAGTCTTTACCCATCCAGATTGTGTTACTCTGTGAGCCGATCGCCGGTCCAAGATTGCCGGCCATAAGCCTTTTACTCTCCAATGTATGATTGAAATGGACAGGCCCCTGCTCACCAATCCATACTTCGCTTGAGACTTCTACACCCTCGATTTTTTTCTGCAAGACATATTCACATTTATCACTTATCCTGTGGAGCCATTCATCGAGCATCTTGGTTAGAATCTCATTAGGAAATTTCTCAACATAGGTTAAATCAAGGTCTTGATTATTTTCCGGCTTGAAAACCCATAAATCGTTGCGGTCTTTGAGGAACTTCGCACCGTCTTTTAAGTTCGAAAACTCGTGATGTTCAGGAATGGCAAAGCCTACCTTCTTGGCAAGGTCGATTCCCTTGTGGCGGTCAAGTTCCAGTTCCTCAGTCAGGGTCGAGACGCCGATAACTTTATGGTCTTTGCGGAGCGTATCTGCAACTGGCCCGAAAACCGATGGCAGGGTTGATTTGAGTCCGAAGGTCTTTAATAAGATAACATCTTGCTTATTTCGCTCGTTAGGGCGTGTGATGTCAAATATCACAAGGTCAGTTTTCTTGAGTTGTTTTTTCAAATCCTTGACGGATAACTTTGGCAAAATGCCATCGTAGTTGTGGCGATACTGCGGGTGATGTATGTAAATTCCGGCGTCAACGCCCTCGCGCCTTAATCGCCAGACAATCGGTAATGATTCGCCGCTATTTGACATAAATATCACATCCACTATGCTTCCTCTGTCCAAGTCCCATATTTGGCTATCGTGTACCAATCGCCATCCGAATCGCTGATAATTTGCAGACATTCGCCGATAGCATTTGCTGATTTATACTTATCAGCCGTCTGGCCGCTGTCGTCTCTGATTGTCGCCGTACCCGGGTCAACCCTTAACTCCTGAGCGGCCTGTACCGCAAAAGTGAATTTGATACCGGCCTTTGTCACGGTCGGTAAAGTCAAAGTTACCGCCCCTGTGGCTCCTAAGTTTGAATACACACTGCCAGTTTCGTGTTCGGTTAAGGTATCATCCGAAGTATGGACCTCAACGGTATTGGTCATAAGCCAGTTTATCCGGCTGGCTATCTCCTTATATATTTTCTCTACCCAGATGACCAGTTTGCGCAGATATTTCGGCAGCTCCTCTAAGGACGGGGGCAAAGAGCCTTTCTCCGGTTTGAAAATAATAAACCTGTTTTCAATCTTTAATTTTTCCATCTTATTTAATCTGTCCCGCCCGTCGAGAATGCAGCACAAGAGCGTGTATCCTGGGTCTGGCGCCAACGGTGTCGTGGTTAATTTCGATACTGTGAAAATCCGCAACGGTGCCGCATTTTGCGGTTCGCCAAACCGTCTTTCGGCTTATATCATCATCACTACAATCAATGGTCTTGGTCTGATAAGAGCTTGACCTGCTGTTTTTGAAAAATTGAACATCAAATGTAGTGTTGACACGGTCTACGAGGAAGTCGATTTTTTTTAACCTCGCCTGCTTATTTTCTTTGAAATAGGGGTTCCATCTTCCGCCCTTCGCCTTCATTTCAATAGCTTCGCCGTCATCGGAACCTCCGTCATTCATTTGATAAATCTTACCATTACGGCAACCCATAAGACTTGTGGGGTATCCAGCCTGGAGTTCCTTGTCATCTAAAGAGTAATCCAAATCGTCTAAACTGATTCCGACCATATCATCGGTGCTTGGCGTCTCTATTAAAGACGAATAGCCCATAACGTGAATAGGTAAGTTAAAGATAGCAAAATTGTTCTCTTCATAATTAAGAGCCAAAGCCTTGTCTGGCTTGTCTGCGCTCGCCGAGGCATACGAAAAAAGGGCCTGCCGGAGTTCCTCCATAACCAGTGAAAAACAGTATTTGACCGCCGTTTGCTTGAAGGTAAGCATAAGGTCGGGAATCTTTTCATCAATGCCTGTAACCTCACGCCCGTCACACGTCAGAAACCTTGTCGGTCCCACCCCTATTATCTCATCTGAAAAAGCCGCCAAAGACATAGTTGCGTAGCAGCCCTCGACCGAATCTACCTTTTCCCACCTAAAAGGAGTGTCAGGGTCGCCGGTATAAACAATTTTCATTATACCCTGCTGGAACCAAACGATAAGTTCCCCACCGATAAAGTCCGCAGCCATAATCCAGTCGTCTCGCGGAGCATCTGAATAGTTCGAGTCTTTAGCAGAGGTAGAGTTTATTTCAAACCATCGTAATCGCTGGTTATAGGCAATGCCCCTCTCAGTGGTTCGTAATAGAATTAACCGCCCTTCCATGTGAAAGATTAAAAGACAGGTATTTACATCGTTATCCGGCCCGCCTTCTACATCAAGGTCGATATTGAACTTGGTTACATAAGAGCCGTCATACTTACGAAGCTGGTCCTGATTATTAGTAAAGTATCCCACTCCCTTCCAGTTCTCGAACCAGAAGAAATCGGCATCAACGCCGGTAAACTCCCCGTAAGAGCAGCTTTCCGTCAGGGCGGCTACCGTTGAGCCGTAGACGGTGATATTCTCACCATCGGCCTCAAAATCACCTTCTGTGGCACTCGACAGGATAAGCGTCCCAGAGGCATCAGAGTCCGCCCAGGCCCCTTTATCGAGCACCACAGCTACTATAATGGCCGTATCGCCGCTTGTGGCGCCTGTGATAGTATCTCCTTCCAATATCTCAGTCTGGCCGGACTTAAATCTGACGTTAAGGGTCGTAAGGTCATCGCATAGCCCTGTGGCGATGTTGTACTTATTGACCCTGCGGGTATCCATAAAAAGGAGCCTCTCAAGGACCCCTTTGTAGAAGTTATAAATACCCATTATTGGATAGCCCGGCTTGGTCTCAACTCTGCCGATACCGAACTTGCCTGCTCCGAATTTACCTGACCCAAAAGGCGCAGGGTTTACGTGGACGAAATCTGCAAACTGCGTATAACCGTGACGCTTCTCTAAAACACCCCTTTGTAGAAAGCTATCCTCAAGCTTCTCGAAGGCGTCCTGTGGAAGTAACCAGGGTTCCTTGTCCAAGCGTAACCCCGAACTCATATCGTAAATAAGATGGGTTTCGTAGCTACTCATTATGTAGGCTTATAAATTCCCATTACACTGATTCTGGCAGTTAAAGCCGCTCCGTTTGCCTGAGTTATCTCCATTGCGAAAAACTCACCGGCAACAAGGATGCAATTTATTACCGGCGTAGAGGCCGGAACTGGTTGCAGAATAATGGATTCGCTGGCGTATGCAGCAGTGATAGCCGATAGTGTCTGGTCGCCTAAAAACTCATCACAATCACCGTCATATATACCCAAAGTTATTACGGGCGGTGTTGCGTGTTCATCCGCGGAAAATTCGTCCAGAATAACCGCAACGGGGATGAATGTAAAACCTGTCGGCACTGCCGAGGTGAGCTTTTTCTCCGTACCTGCAACTGCCGCTAAATTACAGGCGTCCTCTTGGCCAGCCATACATATTGTGTTACAGCTTAAAATTGTCGGATTTTCTATGGTCATTTTTATTCTCCTGAATTGACTACAACCTGGCCTTGGTTTGTTACAACCTGGCCTTCATTAACTACAATTGCTAAAGAACCGGCAAGAGTACCTGTCCGGAAAAATTCCTGTTTGAAAAACGCTATTAACATGGCGCCCCAAG
>Ga0210003_1000310_pt1 | contig 43537 bp, 61 predicted proteins | sample LantaG_FD_182804 | JGI IMG/M metagenome (GOLD analysis project Ga0210003, IMG submission 182804) | Deep subsurface microbial communities from Baltic Sea to uncover new lineages of life (NeLLi) - Landsort_02402 metaG (SPAdes) (version 2) | ecosystem: Environmental > Aquatic > Marine > Oceanic >...
TGTCGCTCCATCGTCCCGGGGCAAACGACTCGGTATCCCAGTGATATTCACCGCACGCGCACCTTCCCTTGATATTGTTTGATTGCTCACTCATCTGCGGCCTCCTCGGCCACCGGAGCGGCCAGGAGCAGCAGGCTAAGTATGAGTTTCATCAGTTGCCTCCTCAATCAATCTCTCGATTTCACCTTCGATAACGTCGAAGATAGCTGGCCCCTGGCGTATCTCACTGTCACGAATGAGCCTACCACCTGGCTGAAACAGCAGGATGTAAATCTTCTCGGGCGCAATGTTGATGCTGACGTTCATGTCCTGTGCGGCAAGTTCTTCGGCTATGTCCATTGTCCCGTCCTTTCGGCCACCGGAGCGGCCAGGCTAAGTAGGAGTTTCATTCTCAATCACCAAGCCTCTGTTTGTGCTATAAGAGCCTCGACACGTTCCTCTTGTTTGCTTCTTGCTTTGTTTCTGGCATTATCCGCTGCAACAATACTATCAACTACCTCGTGAAGTGCCTTGCAAGCATCTTGGAAATTATCAGCACTATTTACTACATAGGAGAAACATCTGTCAAGGGCATTGGGGTGTGACCACCCAAACCCTCCTGCCCTATCAGGGCGATACTCTTCAAGGAAGAAACGAGTGTATAGTAAAGAATCTCCGTGAATTACCCAGCCCCTAATTCGCCATCTTCGGTTACCTTGCTCCCAGGCTTCAACAATGCAGTCTTTTCTAATTTGACCCTCACCTCCCCCAGGGCCAGCTAACTTGCCAACATCATTAGAATCTATCCAGTTAAGCATAATCATCGACTCCTTCCGGCCAGGCTAAGTTGGGGTTTCATCATCGCTCCCTTCGGCGGCGGGCCGTTCTATTACGCGGAAGTAGTTGCACCACATTGTCTTGGGCGGCTCGTCATCGTAGAAGTGTCCAAGCAGCCACTGAAGGTTCTCGCTGGGTGTGTGGATTTGTCCAACAACACTCGTAGCTATAAAGCCATCCGCACGGGCGAAGGTGTCAGTCATATCTATCTGTCGCATCAATATCCAGTCGCCGAACTCAATGATTATGCCTGTGCGCTTTCCCCCAACGGTAATTTCCTTGCGATTATGATGCCGCTGCTTTCGGAGTGTATGTACCTTTTCACCACATAGTATCATCCCGATGGGGTCGGGGTAGCCAAACTCAGGCATCGGCGTCATTGCGATTGTCGGTAGCTTGCTCATCGCTGCCCCCTTCGGCCTCCTCGCGGGCTTTTACGTCCAGCACCATCTGCGCCTCATAGAGAAAGTCTGCCCGAAGCCTTCGCCACGAGGGTAAATCCTGTGTTGCGCTGGCATAGTCCACAGCAGCACCATCAAGTGCTTCGTTGAGAAGGGCCAGCTCCTTCTCCAGCTCCGCGACACTGTCCTGCCGCACCATCTGGTAGGCGAACCCATCGTCGGCGAGGTAGTAGCCGCAGCGGCGGCAGAAGTGATCCGCCCAGCAAGTATTTCGGTCTATAAGCCAGCCTCGGTCACTCCAATACTCACAGCATCCACACCCACACTTCCCCTCAATCTTATCCGGCTGCTCAGTCATCTGCGACCACGCTCACAATCCCGCCGTACTTCGCCAAAAGTACATCGGCCGCCAACATAAAACCTACAAGTATCGTGATCCTTCTCCAGCTTAGCAATGTCGGGCTTGGCTTCGGCGTTCTTGCGCTTGTCGCGCATCTGCTTAGCCATCAAATATCGTTGCTGGTCAATACTATCGGCCATCCAGGGGTCGCCACACTCCCGCATTATAGCAGCAGCCAGTTGCAGATATTGGCACTTGACTGTCACCACGGCTTCGTCTACTTCTGCTTGCATCTCGGCTATCCGGTCTTTCACCGTTGGGCCTCCTCGGTACTAATATAGTCATTTTCGTCACAGCGCTCGCAATGAACATAAACCTGCCTATGAATAGAGTCATAGCCATCATAAACAAGCTTACCGCCACACCAATAGCAAATATGGTCACTGCCTTCCAACCAGTCTTTCCAATCAAACGGCTCGTGGGCAATATCATCATCTATCTGTGGCTCAGGTGTTTTCATTATCGGTCTGGTAGCCTCCCTGCTTTGCAACGCTATACCTTCATTATAGCACATCTGCGCCATTCTGTCAAGTACATTTTATGCCGCGCGCCATCTCCCGCCACATCTCCTCTTGTTCGGCCTTGGTCACCCGTGGCGGGTTCGCAAAGAGCACCTTCCGGTCGAGCATACGCAGGAAAGCAGCATCCTTCTGCTTCTTCGTTGGTGGCTTCGGGGCCACCACAAGCTTGATTACCTCTCCCCCAATCTTGACAAACCGCTCAGTGCCGTTTTCTACTACCACAACACGCTGGCCGTTCCGGCTCCATTCTAAATGCAGGGGATCAGGAATAGCAACGTAAACCCGCTTTGCGTCAGAAGCATCAGCAGCGTGGTACTCAAAAACCTCCGCTACTAATAACTCCTTAGCAAACTGATCGGCCACCTCCTTCGCCTTCCCAAAATCCCTTTCGTACCGAGTTCGTGGCTCGCGAAACCACGGGGCTTTCCAGATTATCTTATGTCCTGTGTTCATCCTAATCACTCTCCTCTTAGATTACAGCGGATCGCATCATACAACAGGTACAACACCACACCCACCACCGCACTCAGTCCCACATAACTCCACGCCAGCGGCTCAATCATTATTCTCCCTGCATATACTGCCTCGACGTATTCGTTCATTGACCAACAACCTCCTTCCCACGCCGCCAACATAAAACCTACAAGTATCGTGATCCTTCTCCAGCTTAGCAATGTCGGGCTTGGCTTCGGCGTTCTTTCGCTGAGTGATACCAGTCCGTCCTCATAACCGTCAACAAAAACCTCCATATTGTCGGGATACTCAGCAAGCTTTTCGCGCAATTCCCTTACCGTTAACTCCTCTTTACTCATAGACTAACAACCTCCTCGGCGGCTTCTGGTTCCCAGTATTCTGGGGTCATAGAGTCCTCTTCACTAAGTCCCTCCTCGGCTCTTTCTCTATCCCAATATTCCGGGCCGAAATACCTGTCCAAGATGTCCTCCAATAACGCTGTTACAAACTCGTGGTCTTTGCATCCACAATCCTCATCTATTAGATTCAACATACGGGGCGTTATCTCTATTGTTATTCTCATCCGGTTTCACCTCCTTCCCATAACATTCCACAAAGCCTCTAATGCGCGACAAGTTCACTAATACATCAGCTATTTCTGACCTCAAGCAATTCCAGTCTGTCTTACCCTCTGCCCTCTGGCGCTCGTGTTCTGCCCAGAAGGACAGGCGCGCCAACTGTGATTGCGCCTCTGCAATCACCGCAAAGTCTACCACTATTCGCCCCGTGCTCTCCTTCTCTTTAGTCAGTTGTTCCAAGTCCACCTTCTTGTTCATTGACTTAAGCCTCCTTATCTACTGACGCTGCCTCCCGATTTCTGATATTCCGACGTCCGGTATCCTCTCCTCTCGTGCTTTTCGCGCCGGACAACACCACTCATACCTCGCGCAGTGAACCCTGCAATCGTCAGTGCAAACACAGTACGGTTCGCCTTTGTAAAGCTTAATCTCTGGCCTTTGCCTCTTCATAGCTCGCCTCCCTTGTTCAGTCTAACACCCCGCGCCTGCCCCCGAAGGAGCAAGCGCCGACCGTTAGAATACTCCGCTTGCGTGAAAGCGGGGCATCTTTTGCAAACGATGGGGATCAAGGCCTTGGGTCTCTGCGATTACTGCCAACACAGCCACCGCTTGCTCAATCTCCTTTCTGCTGTAGGGTAACCGCGCACAGCGCGAATCAATGTAGAAATCCGCTGGTTGCTCGGCTGCGAACTGGCCCATTATCCCTCCTCCGCACATCACATAAACCGCGACCTGGTGCGCCCCTATGTCCAGCATCCCCTGCGCCCTCTCCGGCTTGGTCTCGCGGGCCTTAGCAAATATATCTTCAAACTGATCGTCCAGTGATGCCAGGTCAGAATCGGTCTCGGCGAATGGAGCCCTGCGATATCCCATATCATAAGCGTGAAACACAAGCTTTCGGGCCGCGAACAATGCCTCATCCAGTTCGAAGTTCTGTTTCCGTAGGCCAGCAATCTCCTCTCCTATCTCTGCAAGTGTTGCTCGGCCTCCTCGATAAAGTCCTTACAGCGATGGTCGGCGGGTAGTAGTCGGTTCATGCGGTCGCAGGCCTTAGCCAGAGCCAAGTCCCGCACATCCCGCGCCTTCTCCGCTTCCCCCTGCTTCAATCCCATCAGGCCAATCGTCGACGTCACGGCCTGTAGCGGCTGGTGGAGCCTATCGCGGTCGGCCACTTCGAGCGTATCTACCTCCTCCAATAGCCAGGTGCTGGCGTCCTCTAATCGTTTAAGCAGGGCTTTCATTTTGGGCCTCCTTCTTGGCGGATGGGCGGCCAAAGTGTTCAGACCAGCCACAAGCATCACATCGCCACTGGATAGTCCGCGCTGTCTTCCGCCCCGGTGTAACCGTCCCCTCTACACCACAGATAGGGCAGCGTTCTGGCCAGGTTGCTTCAATATCTGCTTTGTCTCGTGCGTCTCGCGCCTTGCTCATTTCGCGACCTCCCGTTCGTCAGACTTTTACCATTCCTCGATTACAAGCTCGCCCTCGCTCACCTCTCTTTGTTGTTGTGCCTCTGTCGGTGCGACTCCGGTAATACGAACCATATCCTACCTTCTCCGCCTCCCCACTCTAAGGTCTCACCGTGTTCATAGCACAGATCGGCAAAGTTGAGCAGCCCCTTAGCTGGTAAGTACAGGTTAGGTTGCCTCACATTGCGCGACTGCGCAAGGAGCTGTACGGCGCCGCCCTTCTCGCCAGGTTGCAGCGGTTCCAGGTCAACGCGCCTTGTCTCATCATCATACCAGAGAATAAACCTCTGGCCCTCCTCGATGCCTAACTCTGCCGCCGCCAGGTGGTTGATATTGATCCTATACTCCTCCGGCTGGCCAGTTTCCCGATCATAGGAGACCTGTAAGCTAATCATAGTCTCGTAGTGCCCGTTCTCTGTGGCATAGAACCTGCGCTTGCTCATCTGCTTGCCTCCCTTCCTTGGTGCCTTCTCTACTCTACCCCTTCATCATAGCATAAATAAGAGAAAAAGTCAAGGCCTTTTGCCAGCTTTATTCGTAACTTCCTGGGGTTTCTTTGTGTCTTTTCTGTGAACAAATCCCTTCTGTCCATCGAATCTTTGTTCTAAAACAGACAGAAAGAAGGCAGAACGTGCACTTTGAGATTTTATCTGCCTTCTCCAAAACGGGCACTTTTCCCAGTGATAGCTTGAAGGTGTGCAGAACGTGCAGAATGGACACTTTAATCTATGAAGATATATTTACATATGTATACCCCTCCCCATCGTATTGATCGCACAGAGCGGTATGTGTATATATATTTATCTGTCTATTCTGTCTATTCTGTCTACTTACTTGATATGATAGGCTTTCTTGGCTTGCCGGAGAAGGCAGAAAAGGCGGAAGGTGCGGATTGAGGGCGCAAAAGCCTTGACACGGGGAGCGAAACGCGCAAGGCCCGGGCGTTTTACGTGATATGCAGGGCGCGAGGCGCGAGGGGGTATAGTTGAATTCGCGCGGCGCGATGTTGGACGTATACTTATTTAGTAAACCGCGCATAATTTTCAAAAAATCACAAAAAAATCACAAAAAATATCATATGGGGGGAGTGGGAGTAGTACTTGACAAGACGGATGTAATATGGTATAATGGGTGGTGAAGTAAAAATAGTAGAGGGAGGCATGATAGGTGATAGGCAAGAAGTGGAGACAGAGGCGGCGGAGGGCAGAGGGGTTAGTACCAGCGACCGTAGCGATAGCGGGCTTGGTGTTAGTAGCGGGGATACTGGCGTGGTGCGTCTACATTTGGGTACACTAAGGGGGTAGCGAATGGAGATAGGTGAGTATCGCGGAAGACGCGGTTTAATGGGCAAGGAGTTAGGGGAAGAAGGATGGCGGCGGTTGCATGAGTTAAGTCATGGGTCGCCGACTTTAGCGAGTGAGTTTTTGGGTTACAGATCGACGAGTACAGTAAGGCGGCACTGGAAGCGGTTGGAGTTAGGTAATCGGGGAGATGGAGTGAGGCTGGACTTTGAGCCGTTTTTGGCGGGAGAGGAGCCGGAGAGCACAGGGGACATACGGGAGATGTACTTAACGGCGACGCTCAAGGCGGACAGTGCGCCGCATTATGAGTGGACGGTAAGCCGCGATGTAGAGTACGCGCATCTGGTATTTTTGGGCGATCTGCACTATGGTTCGCCGGAGATGGACTACCGGAGGTTTTTGGCGTTATGCGACTGGATAGCGGAGTATCCGGAGGTACGGTGGATAGGGATGGGGGACTATTGGGACTTAGTGACGATGCAGAGTCCTGGCATACATCGTCAGAGTCTCACTTATGATCAGGCCACCGACTTGATGCGTGAGGACACGGGGCCGATAATGGCGCAGTGCGTGATGTTGCATCGGGGCAATCACGATGAGCGCATCATGCGCGGGTTACAGATAGGGCATGATCCGGTAAAGCGATGGGCAGAGGAGTGTGGTGTGCTCTATGGGGGATATAGTGGCTTCATCAACATCACGGTAACCGACGGGCGCAAGCGCCAGACGCAGAAGTATGTGGGGTTTCAGCACCACGGGTTTGGTAGCGGAACGACCTGGGGGTATGTGTTCAATAGTATGGAGCGGTTAGCGGCGCAGAACGATTGTGACTGGGTGGCGATGGGGCATCGGCATCAGAGGGCCAGTGTGGAGACTGCGAAGTCGCGGGTAGTGGGTGATGTGGTAGAGGTTTATGGGGTGCCGTTGATCTGCACGGGGTCATTCCAGAAGCACCTAAAGGACAGTTATGCAAGCAAGAAGGGGATGCGGCCCGCTTCGTTAGGGGCAATGACAGCACATTTGTATCTTGATAGGCACTCAGTACATGGGAGGGCGTAATGACGACACTCGCTTGGCTTGGCACCATAATCCTGTTTTTGGTCGGACTGCCTCAAATCTGGCGGAATTATGCCAGGAAAAAAACCGACGATTTAAGCGTATGGTACTTTATACTCTTGCTTATCGCCTCCGTACTATTGTTAGCGGATTCAGTTTTTGGTAGCTGGCAGCCGACAGCGGTAGCGAGTTGGCTGGTTAGCGCACTCGTGGCGATAGCCATACTCGTTCAGATAGCCTATTACAGAGGGAGGGCGTAAAATGAAGAAGGTGTACATTGCGGGACCGTACAGTGGTCCCAACAAGCACGAAAACGTACATCGGGCGCGGGAGGCGGCAGCGATACTTTTTGTAAGGGGCTGGGCACCATTTGTGCCTCATACGATGACGTTAGACTTTGAGAAAGATTACCCTTACATAAGAAAGGAGGTTTACCTCAAGACTGACTTAGAGTGGCTAGAGCAGTGCGATGCGGTATTTATGTTACCAGGCTGGGAAGAGAGTGCTGGGGCGAGAGGGGAATATCACCGAGCAAGGGAATCGGGGTTGCCGTGCTATAGTGCGATGGAAGATGTTCCTTATGTGGATGAAGAAAGCACATCTGATTCTGTTGTAGACCATCCGCTGCACTACACGCAGGGCACGATGGAGTGCATTGAGGCTATCGAAGGGTTGGGGCTGGCTTTTCACGAGGCACAGATTTTGAAATATATTGTCCGTTGGCGATACAAGAGTGGCGTGGAGGACTTAAAGAAGGCCAAATGGTTTTTAGAGAGACTTATCGAGCGGGCGTAATTTAGTCAGTACGAGGAGGGTTAAAAGATGGAGATAGCCCATATTAAGTGGTTCGATGCTCAGTACACGGAGGGGCCAGACTATGTGGCCGGCCTGGACCCGGGCATCATAATCGAAAGCGCTGGCGTTCTGATCTCTTCCGACGCCGACCACGTTACGATCGTCGGGGATTGGTGGGACTCCTATCCCAGCGCCCGGTGCCGCCATATTCATCACATTCCCAATGCCAACATCCTTGAGATGCACACGAGTGACGTTGCCGATATGAAGAAGCGGCGCATCAAGAGGGGGGGAAAGAGATGAGTGTGCTGAAGCTGCTGGGGGTTGATGTTGAGAGACTCAATTTGCTGATAGAGGAGTCGCGGATATTGGTGGCGCAATTGCGGGCGATAGCTCCTCAGGTGCAAAATGTTGTAGCCAAGGCCAATAGGATCGTCGACATTGCCCTGGAGGAAGACGATGAAGGGAACTGAGAGTGAGGTGCCGGATGATCTAACGGCTCAGTCGGTGGGCGAGCTAAAGCGCATTCTGGGCGGTGATGTTCAGGAGGGTGATGATCTGATAGCCAGGGTGGCACTGGCGATACTAAAGATGGCACAACGATCCAAGGGAGCGGAGTCTCCGGAGGTAGAGGAACCCGACTTGGTAGAAGAGGCCCGCGACCGCTTTACAGGGCAGTTTTAATGAATGTTGAGCGTGTAGTTGTTCCTGTCGAAGAAGCCCTCCAGATGACGCCCGAGGAGAAGTGGAACTTCATTCTCGATATGTATGGGCTGAGAGGGCGTGAAGACTTGCTCCGCAAGTCGAAGCGCGATGAGGAATGGGCGGAGCTAGGTCTCCGCGACTTGTTTTTTATGACGGTAGTCATTCTGGGTTACGGGCGTGCTACGCTTACTGGTTTGCACTATGAGATGTGTGAGTTCATCGAGCAGGGCGCCGAACGCAGTCGTCAAGGAGAAGAGTGGCATGGGCTGGTGGAGGTGCCTCGCGAGCACTTTAAGACGACTTTCTGTGTCATTGGCCGTGGCCTGCAACGCATTGCTGAAGACCCCGACAAATGTCAGTTGATTACCTCTGCGGTCCACCGTCAGGCACGAGATACCTCAACGGCGATGAAGTGGCACATCGAGCATAATGGTATCTACCAGCGGCTTTATCCTTACATAGTACCAGACCGCGATCAGTTCACCGGAGAGGCTTGGCGGGTAGAGTCGCGGAAACGGAGCCGTACTCCTCGCCGTGAGCCTACTGTGATGAGTATTGGTGTAGGTGGGACTGGGGAAAGCTATCACTTTGATTGGATTTCTCAGGATGACTTGGTGACGCGCCGAAACTCTGAAAGCCGTCTAGTGCAGGATGGGGTGGTGGATTTTTATCAACAGAATCAGGCGTTGTTGAACAAGGGTGGTGAGGAGATAACCACGGGAACACGGTTTAATGACTACGACCTGTATGGTTGGATGCGCAGCGAGGAAAATAAGACGCGCATTGAGATATTCCACCGCGAGGTAGAGCAGCAGGTGGATGAGGGTTCGGAGCGGATGTACTTCATTTTCCCCGATGAGTGGGACCCCGAGCGGCTTGCCGAGAAGCGCAGTAAGATGCGCCTGACCACGTTTTACTGCCAGTATTACAATAACCCACTTCCGGACGAATTGATAAAGTTTGGTGAGGATTACTTTACCCATTACCGAGAATTACCTGATAATATATGCTATACGATAGGTTGGGACCCATCGCCTGGTATGGGGGGAGACAAGTCTGCATTGGTTGTGGTGGCCTACAATGACGTGGGTGATTTCTATGTAGAAGAGGCCCTGACTGGTATGTGGCGGGAACAGGAGCAGATCAAGGGAGCTGACGAGCTAAATCAAAAATATCATGCAGTGCTGACACTGGTTGAGACCTATGGATATGCTAAAACTATTTTGACCTCGGTAGCAACTTTTCAGGAGGAACAGGCGTCTATAAGAGGAGCGGAAGCTTATTGGATGATTGAGGGGGAGGGCGGAGATAAACGTAGTAAACCACATAGGGTATTGACGCTGTTGCAGCCGCTCTATGAGCGTAGAAGGATAAAGCACCACGTAAGCCTGAAGGGTTCGGAGCTAGAGTATCAGTTGAACCGCTTTGGGGTAGCGGAGGCAGATGACCTGCCTGATGCTCTTTACTATGCTATATTGGCAGCGGCAAAGAGCGGCTATATCGGCCCCGCAGATCAACCTAAACCTCCTCCCCAGACACCCAGTGAAAAGTTGCGTGCGGGAATAGAGTTAACAGCCGACGAGCGGATTACGGTAGGGCCGACTATTGAGACACGGGGTGCCTATGATAGAAAAAGGGAAAGAATCTGGTAAAAAGACTTGACGTAGATTTAATTTTGTGCTATAATGGAGTAGATTATGAGGGTATCCTTACCAATCGTAGGCGATATTGAGATTTCTCGTCACCGTAAGCGCCCGCGCAAGGATGTCGAGGTTACGGCGGAACTGGGCCAGCTTGTGTCTGATGCCCAGACTGCACTTGCGAAGCGGCATACGAGCTGGAAAACCTTTGATGAGTATTACTTCGGTGAGCAGAAGATAAACAAGGATGTGAACTACGATGTTGTAGAGAACCGCGATATGTACCCCCTGAATTACTGTATGTCTACGGTAGAGACGATGATCCCGATTTTGTTAGATGCTGCTCCGATGTGGTATGTGCTGCAAGAGGGTGTGGGGCAGGGGTCCCCACTGGTGGAAGATGCCACAATGTTTTTACAGGCTTTCTGGCACTATGCAAAAATAGACCATACGTTAGAAGAGGTTTGCCGTGATATGATTGTGTATGGGACAGGAGTGGGTAAGGTTTACTGGGATAGCGAGAAGATGCCAGTGGAGCGGATGGCGGAACGTGTTGAGATTGTAACAGACGAGGAAACAGGGGAGGCAAACTTCCAGACGATAACCGAGACAGAGGAAGAGCGACTCGGTGACGTAGCGATTGAGTGGTGCGATCCCTTTTCTATCTTCCCCGATCCGAATGCGCGGCGGTTAGACGAGTGCCGTTATGTGGCTCTGAAAACGGAATTGTCCAAGGAAGATTTGCAGCGGCAGTTTGAGTGGCTTGACGAGGATGATATTGCGACGGTAAGTGGTTCAGATAGGCAGCGACTCCGGCCTCGCGAGCAAGAGGAGAAGCGTACCGACCTGGCAGAGGTCTGGGAGGTTTACCACGAGTTTGGCCAGAAACTGACTATCTACACGGGGAGTACGATACTCTATGAGGGCGATAACCCTATGCCAGGGAAGCGCTTCCCCGTAGTGTTCTTTACCAATCGGCGACGGGGTGGATGGATGTTTGGGCAGTCTTGCATTAACGACATTATGGCGACGCAGGACTTCCTGAATCTGGCTAATGTGCACGTAGCTACGAATATGCGCTATGCGATGAACCCTCAGCTTCTCACTAATGACCCCAAACTGAAGGAGTATACTAATAAACCTGGTGGGGTTGTCTACGTCGAAAGCAAGATACGGGGCGAGAAGGGTTTCGCGGAATGGCAGGAGATTCCGGAACTGCCTTCGTCGCTGTTCATTTATATGGATAGACTGCAACGAACCTTAGATGTGCAGTCTGGTGTGCACGATGTGATGGAGGGGGTTAAGCCCAAGGGAATTACTAGCGGAATAGCCCTGGCGCAGTTGAATGAGGGGGCGCAGGGCCGCCTACGGCTGCTGATCCGGTCGATGGCAAAGTCCATCGAAGATATGGGGCAGCTAGTTCTTGATATGATGGTGGCGAACTATGCAGAGGATCGCAGTATAGCACAATACGAGGGAGAGTCGCCTGAAGTAGTGTCGTTGGGAGTGACGTCGCTACCCAAGCTTGGTGGTAGCCAGTATCGTGTGATTGTCCAAGGGCGCGGCGAACTACCTTTGAATCCTGCCGCGCAACTTGATATTGCAATGCAGCTTTATGGCGCAGGGGTTATAGATCAGGTTGAGTTGCTGAAAGTAGCGAAGTGGCCCAATCCCAATGAAGTAGTATCGAGAATGCAGCAGGCACAAATGGAGCAGATGGCAGGCGCGGCGCAAGCACAAGGATTACAGATGATGCCGTCTCAGGAGGCGATGTAATGCCTTTTAAGTCTGAGGCCCAGCGGCGAAAGTTTTACGCAATGAAAGCTAGAGGGGAAATCTCACAAAAAACTATTGATGAGTGGGAGCACAATACTCCTAAGAACATTCCTAAACGCGTTAGACCTAAAAAGAAGAAACGGAGGAAACGGACTCATAATAGTCCGGCAATCGATATGAAAAGCGACGAGATTGTGAACCGACATACACAGCCGCCAACAGCGGCAAAACCTAATCCGCCAGTGAAAAAAGATTCGGATATTGCCCCTCATGGTAATGGCAAGAAGGGCATAGCACCACTGCGGGGACGGTCTGAATAATGAATACACTCGCACGCAAGTGCGATGTAGAGCACCCTCCCGCATCTGCGGGAGGTATAGAACGAGAGGAGTCTGAGTGATGGAACCTGTTCAAGATAACATTGGCCTTGAACCCGAAGATGTTCGCGTTGATGACTCTGATGAGGTCGGGTATAGTTCTTATGACGCACCACATCCCGATGACTTAGAGGGCGTGGCCGACATTTTCGGACAATCTGTGGCTGGTGACCTTGATGGCGATGAGGACGAAACTGCTACGGCAAGTTCTGGTCAGAATGTTGACCTGGCCGAGCTAACCGACGAGGAACTTGCCGAGTTGGTGGCAGCGAACCCTCAAGCTGTAAGGAACCAGGCGATGATGCAATCTCGATTTACGCGCGAGTCACAGAGGCTCAAGCAAGAACAAGCCCAGTTGCAGACTGAACGTGACGAGCTATCGAGAATGCGTGGTGGGGTAGAGACCCTCTTGCAACGTGCTGGTATTGAGATACCTGCTAATGGTAACGAGGGGCCGTTGAGAGCGGCAATGAGCCAACGGGTTCAGCAAGCTGCTTTTCAACCTCAACAGCAACCGGCTACACCCGAGACCCCTGCTGGCACACCCGCTACTTTAGAAGAGTGGGGCGACCAGATTGTGGAGAAGGCGGTAGCAGCTGTTACGCAGGAACTGAAGCCATTGCAAGAGGCGCAGCAACGTGCGGAAATTGAGCGCTATCACCGTGATAACGATATGCGGTTCGCGGAGTTAGCGCGGAATAATCCTGAGATTGCTGATGTTACTGGTCAAAGAGTGAAACCGGAACTTCGCCGGCGGATCGAGAAAGAGATGATCGACACGCAGAACTTCTTTGACCCAGCAGCAACGTACTATAAGTTAAGGGAGCCGATGCTGCGCAAGCGCCGCCAAGCGGCGATAGCTCAGAGTGCTGAGGAGCGCAAGGAAAAGCCGAGCACGAAGCCGACACGTAGCACTACACGGGGCAAGGCGAAGGCATTGTCCTCTGAAGAGAAAACGGCGGCGACGTTTGCTTATGCCAGAGCGCATCCCCAGGACTTCATTGTGGCAGAAGAAAAGTAGGCAATAGGGCAATCTGTGACCTCGCGCTGATGAGGTGACACAGAATGGCCTTGGTAAATACGTTTAATTCGCTGACACGGGATATTTACGAGCCTAATTTTGCCGATAATATCTTTGTTAAATCAGCATTTTGGAGTGAAGCATATAGGCACGCAAAACCAGTAAATGGTGGAAAGCAGTATGTAGCACCAATCAAGACTGGGAAGCTGGGTGGAGGCACTTACCGTCTGGCTGACGACACCTTGACACTAACTACTGGCGAGATCGCCTCGGAGGTTCGCTTCGACTGGCGGCATTACTATGTGCCTGTCCAGCTAAGTGCGATCAACGTCGACCTAAATGCTCAAGCTGGCACCGATCAGATAGCGAACGTGCTGGATACCTATATCTGGTCTGCTGGCGAAACGATGCGCGATAGTTTGTTAGGGACCCACGTCTTTGGTACTGCCGAAGATGACACTTACAACGAGCGCATTGATGGTCTTTATGACCTGATGCAGGAAGAGGATACCGCTGACGGGTTTGGTGGATATAATGGTAATAGCAACTACGGTGAGATATCCGTTACCGACCTCACTACCTGGAAGGCTCATATTGACCGCTGTACTGGCTCATCTGGTGCTTGGGTTCCGAACGAATGCACCGTAGAAGTCTGCCGTGCGATGATCAATGAGATCGTCCACGGTCCCAACGGCTGCAACGAACTACCCCACCTTGCTGTGACCACCCCCGAGGTATACCAGAAACTCTCTCGTGAGATTTTCGAGAAGGGTCTCTCCCAGCCGGTTATTACCCGTACTGGTGAGCGACTGGTCAAGGCAGGGTTCCAGGCGTTTGAGATCGATAACGTGCCGTTCATTGCGGACGAGCACGCTCCTGACTCTACCTGGGATGCTACAGTTGTTTGTACTAATGGCTACGAGAATGTAACCGGAGATCACATCTTCTTCATCAACTGGGATTATTGGTTCCCCTTCTACCTACCGAAGTGGAATATGCAGTTTGATGAGTGGCTGAAAGCTCCTGCTACCGGCCATAAGTACACCAACCGCCTATTCTGGTGGGGGAACTTCATGTGCACGCAGCGCAGGGCACAAGGTGCAATCTACAACATCGATGTGAGCCTGCTGTATGACAGCTAAAAACTGAATAGGGATGTTCGTATAAATATCTATGAGTAAGAGGTGTGAAGACTATGTTAAAAACGTGGAAAGTAACGTTGCTGGCACTGGCACTTGTCATCGGGATGGTTCTGCCGGTGCAGGCAGCATTGTACTACCGCGATATGTCGGGCTATGTGCTGGAACAAAGCGCGACTGCTGATGCCGATACTACTATCCAGTATGAGGTTGGTACGGCAGAGGCGCAGACTATCACGGTGAGTAAGAATGGTGGCGCGTATGGCGTTACCGCCGGTACTACAGCAACGCAGATTGGAGGCGTAGTGTACAAGCTCGTTATACACGAGGATGACATTGACACTAATGGTAATGTCAGCTTCCTCTCTACAGGAGCTACCGACCAACAATATCTACTGAACATCACAGTGGTAGATCACGATGTTCAGTCTGCTATTGCTGCGATACTGGCTGACACTGGCACCGACGGTGTCGTTTTAGGTGCTGATGCGATCACTGCGGCAAAGAGAGCTGACGATGCTATCTCGGCTGAGCACCTGAATACCGGCGCGATTACAGCCGACGCCTTTGCTGCTGACGCGATTGTGGCGGCAACCCTGGCTACCGGCGCGATCACAGCGGACGCTTATGCTGCTGACGCGATTGTGGCGGCGACACTGGCTACAGGTGCTCTGACAGCCGATGCCTTTGCCGCTGACGCGATTGTGGCGGCGACACTGGCTACCGATTCCATCACTACCGACGCGTTGCAGGATGGCACGCTTGCAGCAGCCAAGTTTGGCGCTGACTGTATTACTTCCGCAAAGATAGCCGACGACGCTATCTCGGCGGAGCACCTGAATACCGGCGCGATTACAGCCGACGCCTTTGCTGCTGATGCGATTGTAGCGGCTACGCTGGCTACCGGCGCGATCACAGCGGATGCTTATGCTGCTGACGCGATTGTGGCGGCGACACTGGCTACAGGTGCTCTGACAGCGGACGCCTTTGCTGCTGATGCTATTGTAGCAGCTACACTGGCTACTGATGCAATCGGAGCCGATGCGCTGGCTACTGACAGCGTTCAAGAAATCGCCGACCAGGTATGGGATGAGGCTGCCGCTGATCACGTTGGTGCGGGCAGCATCTCCAAGGCGATTCAGGACGGTGTGAGTGCTGCTGGTGTGGCGGATGCGGTATGGGATGAGGCTGCTGCTGATCACGTTGCTGCGCTCTCTATGGGTGCATCAATGGGCGACATCCTCACTGATACTAGCACAGGTGTAGCTATCGCTGCTGACGGTATCACTTCTGCCAAGATAGCTGACGATGCTATTTCTGCGGAGCACTTGAATACAGGTGCTCTGACAGCGGACGCTTTTGCTGCTGACGCTATTGTTGCGGCGACTCTCGCAACTGGGGCGCTAACGGCGGATGCTTTCGCTGCCGATGCTATTGTAGCAGCTACACTGGCGACTGATAGTATTACGGCTGACGCTATTGCCGATAGTGCTATAGACGCTGGTGCAATAGCTGCTGCTGCTATCGGCGCATCTGAAATAGCTACTGACGCTATTGGTGCCGACGAGATTGCCTCTACGGCGGCTGCTGAGATCGTAGCCGCTGACGAGCCGCGTGGTGTATATGTCTACCGAGTGCATAAGAATGAGCCGGTTGCTGCTAACCGGACGGTCTACTTCCGTGCACCAGGTACGTTGCCCGCGAATGCCTCGATCAGCATCAATGGCGGAGCGTTCGCTAGCAGCACCAATGCACCGGCAACTGTGAATGGTAACTTCCGCAAACTCGAATTGAGTAGGGCGGAGACCAATATCGAGGGTCGTTTGGTGATTGACATCACTACGACTTCTACGGTTAGCTATAGTACAATAATCGTAGATTGCTCGAAGGAGGACCCGTTCACTGGCCGACGCACAGGTGGTGTTTACTAAGTAAGCCTGGCCCGCTGCCTGGCTGATGTGGGGTAGGAGTCCCCACCCTCCCGCTCCTACCCCACTGTCTCTTTTTTCGAGGAGGACGTTATGCGAAAAGTGTTTCGTTGGATAGCACGGGGACTAGGGCTGTTGCCTAAGTTCGCTGTTGTCGTGCAAGTAGGGCGACAGAGGTCTGGCTGGGAGCCGCTTGTGCTAAGCTGGCATAAGACGAAGACGGAAGCAATGCGCAGAGCCAAATTACTACGTAGCCAGCGGATACTTTGTGATGTGGAACCTGAGGATACAGCACGAAGGTGGGTGAAAATGTGAAGCGAGTAACACTCCCACAGTTGAAACTCTACCTTTCGGCGGCTCCTCAGCCTCGTGATATTGATATGGTGATCTTGCACCACACGTGGCGACCTAGGGCCTCGGAGTATCTCGGCGAGTATACCTGGAGTGCTATCCGACGCTACCACATGAAGCAAAAAGGCTGGTCGGATATTGGCTATCATGTAGGTATAGGGCCAGATGGCAGTATCTGGTTACTACGGCCTATTGAGCGGTCGGGGGCACACTGCCTAGGGAAGAATAGCCATTCTGTGGGAGTGGTGATGATTGGCGACTTCGATGTGGAAAACCCGTATGACAACGGCTACGCTACTGCCATTGACGTGATAGCTGCTGTCTGCCACGCCTATGAGCTAGACGCAGATGCTGTTTACTTCCACCGTGACTTTGCCAACAAGACTTGTCCTGGAACAAAGATAAAGCGAGAGGATGTGCGCAGATTGGTCAACAGTAAACTGAAAACTGGTTCCTATTATCCAGGGGCGGTTAACATTGTTGTAGAACACAATGGGCAAGTAGTGGGATCGTGTATGGGCCAGTTGGAGCAGGGGACAGTGGTGGCCTCGGTGCGGATATTAGCTGAGCTAGTTGGGGCGGAAGTTAAGGATGAGATACCACAGAGTCGGACGGTACGTATACTAATATAGTAGGAGGAGCTAAATGCCGATAGGCGATATGACATTGGATGAAGTATTGCAGGGCCACGATGAACAGAAAGCCGTGGAGGATATTGCTGCTTTTAAGAGTCAAGCTATGGGGGCCATTACGCAGTTGGCAGCGGTCTTAAGTAACCTGACTAATAGTCCTTGTACTAGAGCGGCAGTGCAACTGCGCCAGGAGATCATCGCGAAACTTAGAGATACCTTTGCGGGGTAGACTATGGCTTTTGACCCGACAGAGTGGCAGTATCAAATGCCGGTGACTATTAACGCTGCCTCCGTTGCGGCCAATATGCCTGACGGCGGGGAGAGCGTCTTCCCTGTTGTCTTGGAAATTGTTAATGGTGGTAAAAACTGGGAAGGCGACGCAGCGAATATCTTTACCCGCGTGGCAAACAAGGCCAACGATATTGCGTTTACGCTGACCGACGAGAGCACCCAGTTACTGCATATCACACCGGAGTATAATGCGACTGGGGGGAGCGAGCACCTGGTTAGTCATATCGGAGGGCCAAGCATAGCTTCGGCGGTGGACACCGAGCTACTGATGTGGACTCGAGACGATGGGGCGGTCAGCCAGGAAAGCACACCGTACCTGGCAGCGGATAACTGGGCTGGCTACTGGGGACTGCACGAAAGCGCGGCGGGGACGGGGACAGCAGATACATACCAAGATTTGAGTGACAACGCCAACCACGGCGACGACTATGTAAGTGATGCGGGCAAGACGGGCAAGGTAGGTGCGGGGCAGGAATTTGATGGTACCGATGACTATATTGATTTGCCCGACCTTGCCGAAACCGCTGCTGGCACAATTACCGTATGGATAAATCCCTCTACCACAATAGGAGCGGCCACCAATAGCGGCTTACTATTAAACGGCATTGGTAGCGGAGCTGCGGGGGAAACTATTCTCTTGAGGTGGACAGGCGCTAGTGGTGCATTGGATTTTTACATTTATGACGGTGATTTTCAGGTTGCGCGGTCAACAACGACGAGTTGGACTGCGGGAACTTGGTATCGAATAGCGGCCACCTGGGACGGCACCACTATGCGTCTCTATGTAGATGGTGCAGAAGAAGATAACACTCTCCAGGGGAGTCCCAGTGGTGCGACCAGTGTTTGGCGTCTAGGACGATGTGACTCTGGCGCGAACCGGTACTTCTTTGACGGATTTATAGACGAGGCTGGCATACGCAGCGCAGCCAGTTCCGCCAACTGGATAACTACAACCTACAACTGCCAGAATGCAAACGATACCTTCTGGACGGTGGGCAGCGAAGTGGCGGTGGGGGGAGTCTCAACACCGATCAATTTGTTCCTGGGCAGTCGTGTGTTAGGAGGAATATGAAATGGCGATCAAGGGCGTTGCGCTGACTGTAATCTATTACGCGTGGGACACGGCCAATAACACGTTTAAGACGGGAGACGTGGGCAACCATACGATGCGTGTGGTGACTGATGGTACGGCTACTGCCGCAGACAACTCTCCTGCTGAAGTAGAGAATGGGGCATACAAACTGCTACTTTCTACCGACGAAATGGACGGGAACTTTATAACCTGGGAGGGGAGTAGCAGCACGGCGGATATTGAGATTTTTGGTGGAAGCGTCGTCACGGAACAGGGAGTGCTGGCTACATTGGCTGTTCCTGGTGACGAGATGGACTTGATAGACGCACCTAACTCGACGGCAATTACGGCTATTCAGTCCGGCCTATCTACGCTTGCTGCTGGTGCTGAGATGGACTTGATAGACGCGCCGAACTCGACGGCAATTACGGCTATTCAGTCTGGCCTATCTACGCTTGCTGCTGGCGCTGAGATGGACTTGATTGATGCGCCGAACTCAACAGCTATTGCAGCAGCAGCACTGGCTCTTATTGAGGCAGACCTGGCGGGGTATGAGGCGTCGGCGAAAACTGGTACGAAGCTAGGCGAGATGATGGCTCTGATCCGAGCTTTTGCAGCAGGTAAGTTTGCCATTAATGGGTCGCCGCCAGTGCAGACGCTATACGAGACAGATGGTGTAACGGAAATATGCACGACTCCACTTGCTAGTGATTATAGTACGAGAGGTGCGCCTGAGTAACGATGCCTGCACATCGCATAGCAGCAAGTGGCTATGGAGGAGTACCGCATCTGATAGCTTCTCGTGGCTATCGGCAGCCTAACTATGCACTAAGAGTAACAGCAAACCATAGCTTGACGCCTTCAATAGTCTTTACGCCGACGCCGGATATGGCGGCATTAGCTTCACCGCAAGACGCGGAGTTCTATCTTGATTATGACCAGGAGACATCTGTTACACTTACTGTACCTGCCGTTGATCCGAGCGGCTATCACTGGGACGGCTGGTACGTTGGTGCGGTGCGGCAGACGACGGCCAAGGCATACAACTTTACACTTAATGCTAACACCACGGTGGAGGCGAGGTACAATATGGACTACAATATAACCGTAATGGCAACATTAGCGGGAGGTGCATCGACAATCTATCCGACGATAACCTTCTCGCCGACGCCAGACAATGATGCCTTGGCATCACCACAGCAGGCCGACTTCGTGCTGAATTATGATGCTGACACCGAGGTGACACTAACTGCACCAACGGCAAACCCGCCAGGCTTCCGTTGGTGGGGCGTCTGGGTAGGGAATACTCGACAGACCTGGAGCAAGGAGTACACATTTACCCTAACCGCAGGTGTGACGGTTGAGTTCCGTTATCTTCACGTCAGAGGTCGTATCTCAAAGAAAAGGTGGTGGCGTTAGCTTGGCAATCTACGGAGGATTAAATTACGGGCAGTTGCGGTCTCAGGTGCACCTTACAGTTTTGGATGTGTACCCAGATCGCATTGACGATGCACTTGTAAAGAAGTGGGTGAAGCAGGGGCACCTTGAGATAGACACGCGATTGCGCTGGACGCGGGGTACAGATACCTTTGATACAGTGAATGGTACTGTATCATATACTCCTACAACCACCAATCGCAATATCGTTGCAGTTGTCTACGACAGCACCGAGGTTCTCGAGGAGATAGATTTCCAGCACTACCTGCGCAAGTACAGCGACTCCCAGGCGACCAGCGACCCTGATCACTATGCGATGTGGGGAGGAACTATGTATCTCTACCCCACGCCGGATGATGCTAAGACGGTAACACTATATGTGATTGAACTGCCCACAGAACTTAGTGCTGATGGTGATATACCGACGATCCCGCCAGAACTGCACTGGTTGATTGTAGACTTTGCGCTGAGCAAGGCATATTTCCACCTGCAAGATATAAACTCTGCGACGAACTACTATGCTAAGTTTGAGCGTGACTTAGCAGCTTGGGAAGACAATGTGGAAAGTTATAGGAACCGCCAGGTGGCGGTCGCCGATATTTGGCCTGGGCACGCTTAAGGAGAGCTAACGATGGCTGCTGGTGTGAAAACACAGGAGATTATTGACAGGGTACGCGTCCGCATCGCAGAGCCTTCGGAGAGTATGATTACTGATGCTCAGCTTGCCGACTTCATTACTGAGTGCCAAAGAGACCTGGTTTGGCAGCTACCCGATGCAGCACTCTGGGCAGTAACTGCCGATAAGACTACAACTATTGTAGCTGGCCAGGAGGCCTATACCTTTGAAACGACCGATAGCGCTGCGACACGCTTTGTGCGAGAACTGTCGGTGAAGTGGAAGGTAACATACGCACGCCGGTTGGAGCTGGAGGATCAGGTAAATCTCGCTACAATCCCTGACCTTAAGGCCTCAGACACTAACCCATTTTACACTATTCACAACGATGGTATCACCTTTGAACTGGGTGGCGAAGCGACGCAGAGCAATGGTAGCACTTTCATCATTCGCTATATCAAGCTGCCTGCGGATATTGACATCGGCAGTTCGCCAGTAGAGCCGGAGTTCCCCTGGCAGTTCTTTGGTATCATAGAAGACTTTGTGGTGAGCAGGGCGTGGGAGCAGAGAGAGGAGCCAGAACGTGCGGCTACGGCGTATCAGAGTTATATCCAGAGGGTACAGGCTGTGTGGGCACATTATCAGCCTGGTGCTGATACCCACCTTGCTATGCCAGTTGGGGTGCGACCTTAAGATGCCTAATAAGGAAGAGATAATCTTCAGTGATTTCTCTGGCGGACAGGATATCCGACAGTTCCCTCCGTCCTACGTGCAAGAGCGTGTGGTACAGGGGAAACTGCCTCATATTCTGGGTGTGACTGTACGCAAGGACGGGACGCTACGCTGGCTTCGCAATCAGTATACTATTGACGGGCCAAGCGGGGTAACACCTGAAGCGTTGTTCGAATATACGACATCGAGCAAAGAACAGTTATTGGTGTTCGGTACAGATGGCAAACTACACTCGCTGGAAACTGACTGGGCCAGTGCCCCGACTCAGTTCGAGTATGGCTATGAGTTATACAACGGAGGTAGCTGGACAGAGCGGGCGACAGGCCAGCAGGTAACGGGACCATGGGGTCTGGTCCAACATCGCGATAAGGTGTTTGTCTGCCACCGGAGTCAGGCTACGAAATGCTACGCGGGGGCATCGGAACTGCTCGAGGTGGGCCTACGGCCACCAGAAACAGCCCCTGGGATAAGCACTACCGATGAAGACTTACAAGTTGACTATACAGAGACTGGTGCTCCCGATTATACCGTGCTTGCCAGCGAGAAGGCCACATTTACATTGATGCCTAACGACTGTGATAGTCGTGTATCTAAAGACCATGGTGCTGCTCACTTTAAGGACTTTATACACGATTTCCAGTTCAAGATTACAGCGGCAGCCGGAACTGTTCCTCAAGTCATCCTTTGGGCGCTGGCGGATACTGCCGATGAGACTTGGGTGAACTGGGGGCAATGTGTTGCGGTCTCGGTCATCGAGATCAGCGGAGTTCTGAAACTATGGTTAAGGCGCGACCTTAGTGGGGGGCCTACATCTGCGGCGCTGTCACTTGATACTGATTATTATTGTACGGTGCAACGTGCCGGTACGATCCTAACACTGCGGATTTTCTCAGATGCAGGGAGGCAGACGCTTGTAGACACTATTGAGGGAACCTGTACGGCAGAGGCATTTCAATATCTCTACGCTGCTACTGCACTGGAGTCCGGCGCTGCGGCGGATACGATGAGCGGCTATGTCACTAAGATCAATATCAACGAAGCAGCAGCGGCGGCGGGACAACTACCAGCGGGGACATACTCTTATTACGTTACGTTCGGCAAGAGCGATACTGATGGCAATGAACTATGGGAGAGCACACGGGGACCGATACGGACCGAAGTGATTGGTGCTGATAAGAAGATCGCCTTGGTGAGCATCCCCACTGTGCCCAGTGGGGACACAACAAACTGGCGCAAAATCTATCGCGCCTACACTTCAGTAACAACAACTGGAGCACAGGGCACGTCATTCGGGTTTCTGGTTAAGCTGGATGACAACACAACGACTACTTGGACTGATGATGCGTTGGAGGCGACCCTCGGTGATCCAATAGCCTTCGATTACGCCCGCCCCCCGCGTGGAGATATAATCTGCTCACACAAAGACCATCTGTTTATGGCAGGGATAGCGCAGACCTCCGATAGTTATGCTGAGCAGAGCACTACTGATTTGCAGAACCTGCTGTTCTACTCGCGGCTGAATGAACCTTACTACTGGCCTGGGGATAACTATATTGAAGTAGGCAACGATAGCCCCATAGTGGGCTTGGTCTCCTACCAGGATTATCTCATCATTGTTAAGACCAACTCGGTGTTCTTGCTGGCAGGCGTAGAGGGTTCATTTGTATTGCGCCAGATAGAAAGCCAGATAGGGGCAACGGACCCCTGCTCGGCAGCGAGTTCCCCGCAAGGTATAGCTTGGACGACCCCTAGTGGGATAGCCCTTTACGATGGGCAGGGCCTGCGGATGATTTATGATGCAGATAGCGAGTCTCCCTTTGATATGCCGGCAAGCGACTATCCGTGGCTAGCCTGGCACCAGGGTTATCTTTACTTTATGCCCAGTGGTACTACTGGTAGTCGGCTATTGCGCTGGGACTCGCGGCGTGATTGCTGGGAGATGCACTACCATACCAAGGCGGTAGACATAGTGGGCATTAGGGCATTTAACTTTGGGCAGTACCAGTCTCACATCTTAGGTTATCTTGATTGCCATACGGCCACACAGAAGATTATGGTGTTACATCCAGCGAAGGCTTTTGCTAATGGGGACGAGGAAGGAACTACTTGGACGCCGTTCTTTTCGCGGGTCAGGATAACACTGCCGCCGATAACAACGAAGCCTGGTGAGGAAGTATGGATACAGAGGATATCTATAGACGGTGACTGGCAGTACGTGGAAGTAGGTACGGGTATAAATGCACTACACGCATCTTATCCAGTGAAGCTCTACGTTAATACAAATGGCGATTACAGCACGGGGGATCTGGGTATTGCACCACAGAATGGTGCTTATGCTTCTGGTGAAACGATAAAACATACAGTATTATTACCACCTAGTTATACAAGCAATACACAATACATACAGATTGCTGGGGATTACGCTGAGGACTTTGAGTTGAGGTCGGTAAATGTGGTAATCTCACACCGTAAGCGTATTGCTGAGGAGGCTGTCTCTTAGTGGCAAGCTATGTGGTTGCCGGCGCAGGCGTTGTAGCTTGCAACGGCACATATAATCCAAGCGGAACATTCGGTGGTAAGACATCGTACGTGCTTTCTACTGGGGGCAAGTGGATATGGTGGAAGACCTATTTCGGTGCGACGTGGGTAATATCAGACAATAAGGGCGACTCCGTACTGGAACGCTATTACCGCGATGACGGTGGTGCTAATCCCGATGATGGGGTTTGGAGTCTTGGTGCAGGGGGGAGCAATCCTGTACCCACAGTTGCAGATGTAGAGGCTGGTAATGGCAATGGCGATGGTGATGAAGGTAGCATTAGTGCTGGCACTAGGATTGAGATTGAGTCAAAGACAAGAGTTGTCCCAAGGTTATACTCAGTACCGGTGCCGTTTGTTGCACGAGATAGCCGTGAGGGGGAAATACTCGCAGATGTCTACGGCAGGTTGCCAACTGATCTTTTATCGCGTTTGGCGGAGATAGAAAAAGAGATAGTAGATAAATTGCAAAAAGTGACAATCGTAGAGCGCTTTGATGATATAACCCATGCGGTTGATGGGGCGTGGACGGATGTTGAGCTTGCGGCTTACGGTGTTGTAGATGACGATGAGTGTTTTATACTCTTTCAGAACAATGTAGCTGCCAGTAATGTCGCTGGTGTCAGGGCTAAGGGTAGTGGTATAGATAGGAGATTAACAAACGGGGGCGGTATGGGGAATAACACTCAGATGATTCTTCCCGCAATTGCTGGACCAGGGGCCGTAATTGAGGTATACTTGGAGGACGCGAGCGATTTCAAGGTGTATCTTGTGCAGTATAGACACTATAGCACGGGTTAGAGGTGACGGATAATGATAATTGGATCGAGGGCGTTTACACCGAAAAAGGACAAGTCTCAATACTCTAATGCTGAGTTTATGCGCGGCTTCATCGAGACGCTGACGGGTAGTGGGCAAGCGGCTCAGGCTATGCCGACGAACGTCCAGGCGGCTAATCAGCGTGGGGGTATGGCGTCTCCGGTTAAGCCTTCAGGAAGCGGTGACGGGAAAGGCGGTTTCCCCTGGCTAGCGGTAGGGGGCTTGGTCGGTGGATTGCTCTCCAAGCCCAAGGCTCCCAGCACCCCCAAGGCCCCAGAGATACCTCCCCAGGTAGGGCGTCTTACTGGAGGATATGAGCAGTCCTATGGCAGCTTGCTGGGACAGGCACTAGGTGGGCAGATGGGCTACCCGCAGCCCTATTACCAGCAACAGGTTAGTCAGGGTATGGCTGCTTTAGCGGCGCAGTCGGCGCAACAGCGACAGCTATTGACGCAGGCTTTGGCAAGTCGCGGGATGCTTCGGTCGGGCGCAGAAGAGCGCGGCCTGCGCGGTATCGGTGAAGCGCAGATGGCAGGGCAGTCTAATCTGCTTACCCAGCTTGCAATGCAGGACCTTGAGGCGCGGCGTGCAGGACAACTGACTGGCATGGGGCAGTATCAGAATCTGCTGGGTCTGGCGTCGGGGCAAGCATTGAGTGCTCAGCAGCTTGATATGGCACAGCAAGCGGCGTACCAGCAACAGCAGCAACAGTGGCTGAATACCCTGGGAGGCTTAGCCAGTGCTTATGCTATGTATCAGTATGGACAGCCTGGAGCGGCTGGTGGCCTCTCGCTTAGCCCTCAGGAACTCAATATGATACAGATGGGAAATCTCGGTGGTTTGACAGGGACGCCAGCTAGGTTGTTATAGGATAGGTGAGAGAGTATGCCTAATGTAAGAGATGTTTTCTCAGCGTTACTATACGGTGGCAAGGACTATCTTGAGGGCCAGAACCTGGCGATGCAATACCGTGCCTTGCAAGAGCAGCAAGCTGCGGAACAGGCAAGACAGCAGGAACGCCTGCGGATGGCCCAGACACAGCTGGAGGAAGCTCAGGCTACAGATAGGCTGACAAGGGCTGCGAAGAAACTCGATATAGAAGTAGCTCAGGAAAGACTGCGACAACTTCAGGCAGAACCCAGTCAAGCAGAGCAGGAGTACCAGCAACTTGTTAGGAAGGTTAATGCTCTAGGTGCGAATAGACTACCAGCACCTCCTGAGTGGCAGGCAGCGTACGAGGGACTGGCGGCAACACTACCTGGGCAGGAGGGCTACCAAGCTCCTACTACTGTACCCCTGCCTGATCAGCCCACAGCGGAACAGCTTTACCAAGCCCTAGGTCAATACCAGCCGCAACCTGGAGAAACCTTTGAGATGCCAGAGCTTGGTATAACCCGCAGGGGGCCTGCAATAGTCTCTGAGTTAGACAAGGCGAGGCTGGTAGAGCAAGAAATAGATAATTATGAGAAATTGCTCAATATCGAGAATCTACCAGAGGAAATACAACTTCGACTTAGGGATGCTAGAGCCAAAACTCAGAGGGCAGAGAATGAGGCAGTGGCAAGTGGCTGGGCTGATGATACTGCACGAATGGCTTACTATAAAGCGGTCAGAGAGTATGGTCGCATAGGGCAGGAAATAGCTTATCATACGGAGGCCGATCCGAAGAGACTACAAGCCATCGACGACACACACAAGATGATAGAATGGTTATTGGGGACAGAGAAGCCTGCGTTGCTGGACCTAAAAAAGGCGGCTTCTGAGGCGGCAGCTTCTCAGACCGCTGCGACTCCTGGGGCCATTACTCCTGCCACGGTGTTCGGCAGACTGTTTAGCCTGGCGATGGGAGCTACTCCAGCTAATCTCCCTGAGGTCGAGAGAACAATAGAAGCATCAAAGGGTCTTAAACCAGATGACAAGGTACTGCTTCGTAGTACGGCGAAGGCCCAGGCGAAAAAGGCTAAGCCCCAGGGGCCACTTGATTATAGTTTGTTGGGCGGAGATGCAGGAGTGGATATGTGGAGAGAATAAATGGCTGATTACTGGACCCAAGTTAGAAAAAATCTGGAGGGCCTTATCGCACGGGTAAGGGCTGGTAAATACTCACTAGAGACAGCGATAAAGTATGCCAATAGCCTTTATCGTGTAAAGAATGGCCATCTTGGTGTTGAGGACCCCGAGGGTGACCGTGCTAAAGAACATGGTCATTATGTAAGGGCGTTTATGGATGCTCGTGCTGTGACAAAGGGTAGGAGAATTGTAGACGAGATTCGTGCCCTTGGGGAGAAGAGGCTTGTGCCGAGCAATGTTGCCAATTTCTATGCCGAGAAGGCAAGGCCGTCATCCCCTATTTTTATATCACCAAAGGAACCTCAATTCATTGCTCCTCAGCAACCTCCTACACCCGTTGAAGAGAAACTGAATGCGGGAATAGAGCAGGTGCGTGACGGTAAGAAGAAATACGCTACTATGGTCAAGGAAATTATGGCGGTGGGGCCTATGATATTGGGCCAGGAGAAGGTTGCTGGTTTAGTGAATGAGGCGGGAATGGCTGCGGGCTTCTCCCCTCAATACATTAACGAGGTTGCGGTACCTCGCGAAATTAAGCTAAGCTCAGTTTGGGCATCAATGGGGATTCCTCAGTGGATTGTGGAGCGAACAATAGTACCTCTATACAGACACTGGCGATATGGAGAAGAGTTAGAGGAGACAACAATAGATGACTGGAGAGAGTTGCAACGGGATGTAGCACGGGGTAAGTATCCTGTGGAGTCTACAATTCCCAGTTATTTAAGCAGCCTGCCCGAAGACGCTACATTCCTACAGAAGATTGGGGCAGTTGCCGCAGGGTTAACTGCTGATGTAGCTCGCGACCCTTGGTGCTGGGCTAGTGTGTTGGGAGGGTTTAGGGTTGCGATTGGTACTGTAGCAAACGGTGTTACAAACCGGACGGCAGGACGCTGGTTCAAGTACGCCGCCACTCATAAACCTGAGGTTGCTAAGGCGGCTACGGCCATGAGAGATGCAGCATTAGAACTTTTGGCCGACCGTTCTTTCGATGTAGAAGCATTCACAAAAGGTGGAGGAATCGAGTATGTTCGGGCAGCTTTTGTTGCGGCTGCTCGCAAGGGAGGCTTGGTGAAGGAAGAGGTTGCCAAGTGGGCGGCGGAAGAGTGGATGCGTATCTGGCAAAGTGGTCTAAAGAAGCAATTTCGCATTCTAGGCAGAGAGATTTTCCCTGATTGGAAAGCAGGCAATGAAATCGCAGATATTGATAAGGCTATACGGGCTAAACAAGCTAAGATACTAACCATAGCTACTGCGAAAGCAGTAAGGCGGATGGCACCAACAGCTGCGGAACAGAAGCTTGCCCAGATCGCCAATTTGCCTGCGGCAACTGCCTATGAGACGAAACTGGCCGATAAGGCGGCAGAAGAACTAACGAAGATGGCCAGGGGGTCGGACGTTAGCCTGTCAAAGATAGCGGAGACAGTACGTGATTTTATTGTTAGAACTGGTAATACTCCCACTGTTTTCAATGCGCCGCTAGGTGCAATGATGGGCAAGTACCAGAGACTTTCTTCTGTATACGCAGGGAATTTAGCCCGACCCTTGCGGGGCTTAACACCAGCTGACCGAGACAGGGTGGGTGAGCTTATGGCGTTGCATCCTCAGGTCGTGAGAAGTAAGCAATTTGCTGAACGAACGGGGATACCAATAGGAGAGGTTTGGGAGCCGCCAATAGCCGATCGTGTAGAAACAGCACTGAAGATGACAGGAGAGTGGACAGGGCCAGAACAAGTAGCTAAGATATTAGATACAACGAAAGCCCTCGTAGATAGACTACCTCCGGAAACGAAGAAACTCTGGATAGCAACCGACGAGATGGTAAAAGGCTTTATCGGCGCTCGCCAACGTATTATTGACGAGATCGGTATTGATGTTGCTGATAAGGGGCCAAGCTATCTCACTTATCGACGTGCCAAGCCGGAGTATAGCCGGCTCAGTCATGTAGCCTTACCACAAGCCAAGCAGTGGTTTCAAAGATTTTCTGAGTACGAACATCCTGTTGTGGTAGAATGGTTGCGGGCTGCTGGACACGAGGAAATACCCGCAGCCATAACCGATCCTTTGCCACTTAGTATAGCGTATGGCCACGGAATGGCGAAGGCTATGCTACATAAAGACATCGCTGCTTTCTACAAGCGATATGGCGTAAGATTTTTAAACAAGCAAGCAGCGGAAGTGATGGGGTGGGGGCCTCCCCTCCAAACAGTTGAGGCGCAATACCTGGATAGTATCGGAAAGCCTTCAGCATTAAGTGGTCTGCGGAGCCACTACTTACCATTAGGCGTTCCTAACTATATTACATCTCAATTATCTTCTAAGCACACAGTACAGAAATTTGCAGCGAAGTGGGGGTCAATTTCCCGTCAAGCGGCATTGAATACTATACACTTCCCTATGATTAACATACCAGAACAGTTCTTTAATGCGGCGGTAAGTGGTGTACCCAGCCTTGCTGATCCCCGCAATATTAACACCTGGAGAGCAGCATTCCGAATAGCGATTGAGGCTATGCTGGACGACACTATTGAGGCAGGCATCGCCTCTGCTCCAAGAACCTTTGGCGAGCGTCTTAGCCTGGGGGTTGCCAGGGGAGGGACAGGCCTAAGCGATGTTATTGATAAGAAACTGTCAATAGTCCTGCAAGATAATGTTGTTATGGACAATGTTCGCAAGTTCCTAAAAATACAAAAGATTTCGGAGAATGATATAGCAGAGACCTTAACCTGGCTTAAACAAACCGATGTTCTACATGGAGGATATGCTGCAAACCTAGGAAGGTACGAGGCAAGAATAAATGATATTGCAGATGCTGTTCTAAGAAACACCATAGGCTGGGGGATTAGAAGTGGGGGAGCAATCGAGGACTTCGCTCGTTCTGCTGCTGCGGCTGCAATGCACCTTTCTGGATTGTCGGATGCAGACACAACAAGAAGACTAACAGCAGGTTTTGTCCCCTATGGAAGAGCCTGGCAATCAACATTCAGTGACTGGATGCGTGCACCATCGTATTTCTTTACCTATGGTTGGACTCGTCCTGGTCAAGTAGCTAACGCTGTGATAGAGCGCCCCTGGCTTGCTTATTTACCCGCTCGTATGGCGCAGAGTGCTTATGATACAATGTTCAACGATGAAGGCCAGATAACACTAAGAGGACGAGATAAATACCTTCGCCTTAATCCTAAGTATAGACCTGTCAACTGGGATGCTTGGCCAATAAGTATGCACAAGGAGAAGTTCCCTGATTGGTTTCGGGAACGGTTTGTCCCCAATCTAGCCATACCATATCCTGGCCTTGATGTGGTCGGAGATGTCTCATCTAGGCTGGGACTTACTTCCGAACGAGACCCCTCGCTTACCGGCGCAGCACTGCGTTCCATCCATCCCTGGCTTAGAGCTGCCGGTGAGGCTTGGCACGGGAACACAGAAAGAGCCTTTGAGATTGCCTTCCCAATAGTTACTAGGGCTAGGCGCTGGTCGAAATTGGCTAGGCCACCTACTTACCAAGAGATTTTGGATGTATACGATAAATACCATATATCACTAGCGGGCAAGTCTCCTGATCCTACAGTAACAGAAGAACTTTGGAAAATGATGCAGGCAGAAAATACTATAAGGGAAACAACGGGTTTCTTTGTTAGTTTTCAATCCGTAGAAGGAATGCTGGACAATTTGAGTCTTGACGATAAAGAATGGTTAAACCAGGTTAGGACGGGAAAGAACAAGCCTCCATTATTGTATTCTAATCAACAGCAGACTGAAGCTGCTGAACGAGCTGTCGCCTTGGGCCATCCTCCACCTACATTAAAGGATATGAATGATCTTTTAGGCCAGGGGATAACGACAGGTGCATGGTTAGCAACCGAGAAGAAAAGGGCAGAAGCGGCACGAGTATCGCAACTTGGATTTGACGACTGGCGAAAAGAGAACGCCAGACGAAGACAAGTTAATGAAGATTATCTACCTATAACCGAGAATGCTCTCCGTGAACTCAATAAACGGCGAGCATCTGCTGACCCTGTAAAGTTTCCACCCTATACCCCCGAGCAGGTAATGGCCCTTGAGCATCTATCGGTCCCTACGTCACTGCCCGCAGGGACGAGAATGGCAAGAGGAGCAGTATCTAGCGACGTGGGGATGTGTGCCCGAACGATGTGGGAATCCTACTTTGGGAAGACGGGATATGGAGATGCGGAAGAGGCACCGGGTGTTTGGGCGAAGGAGGGCTTCACTACATTACCCCAGGGGACACCCATATCGGAAGGCAAGGCTGGAGACGCAATTTGGTATCCACTGGGGGAGCATGGGCATACAGGTTGGCTATTTGTGAACCCAAAGTCAAAGCAGCTAGAACTGTTGAGCAACTATGAGGGGCAGTTAGGCTTTAGTCCTCTGCAAGATATTCCTGGCACTATAATCAGTCGTCCCCCCCCCATGAATGCTTTCGAGTATGAGTTGCAACGATTAAGGTGATGACTGTGTCGAACGTAAACGGCCAAGCCCGTACCGACATCGCTGTTCTGGTGCAGCGCTTAAATGACCACGAGAAGCGAGCACGGGAAGATTGGGAGAACATAATTGAAAAGCTGGCTGAAGCTAAGGCGCAGGTCAAAGAAAATGCCGAAGAGGCCCAGCGGAATGCCCGCGAGGCCAAAATGATTGCCAGGCAAAATAGCCAAACATTAAATACAATAAAAACGGAAATGGCGGTGGCTCAAGTGAAGATGGACAATGGAAGCAAGAGGTTTGTCGCGCTTATCGCCGCCGCCGCCAGTATATTTGCGGCGGGGCTAACAGCGTTGGTTCAAATCCTCATCCACTAACAAAAGACAATTTTACGCATTACTTTATAGAGGAGTGTTGACTTATGGACTGGGAGCAATTCCCTGAGTATGTTGCTATTGCTATAACCACTATCGCCACTATGGGTATGGTGGGTGCTGCCACTATGCAGATAGTCAAGGAGGTCGTAAGGCTACTCAGAACAGCAATACCAGCGTTCCAGCTTGAGCTTTCTGCGGAGTTTATGACCATAACCAGCGGGTTAATCTCTGCTGGGCTAGCTGCTTACGTTATGCACCAGACAGGGACGCCGCTTGCTGTAGCAATACTAGCTTGTATAGTCGCTCTTTATTCGCCTAAGGTAACACACGACGCAGTACGACATCTATGAGAAGGGAGGTGACCTATGAGAATTGCATTAGCTATTCTGCTACTACTGACTCTCGTAGCTCTGCCCGCTGTTGCGGGTGATCTGCTAATAACAACCGAGAAGATCGAGGTCAATGGGTTAGTTGGCAGCATTGGTGTGGCTGGCGGGGCTTTCTGGCCCGTAGTTAGTATAGCAGACAGTGGTGTACAGCTTGGTCCGATGGTTGCTATTGGAGAAAGCACGGGAGTTCTTGGCGGTGGGGCTAAGATCGGAGTAACTATCGATGCTCCCATACTAGAAAACCTCAATTTCGGTTGGATAGGATATGGTTACAACTGGGTAGAGAACGATTGGGGTCTTGAGTTTGGAGTGGGAGTAACTAGGTAGAGAACGATTGGGGTCTTGAGTTTGGAGTGGGAGTAGCAGTTGCTCTCAAGTAGCCTCAGGAAGGTACTCTGTGACGCACGACATCGCGCGTAGACGAGCGAACTTCACGTTATGAAGCCTAGGGCCCACGAAACCCTAGAAAACGCGTCTGGGCGCTTTGTCGTGCTCCTGAGCACTATTTGGTTATAACTGAAGCCATCCATCTAGCAATTAGACGCTTTATCTTCCGAGGATCGTCCTGTTCAGAGGGATAGGGGGACGTGGCGCGCAGGTACTCCTGGGCTGCATTTTTCAGGGTTCGCTCAAGTACCATTACTCGATTGCGAAGGTTATTGCGTTTGTATTGAAGATAGTGCTGGTAACGATTACATTCAGCAAGACGATCCTCGAGAGCAGTAATTCTCCTCAGCCATCGAAGTCGGCTTCGGGTTAGCCTCCTTCTTGTTACCCAAGGCCACCTAATCATTTCTTTCACCTCCTATTTTCTCTACGATCCGTTTGATCCTCCAGGGGTCTCCACGAAACCTTGTTATCAGCCCGCCTGCCATCTCCTTCCGGAAGTCCTTGTGCACAGAATAACGTAGTGTCCAGCGAGATGGGTTCTCCCCAAACTCTGCTGAATGTGCCTTTACACTAAGCACACCTACATTACACCCTGCCCTTACCATATCATCAATACAGGCTTCCTGTGTTGAGGTAAGCTTATTAGGGGCTACCTTCACCTCGAACCACCACGATACGCCGTTGATGCAAGCATAGATGTCCGGCAGACCTCTCCGCACAAAAGGCGTCGCTGCACTTATCTTCTGCACAAATGCATTAGGATCATACCGCTTAATGTCCTTCATGATGCGTTTTGTTTCTCGTGCCTCGGGACCTTGGGGCATTGTAACCCATCTCCTTTAACGTCTTAACCCAACGATAGATTGTTGTGGGGCACACATTAAACTGCTTTGCCACCTCAGCATACGTATGCTTTCGCAGCAAAGCGTAGAGCCGATAGACATTATTCTGCAACATTGCCCGATGCCGTATCCCCCCTCCCCTACCAGGTCCACGTATCGCTACACCGGCAGCGACTAATATCCGGCGAACCGCCTTGTCGCTAGCCTTCATGCCCAATCCTCGTAACGCATCCGCTATATCCTTTAGGCTTTTGCCTTGCTGATACTCATCCGCCATTGTTTTATAGATACCTGCTGACCCTTGGGTAACTATTGGTGATGGTGCTCCTCGTACCCGACGGGCAATACCGAGTTCTTCAAACACCTGTCGTACCCGCTCACGTGTCACCGGAGGATTAACCATTGCACCAATCTCCGCCAACGTCATCTTCTCGCTCCAATATAACCTCCGCAACTCATTCGTCGAATACTTGTTGAGCGCTTTCCTCTCCTGTCTCAGCGAAATCACCTCCTTCATCTACAGTTTCTTCGGTTTCTAAATCTAATGCAGTCACTATTTTCTCCCAATCTAGGCGCGCCCACCTCGCTACTATTCCCTCAAACTGGCGCTTGGTGCCATAATCAATGAACGCATGGTGATTACGAAGGATATTCAAGAGCTTTCTCGGTGAGAGCCGCTCAAACTCCGTACCCCTAAGTGGCCCCGTCTTCTGTGCTATACTTGTAGCGACCCATAACATCCTCTTGACCTTATTCTCTACTACCCCATCAGCCACCACGACTCCACCAAGACTCATTCGCCTAAAGCTACTGCTCCCCGATGTTGCTAATTGGTAAACCGTATATGGCACTCTATCTATCTCGAAGGGTGAGCTAATCAGGTCAGATACGATGCGCTCCTCTAGTGTTAGCGTGCGACTCTCTACCTCGTACTCTGCCTTTGATCGGAACAACCGCTCTGCCACGGACTCAAAGTTTTCATCCAACATCTTTGCAGTGGCCAGTATCGGCAGGACATTGTCTCGGTGGCTAGGCGACATCAGGCCATCGTAGGGCAGATGCCCATAAAGTAACTCCTCGTATGCTGCCCGCAGGTCCTCGTAGTTGTTTTGAAATGCCAGCAGGATACTCCGGCGCATCTCTCGACAATCTGCTCCTTGCTGCGCCCAGAACTTAGCTATGGTCTCGCCAGGGCTATCCCATTCATCGTCGTATTCCGGTTGGATAACAAGCCAGCGGCGTATCTCCTGATCAGCCTCCCAGCTATTAACACTGCTACAGATACAGCCCATATTCAGCACCGTGCGCCTCCAACCGCCCTCTGCTGTCCCTCGCAATCTACCCGCCCCCGACTCCGCTGCATTGCGCATTGAGATCAAGGCGTCGAGAGTATTCCTGTCTTTTTTAGAGGGGTTAATAACGTTAATCTCGCCTTCGTCTAGCAACAGCGTATGCGCTGACTCACTATATCGCGAGTTCAACCCCGCCTCTGTTATATTGTCTTCGCATTTCCCTGTTACTATGAATGGGCCACCCATCCTGGCGTAATTGGCTGCACCCCCATAAAAGCCCTTAACCAATGTGCTCTTACCACTACCTGACTTCCCCTGAAAGTGCACCAACGGTTTGCGTGGAAAGACGGTATCCCACGTAAATGCGAAAGGCAGTAGCGCAAGAATGTTCACATCACCCTTGTGCTTCAGTTCCCAACCTCGCTTTATAGCTTCGCATAGTAGCTCGTAGACTTTATCAGGTGCATAGTTAGAGTGGATCGGTCGGTTCAATTCGTCGATGTTAAACTCCAGCCAATCATCCTCGTCACTACAATCCACAACACAATGCTCAGTAATGAATGGATCGGTGGCTTCCACCCAAGGCCGACCTGGCTCCTTAACTAACATCCGCTCACCAGAGACGATAATAATCCTCCCTTCTACGATATGTAGGCCACTTTTCACCATCCGGTAATTACTCATAGGTGGTGCTTTCTTTGTCAGATAGAACAAACCATCTCTGAGCAATGATGACGCTTCATTTTTTCCAACGCCCTTGATGCTCCGCAACTCCCCCACCACGTCTACCACGGGGGCCATCATACCAGGTATCTTGTTCAGTGATGTCAACGGTAGGCGTACCAAGTTCTTGCGTTTCCTTGCCCACAACACCAACGCCGTACTCTGCTCGGTCTGCTCGTAACCTATAGCGCGATAATGCTCGTCGATTATATCTACGGCGCGAGATACCTTGCCAAGTGAAGCACCGTCCAGAACTTTGCTTATGTCCTGGCTTAGCTGAGTCTTAGGAATACTAAGCATACTGCTGAGGTAATCTATAGCCTTGGCCTTCCTGGTAGAGGCCATTGCTCCAATAACTGGATAGACACTTTTCTCTAGCTCTGCGTCAAGGGTATCGGGATCGCGGCGCAATCTCAATAGCCACGGGACAATCAGGTCTTCAGCGTCCTCTATTATGTCGACTATGGCCTCAGGCCCATTGTCTCGCAGATAATCACAAAGGTCTTGCTCGCGACCAGGCAGGTCTACTATCCGTACCGCTGCTCCACCTAATGCTAGCTGGGAACCCAGGGCGATAGCCGCCTCTCTTCCTGCGCCGTCGGCATCGAAAGCAATCACCGCCTCCCCGTCTCCTATTGCCGACAGTATCTGCTTGCGATAGCTCTCCTTCATCTGTGTACTACAGGAGGAGACTATTGCCCAGTCTTCGCCTAAGAACTCCCGTGCCTGCCAAGCAGCATAAGCGTCGGGTATACCCTCAGGGATAAGGACGCGACTGGCTCCCCGCAAGCTATCTGCTCCCCACAGTGGCTTCTCAACCGTCGTTGCAATCGCAGGTCTTTCCTTAGACGGCAGGCTCTGGTTAATCCATTTGGTTTCGGGCTTATAGGTCGTACTCTCAATAGCCCGCCCTGCCACATAGCAGGGCATCCCGCCGCTCAGCCAGGTGAAGGTCAGTCTTCCAGTAAGGGGGATGAACGGCTTGCTATCTCGTCCTTTAATGACGAGACCAGTGCTTCGAGCCTCTTCGACACTGAGTCCAGTTTCGGAAAGCAGCGCGTCCACATCTCCCTTAGCATAGCCAACTCGACAATAGGAAATTGTTTCGGGTTGAAGTCCATACTGTTGGTTAAGAAACTGTCGCAGGTCATCTGTAAGTCTCGTATGCCAACATTCCACGATTGCTGCAATGCGTCCTCGTACAATCCTTTTCTCCTCATTGAGTAAAGCCTCCTTCGTTTTCTTGGGCTTCGGTATCTCAATGCCAGCATACGCAGCCAATTCCCTACACGCTTCATTGAACTCATCTCCTTCCAGCTTAGGTTTACCGTGCATATAACCCCACCAGCTAATCACGTCGCCACGCGCACCACACGACCAGCAACACCAGTGCTGCTCGCTATCGTTGACTACTAGCTCAGTAGGGTTTGTTCCAGGATGTATTGGGCACGTCCCGCGCCATAGGCCAGGTCGGCCTTGCTTCAGGTCAGGGACATCTCTACTAATGTACTCAGATAAACGGATAGCGTCCTTGATATCTTGGGCGAAATCCGGCATAGCTTTTACCTTTCTGCGTCTCAGGCATCCGATGTGGGATATTCGTCAAGACACTTGACTTTTTCAAACGGGATGAATGTCATTCCTATTGAGGAAACAATAACAAAACACCTTGACTCTACGTGTAGCTTCAATTCTGCCTCCTCGAACACACTCACCTCACTGTCACAATAGGTTACAGCGATATTTGTGCTCATGGTTTTCCTCCTTCCGTTCCAATTCTCTATATTCATCATACTCTATTGCTACTGGGTCATACCCCTCTATCTCCCGCCTGCAATACGGGCAGACGAAACTCCCCCTAAACACAAAGAACGCCCAGCAGTCCTTACAGAACAGCGCATGGTGCTGCGATAGGTGAGGTCTGCGCGACACTTATGGTTTACCATCCTTCCCGTTCGGTTGGTATCAAGTTTTTAATACAATATTGAATCCAAGTAGCATCTACCCCACTCAAGGCAAGCCTGTCGCCAGTCCAGGCAACAGCACAGTTGAAATTAGTCCTAGCCCACCACCATTTGCCAACACGCAGAAGCCAGATGTATTTATGCCCACCCACAACATTCAAGGGATCAACATCCCAGCCTTCTTCCTCCCACGAACAGCGACAGTACTTTATACCCCACAGTGCCCAAGAATAGACCGCCTTCCGGCTTGTACGTCGCGATGATGTCCTGCGCCAAGTCGCCTGTACTTGGTTCCCAGTTGAGTGCTGGTCTATTTCCTCGCGCACCTTCTGAAGTTGAGCTTCGTTTAACCCATCATTGGTCACTCGAACACCTCCTCTCCGTTGTCACTTGCCGCGAACTCGTCGTTGCTCTCACTTGTCTCAAGCGGCATTCTCATCGAAGCCTGCGCACAGCTATCACGCATGGCTTGTAGCTCAGCGACAGCCTCTGGCTCAAGCTGACTTGCCAGAGACAGGACAAGTTTGGTATACTCTATGCCCTGGCGGTTTATAGCCTTCTTCGCACCAAAGTGCGTCACGACCTGCCAGTACGCTAGCTTCTTGCCAAACAGCATCAGTGAGTGGTGCTGCGGTTCCTGTACGCTTGTTGTTGGGGCGTCAAGTACATGGGGGAGGATATTGTCTTTGGGCAATATGAAGAGGCGTGCCTTTTTCGCACAGGCTTGCCCTTCGCCACTGCGCGCAGAACCCCATTGCGACCAAGGGCACTGACGACACAGGGCTTCCTTCTCCTCCTCCCGCCACCAGCCAGTTATACCATCCTTACTTGAGCAAGCGGGGAACGGGTTCTTTTCGTCGCGTTCCTCGAATGGTTTATCCCAGTACACCCTGAATAGGTGCATGTGGAGGATAACACCATCAAAACCCTTAGCCCCCGATATTAGTTCCTCCTCCCCCTCGATACTCTCAATGCCAAAGCCTACTGCTCCGGCGTGCTTGAGGGTGATACGTGGGATAAGGTCAAGGCTCATCCCTTCTGGCCCCAGGATGCTAGCTACACTCTCCTGATACAACTGCATCATGTCTTGTTCCTCACGCACCACAATGTCCTCTGATTCGTTTTGTCCTACCATTTGACTCGCTCTCCTTTCTTAGTGGCTCCTATGCCTTAACACAACGCCTTCTGATGTCTGTACCCAGTCTGGCAACTCCTCGTCCCGACTCAGTATGTCACGTGCCCACGCGCCTACGCTCTGGTAGTTGGGACTGATAACATTGAGCAGGCCTTCCTCCCTAAAGTATTCAACTGCCTTATCCCTATCTTTGGCCAGTACCCAGGCTTTCTGTTCAATAGCAGGATAGAGTGTTATCACTCCGTCCAGCGTATACCGCTGGTCACCACCAAGGTTCTGCAACTGGAATAGTATCTGTTCTTGCAGTGCCTCGATCTCCCTTTTTAGGTCGCTTTCCTGCTTCGACAGTGCTTTCTTCTGATCCTGCTTTATCCGATACTCGTTTGCTAACACTGCAAGCTTCTGGTGTGCCAGTATCTCTGCCTGGCTTAGGCCCGCTTCCTTGCTTCTCGCGTCGTTCTCTGCCCACTCCGCTGCCCTCAGGTCGGGGTCTTCCAAGTCGCTTAATGCTTCCAGCCTGTCCTCGTCTTCTCGCGTAACCATTTAGGTCTTCTCCTTTCGGTAGCACCACAGCCTCAACACCAACGTTCTGGATGTAGTCCACCATACTTCCCTTCGCTTGAAGGTTGCTCAACACTGCGTCGTCTATCGTGCCTGGTATAACCAAGTCAATATACCTCACCACCTTTCTTTGTCCAATCCGATGCAGCCGATCCTCTGACTGCACACGATGGATGTAATTGTAGTCGTTGGAATAGTATACTGCCGTACTCGCCCCCTGCAAATTGATTGCCACCCCTCCACACGCAGGGTTCGATACCAGAACCCGATGATCATTATCCTGATTGAATAAGTCCATTGTCTGGGCGCGGTACTCGGAGCTATGCTGAGCCTCGATGGATAATGGATTATATGGTTCGAGGCGTTCCAGCAATATAGCTATGTCCCGAAGAAACCGCGCCCAGACCACCAGCTTCTCTGACCCACAGACCTGAGCGGCTATCTCATCAATAGTATCAAGCTTGGGCTGCCATTCTAACTCCACGTTGTCGCCTTCGGTGTTCTTAATAAAGCCACTCGTCACTTGTTGTAGCTTAACTATAGCAGCAGCCGCATTCGCCGCTCGCACTCTGCTCATCTGCCCATTCATCTGGTATTGAGCAACGAAATCACGAGCCAGCTTATTATACAGCGTCCTCATCTGCTTAGGTGGCTCGACAATCCAGTGTTGGTGTGTTCTCTCGGGTAGGTCCAGGCAGTCATTCTTGCTACGATAGTCGGCCTTGCGCCACATTAGCTGCTTTATCTTGTCTGACGATCCCTTCTTCGGTGCCCACATTCCAGGTATGTGTGGGACTCGTACCATAAAGGAATTGCGGAAGCGATACCAGCTTTTGCCAAAGGTCTCCCCTCCGTCCATTGCTCGATACTGACTCCACACGTCACCTATATCTCGCCCGATTGGTGTGCCGGTAAGCAGTATTACATAAGCACATCCGTCGGCCAGCTTGATGGCTGCCTTGGTGCGCTTCGCCGCCTGGTTCTTAATGTAATGACTCTCGTCAAGCACTAACATAATGCGGTTCTGTTCTGCCCACTCCGTGAGTTTATCGAGATGTCTCGTTAGGAGTGCGTAGTTTAGTATAACCACTGGTTTTTCGCAATCCCAAGCGTTGCTCAACTCTTGCTCCCGCTCGTCAGGTGTGCCGTCCAATACAAATATATCCGACCATTCGTTAGCGTTTAACTTGATCTCGGCAACCCAGTTATACAATGCTACCTTGGGTGCTACTATTATGCAGATGTCGCACTGCTCCTCCGCAAAGCACTTATCCATTACTCGAACAACAGGCAGGGTCTTCCCGACACCACATTCCCAGAATAAAGCATAGCGCTTGTTTGTTTGTAAAAGGTCGATGCCGTCAAGTTGGTGGCTATATGGTACTTGTGCGTTGTTAGTCACTATAATTCCAGTCCATGCTGCTTCTGGCGAGTGGCCTTCTCTACCTGCTCAATTCGCCAGCTAAACTTGTCGGATCGGAACTCCATTACATCTCCAGTCTATGCTGCTTCTGCGCTCAGTTAAAAGTTATCAATACCCGCATCAAATTTGTATTCTACTGTTCCAAAAGGAACTAATAACTCAACCCTATAAGGATGCCAAGACCTACCTCGCCCTACCCATTTCGTTCTCCAGCCGCATCGTTGGTGATAGTGATAGATTGCGACCGGCTTACATTGAGGGAGTTGCCGAACAGAACAGATTGTGGCCTCTACTTTTTCCAATTCAAGTGCCGCAGTCGAACCAGTGTAGTAGTAAAAACAGGGTCGTTGCTCTATTTGCCCCGTGCCTAGTGCAAATCTACCATACAACCAAGTACTTCCGTCTAGTGCGAAAATAGGCTTCTCAACAATGTAGTCTTCCCGTGGTGCTGTGAACATCATAATACCAGCTATGATGATCAATACCACGATGATGGGAAGGCCCAAAAATGCAGGGATGGCAATCGTATCGGCCCACTCTCGGTCTATTGGCCAAAATACTAACCAGCCGAGGCCACAGGCAATTCCAGCAACTTTTATGACAAACCAAAGAATACCCATTTCCTCAATCATTCGCACCGTCTCCTTTTAGCATCCGACTTCCGTCGCTTCTTCCTCGGCTGAGTTCTACCACACCAGCCGCACTTCGTACAAACATCGCTTAACCAGTTGCCACACTTTGGGCATTTCTTCACTTTATAGCTCAATATCACTTTCCACTTCGTTGCCCCAGACATCCCTTACGCAGGCCGCGCCGGTTTTCAAGCTACTCGGTGAACTCCTCCCGCAGCTCCTCTATGATTTCCAAATCTTCCGCTGTCCTAGCATCCCAGTAAGCATTTCGCGGCCTCGGCTCTTTGGTTTTATTCTCCACAATCTCCAGTACGCGGGCGAGGGGGACGAGCCGGCGTATAGTCCTCTCAAGCGAGTGTCGTGCTGCCCATAAGTGTTGGGCTACTTCCGCTTTGTCGTTCAGCCCATTGTCGAGTTCTGCGTCACTAATGCGACACCTTAGATAATTCAGTTCGTCCCAGATGTCCATTAAGCAGGCCGGTTTCAATTTGTCTGCATTACGCGGCCCAGGCAATCGCGTGCCGCACTCAGGACAATAACTCCACCAAACAACTTGCCCTATTTCTTGCACATCATCAGCCGGAGAATACTCGCTCAATACCCAGATTTCTAGTTCCGTATCATACTCCACGAAACCACAGGCACATATCTCCATCTTCGTCTCCTTTCGCCCTATTGATCAGCGTCGTCTTTATCAGCAATAATTGTAAACTCTTCGCCAACGCATTGATTGGGTGAAAACCCTGTCCGCTCTTTGACCCCAGGCCAGGGAATACGGAGCAGCGCATCCGCATACCAAGGCCAATTTGGGCTTTGGGGTTTACCACCTATGTCGCCATGTGTGTTCTTGAAGTCCTCAGCAGGCGGGTTATGCAAGCCCCACTTGATACCAACACCACAAAGTCCGTTAAAGACGGTGGTTCCCACGCGGCCATCGGGCAGGCGAATCTGTGTTCCTAATTTACAAGCCCGTGCATAGAGACTACTCTGACAATCCATTATCCGTCTCCTTTCGCCCTATTGAACAGCGTCTATGATTTCCAAATCTTCCGAGGGCTTTGACCTTCAATTGTTTGCATTCATACATTTTGACACTGGGGAAACCATGCTTATAATCAATCCATTGCTTGAAGCCCACTATTTCCCCATGCTTATCCCAAGTAGGTTTAGACCAACAGAGGCATTTGCCTTTTTTGTCTCGTGCAACCCAAAGAGTGGTTAATCTATATTCACTCATCATCCGTCTCCTTTCGCCCTATTGAACAGCGTCCGTTCAGAATATGTATATCGGCCTTACCCACGACCGCTGACTCCTGCGCGGTAAATATCTGTCCACCCAGGTCACGGCCCCTCTACTCCGTGCCCTGCTTATATTGCGCCGACTGCCGGTGTCAAACACCTGTCGAAGCTCGAACCCCGCCGGCAGATCAATGAGAACCCAGGTGCCCCAAGGCTTGTCTATCATAGCTGCGACGCGCTGTGACACTCGGCGGCCCGAGGCTGTGACACGATTGCAGCCCGGGTCAAGGTGTGAGTAGCAGGTAATCCACGCCAGTTTCTTTGTGGGGTCGGCATCAAGCAGCTTCTCGTAGCCTAAGTGTTGCCACCATTCAAGTTCGCCGAACCGACCATCAAGCGCCTTCTTCGCCACGACCTGATGCACCGGCAACTCGCAGGCCTCGGCGGTCGCCGTCAATAGCAGCAGGCTAATCAGGAGTCTCATTGAGTACCTCCAGTTTCTCACACACCCTATCGGCCACTTCTGATAGCTCATCGAAGAAGCGGCGCAGGAGAGATAGAATTGGCCAGACTTTATCTTTGCTCATCATCTCCTCCTTTCATCGGCAGGCTAATCAGTAGAAGTTTCATCGGTGACCTCCTCGTCTACCGGAGCGGCCAGTATCTTCTCCATGGCCTCCGATAATGCGGTCATAAATGCAGCGATATCTCGTAGGCATTGAGCATCAAACTCGGTCGCGTGGTCAGGTTGGAAGACATAGCACTTCCAACCAGCATACCAGTCTATCATCCCCAGTACGTTCCCCGATCGCTTTGCGTGAACAGCCCACAGAGTTTCACCGTAACACTCAACTGTTAAGTATTTGCCGATTGATTGACTCATCGGCGGCCTCCTCGTCATAGCGAACAAGAATGGGAATCAGTTTGTGTGCTCGCTCTAATGCCCGCTCGCGCACAGCCAGCTCCTCCGCCCGCACCATCCGGTTGGCGATGCCGTTGTCGGCGAGGTAGTAGCCACAGTAGGGGCAATAGCTATAGTCAACCGATCGGTATCTGTCGCTCCATCGTCCCGGGGCAAACGACTCGGTATCCCAGTGATATTCACCGCACGCGCACCTTCCCTTGATATTGTTTGATTGCTCACTCATCTGCGGCCTCCTCGGCCACCGGAGCGGCCAGGCTAAGTAGGAGTT
>Ga0210003_1000311_pt1 | contig 43531 bp, 34 predicted proteins | sample LantaG_FD_182804 | JGI IMG/M metagenome (GOLD analysis project Ga0210003, IMG submission 182804) | Deep subsurface microbial communities from Baltic Sea to uncover new lineages of life (NeLLi) - Landsort_02402 metaG (SPAdes) (version 2) | ecosystem: Environmental > Aquatic > Marine > Oceanic >...
CCGGTGAGGTCCGCACGTTCACGTTCGACAACGTGGATATTCAAGGCAACGTGGATGGTGTTCTCGTATCTGAGGATATTGCCTCGACCAGCGGTAATTCTCCGGCGTCGATTTATGTGGCTCTGGAAGATAGTAGCGGTGTGGCTTCCATGGTAACTCATCCATATGCTGCCGCTACAATGATTGAAGCACAGCGAGGCTGGCGGATTCCGCTGAGCGCATTCGCCGGTGTTGATGTAACCGCAGCCGCGAAGCTGTACGTTGGCGTAGGTGATGGACAGCCCGGTGGTGCCGGTGCGATCACCCTATCCAACATCCGTGTCGTCGCGTCGGAAAGCGCCGGCAATATCATCTGGGTCTCGGATGGCTATGATGACAGCGCCGACGGCGTTTCTGATGACCTGGAATGGGTGGATATCCTTCAGGCCGAAGGGTATGCAGTTGACTACCAGATCAATGGGATTGGCGATGGTTACTGGCGTGTGCTCGATGACGAGAAGATTGCTGCTCTTAATGCTGCAGATCTTGTTATCGTGAGCCGCAACACCGACAGTGGTAGCTATGATGACGACAATGAGATAGCTCAATGGAACGCAATCACGACGCCGATCATCAATAGCTCGACCCATATCGTCAGGAACAGTCGTTGGAAATGGTTGGATTCCACCACCATCTTGAATCTTGCTCCTGTGATGGTTATGGATGGCACAGAGATAGTGGCCATGGATGAAACTGCTGGTTTAGGTTCGTTTATGGATGCTGCTGCGGGCAATGGTACTATACTCGCAACAGGCGACGGTTTGCCCTGGATAGTCGAATGGGCAGCCGGAGTGGAATACTACGATGGAGCCGGCGAGATTGCCGGTGGTCCGCGTATGTTCTTCACCGCTGGTACGCAAGAGGATGCAGTTGCGGTGCCTATGATTGGTCGAGGCGAGATGAACCTTACCCCCGAGGGTTTGGCGATTTACCTGGCCATGGTCGAAGGGTTTATACCGGCTAAGCTGTCAGATGTCACCCAGCCAAGCGATATCGTTCAGGGAGTTCCGAACGATGGGCTGATGGATGGCGATGATTTCGGTTGGCCTGGTGCAGAAATACCGAACCTGGTGATCGATAACAACACAGGGACGAAATTCCTGCACTTCAAGGGTGAGGACGAACCCACTGGTATTCGGGTTACGCCGTTAGACGGATCGAGTATTGTTACGGGAATAACTCTTACCACGGCCAATGACTCACCAAATCGTGACCCTGCTACATTTGAACTGTCTGGTTCTAATGTGGGGATCGATGGGCCTTATGAGTTAATTGCCGCTGGCGATATCGTTGATTTCGCCGGAGAGGCAGAGTATCCGCGCTTCACAATGACGTCGATTATGTTTGATAATGACGTGGCATACGCTCACTATCAGATTATGTTCCCGACCGTTCGAGACGCCGGAACTGCAAATAGTATGCAGATCGCCGAAGTTGAGCTGCTTGGAGTTCCCGCACCGAAACCGGCTGATGTCACTGCGTCGGGGGATGTCGTCAAAGGCGTTCCGGATGAACCAAGAGATGGTTCGCTTGCTGGTTGGCCTGATGGCGAGTATCCCTCGTTAGCGGTCGATGACAACAGCGGGACGAAATTCCTGCACTTCAAGGGTGAAGTCGAGCCCACCGGCATCCAGGTTTCACCGGCATCCGGTCCGAGTATTGTTACCGGACTAACTTTAACCACGGCGAATGATTCCCCGGAACGTGATCCGATTTCATTCGAACTGTCAGGTTCGAATGAGGGAATTGATGGCCCGTACGAGCTGATTGCCGCCGGCGATATCGTAGATTTCGCCGGGGATGTAGCATATCCGCGTTTCAGAATGAATGCTACACCGATAACATTTGATAATGACGTGGCATACGCTCACTATCAAATTATGTTCCCGACAGTCAGGGACGCCGCGAGTGCCAATAGTATGCAAATCGCCGAAGTTGAACTGTTAGGATTCACTGTTACCCCACCCCTCATTGCGTCTGTTGTACGCTCGGGTGGTGTATCCGGTGATCGGGACCCGATTGGCGCTTATGACGGCAGCACGCAGCCTTTGGCTACAGAGGCAGGCGGCCTGAAAGACGGCAATATGGTCTATTCCGACCGTACCTATCCATGGTCCGGGATTCCCGCCGAGTATGAGGGCAGCGAGTACATCCGTACGTTCAACAGCGACAAGAACGGCGGTACAGTCGATGTCACATATGAGGTAACGATTTCTCGATCTGCGATTCTGTGGCTCAGTATCGACGACCGCATTCCCGCTGAATGGGATGCTGGCGGCACTATCGCATCACCGCAGGATGCGGCAGATTATGTGACGGCAGCCATTGGACCGGCTGGTACATTTACCGACAGTGGCGTAGATATCTTTGTCCACGAGAATGATACCACGGATCGTCAGATGAGTGTTTACGCGGCAGTACTTCCCGCTGGAACCTATGTCTTTGGTTCGATGGATTCGGGCAAGAACTACTACACCATCGGAGCTATTGAGTAATCGAAGTAATGATGAATCGGGCTGATATGCATGGCTCGATGTGATGACGTAAACCGGTTTTGGGGGCACAGTAAGTGCCCCCAAAGCCTTTTTTAAAATCTGGCACCAGTTCGGGGCCTGTACTGATTGATTCGGTGCAGGCCCCGGTTGTATTTAAATCGCGCATTATGCGATGGCTATTGAAGTTGCATGTGGAAATGGCGGATAGTATAATGAGCAATAGTGAAATAAACGTATCAAAGATGGCTGCCACCGAATGTGCTCGTGAGATTAAATTGAACAGATATACCATGTCTATCGAGAAGCTGGGCGTTTCGACATGCCAAAACTCAGGTAAGAAAGATACGATACATGTCGCACAGAGGCAATAAGAACAAAAGTAAAAGACCGTCATCCAATAGAAAAGAAACGTCCCGCCGGTCGAAAGTCGGGGGGCGCAGAGGGAAAAATGACCGAAGTCTTTCGGGATCCGCGATTGCAAATAAGCAAAAGGACGCCATTAAGTCACAGGCGATGGTAATAAGTGGCCGGCGTTTATTGATGTTTCGCGTTATTGCCGTGCTCGTTGTTCCGGCGCTGTTCATTCTTGTATTGGAGCTTGGATTGCGATTAGTCGGTTATGGCTATCGCCCGGAGGCGATAGTCAAATGCGAGGTGGACGGCAAGGAGGTCTGTTGTGACAATTCAAGGTTCGGATGGCGTTTTTTCCCCAGGAACATTTCTCGCGAATTTACGCCGTTTACTTTTGTCGAGGATAAGGCCGAAAATACTTGCCGAATTTTTGTGCTGGGCGCATCTGCCACCCAGGGTGTGCCGAATCCTGCATTCAGTTTTGGGCGGATTTTGAAGGTAATGCTGCGAGAGGCGTATCCCGGAGTCAATTTTGAAGTCATTGTTGTAGCAATGGCGGCAATTAATTCGCATGTGGTCCTGGAAGTCGCCAAGGATTGCGCTCTGCATAAGCCCGATATATTCGTTGTTTACCTGGGCAACAATGAAGTTGTAGGTCCCTACGGTCCTGGTACGGTCTTTTCGTCGTTTTCTCGTAATTTATCTCTGATTCGCGCCGGGATTGCGCTCAAGGGTACGAGACTGGGCCAGATGCTGACAAATCTGTTGGAATCGACGGGAGCGGATAAGGATAGGCTGCAGGTTTGGCGGGGTATGGCGATGAATGTGGACCGGCAAGTGCCGATCAACGATGCCAGACTTCAAACCGTTTACGGGCATTTTCAAAGGAATCTCGAAGATATTGTTCGCCTGGGACGCAACGCTGGAGCGGAAGTAATTTTGTGTACGGTTGGAAGCAATCTCAAAGATAATCCCCCCTTTAGCTCTCTGCATCCTGCCGATTTATCCCCAACAGAAATCGAGAGGTGGCAGACGGCTTACCAGGAAGGTATAAACCACGAGACGGCTGGAGCTTATGATAAGGCATTGGAGTCCTGCATGGCTGCTGCCGAGATCGATGATGGCTACGCTGACTTGCAGTATCGACTTGGGAAATATTATTGGGCGGTTGCTGAGTTTGAAAAGGCGCGGGACAGATATATTCAGGCACGGGATATGGACACGCTTCGGTTTCGTGCTGATAGCCGAATTAATCAGATCATTCGCGATATTGTCCGCGACGACAACACCAAAGGTCTCTACCTGGTCGATGCAGTCGAGACGTTTGAACAGAACAGTCCCAATGGAACCCCCGGCACAGAGCTTTTTCATGAACATGTACATCTGAACTTTCATGGAAATTATCTCCTGGCAAAGACGGTCTTTGAGCAGGTCGAAAAGATCTTGCCCAATCGCCTGGGCGATCTCAAGCGGACAGGAAGCCCTTTTGTGACTGAAATAGAGTGTGCCCGTCACCTGGCCTGTACAGATTGGGATCGACACAAGATCGCTGATGAGGTGGTCAACGGCTTTCTCAAGAAACCCCCGTTCACAAATCAGCTATACCACGACACGCGTATTAAAGAGATGGAACAAAATTTGGCCGCCTTGAAAGCCTCATTGACTCCCGATGCTCTTGAGGAAGTGGCGGAACAATTTCGCGGAGCAATTGAGCAAGACAGCAGCGATTGGATATTGCGTGAAAGATACGCCTTGCTGTTGTTAGAAGACATTAAGGATCCTAAATCGGCCCTTGAACAGTATCGGCTTGTGGCCAAATCTTTGCCGCATTCTTATTTAGGACAATACAACGTGGCCACAGCACTGTTTGAACTCGGTGATTTTCAGGGCGCCATTGTACAATACAACAGGGCAATCCGAATCATGCCGACTTCCGGATATGCTCATTACCGATTAGCCTCGGCGTATCAGAAAATAGATGACATTGACAAAGCCATCGAGCATTACTCCGAGGCGATACGCTGGCGACCGGATTTGGTGCCGGCATATAATAATTTGGCGGAGATACGGATGCGCCGGCAGGAGGTTGACAAGGCGATTGAGGTATGCCGCAGAGGATTACGCTTCTCGCCCGATAGCGCGATACTGCACTGCAATCTGGGAGTCCTTTTGAACCAGCAAAATCGTAGAATTGAGGGCATCGAGGAGATTCGAAAAGCTTCAGAATTGGACCCAAATTCGGTCCGAATAAGGAAAATACTTGAGGCCGTGTCGCGCGGCAGCCGATGAAATGCTCCTGGTTCCAGACCGAGTGATCGGATGATCCTGTACAACCGCTTCGTAATGAGCACATTACGATAATTCTTAATCGAGCTACATTGAATTTGCACCAGTTCAGGCCTGTACTGATTGATTCAGTACAGGCCCCGGTTGTTTTTAAATCGCGCATTATGCTGCCACTATTCCACTTAAACAACCAGTTGCATATGGAGATGGCGTATAGTATAATGAGTAATAATGAAATAAACATATCAAAGGAAGCTGCAAGGCCGAAATTCGTGGAGGCGTGAACATGCTCTTTAGAAAATCAAAATCTGTTTCACAAGTTTCTCAAAATAAACGTATCTGCGAGCATCCCGCTCGAATCCCCCGAACGTGCCCAAAGACAGGCAGACCTCTTAGCAGCGGCAGGAAATATCGTTGGTTGATGTGGGTGTTTCCCATCTTTGGATTAATCTCGCTGATCTGGTTTTTAATCCGCGTGATACCGAAGCCCTCACGGGCAACGTATCCATGCCAGCGTTTTGCGGCGCCGTTCGCCAGCGGCTTCGTGATTTGGATTGCGGGAATGGTTGGTTCGGCTCTGGCATACCGCAGGGCCAGAAGATACCTTTATCAATCCCGGTATATCGTCGCCGGGATTTTTGTAGTCATCAGCGTGATGACAATATGGTTGTCTGTAAGCCTTACCGGCCGGGCACCTGCCGAAGCGGCATTTGCGCCAACCGAGCCGGCAAACAGCCCTATGGGCGTAGCAAAAGGAATCAATCCCGGACGCGTCGTATGGGTCCACGAACCGGCAGCAACAAGCTGGGACGGCCGTACGGGCGCTTGGTGGGACGATGATAACACCGATCAACAGACCGTTGATTACATGGTCTCCAAAACCATCCAGACGCTCACGGCCGAATCGAGCGACAAGCAGGCGTGGAATGCGCTTTTCAGGCATTTTAACCGGGCCAGGGGCCTCGGAGACGTTGGCTACCTGCCTGCGGAGAAGATCGCTATTAAAATCAATATGAACCAGGAGAACAGCAGCGGTGGAAACTGGTCGTCGGCCATGGGCACTCCGAGCCCTCACGTGATTTACTCGCTCCTGAAGCAGCTTGTAAACGTCGCCGGCGTGCCGGGCTTGGCCATTACGATTTATGACGCCTCAAGATATATCGGCAATCCTATCTACGATAAAATCCGAAGCGATCCCGATTTCCAGAATATAAGTTTCGTGGTCAAGTCCAGTCTTGCCCGCAACGGGCGCATCGCAGTAAGCCACGACACCGCCAACCCGCTGTATACGCGTGCCGGAACTGCCTATCTGCCCCGATGCGTTACCGAAGCCGACTACCTGATCAATATGGCCCTGCTCAGGCCTCATACGCTTTACGGCATCACATTGTCGGCCAAAAACCATTTTGGTTCGGTCTATTTCCCGTCCGGAGGCGGCTGGACACCTGAACCCTTGCACAACCACGGCGGCAGAAGCAATAGCATGAATACATATAACTGCCTGGTCAATTTGAACGGCCATCGGCATCTATCCGGCAAAACCCTGCTGTATTTCGTCGATGGTCTCTATCCCGCTTTGCATCAGAGCGGCAGTGTGATTAAGTGGGAATCTTTCGGCGACGACTGGTGCTCCAGCATGTTTGCCTCACAGGACCCGGTGGCTATCGATTCGGTCGGATTGGACTTCCTGCGAAACGAAGCCGGAATGAACCCATCAATAACTAATGTGACAGGCAATCCGGAGAATTACCTGCACGAGGCGGCCCAGGCGGATAATCCGCCTTCCGGGACGGTCTATGATCCGGAGGGAGATGGTACGCCACTGGCGAGCATGGGCATCCACGAGCACTGGAATAATCCGGTGGACAAAAAGTACTCTCGTAATCTGGGAACAGGCGACGGTATCGAGCTGGTGGTTCCATCTTACGCTACCGAGGATGGGCCGATCGAGAACACCACGAGCGGCACTAAATACGACCATATCCGGCACGCTATAAGCGAAGCAAATCCCGGCGACAAAATCGTTATCAGTGAAGGCATTTATTACGAAAACATCAATTTCAGCGGCAAGAACGTAACACTCAGCTCGATTGACTCCGGCGAACCGGCGGTAGTGGCCAGCACCGTACTGGCAGCCAGCGCCGGCCCGGTCGTTACTTTCGCAACCGGCGAAGATGAAGGCTGCGTGCTTGCCGGCTTTACAATTTCCGGCTCGGAAGCGGCGATCTACTGCTCGGGAGTGTCGCCTGTAATCACTAATTGCAGAATCGAAAATAACGGGGGCAACGGAATCGAGCTGCGCGAAGGCAGCAATCCGACAATCACAAACTGCGAAATTAACTCCAACGCCGGTGCCGGCATAGAAATGCTGGCAAAACAGAGCGGGCGGATGACCATCTACAATCGACCTGTAATCAGTAACTGTGTCATCGCCGGTAATCTACAATCCGGCGTCTCAGGTGGTCTGCCAACAATCACCAACTGTACGATTGCCTCTAATACCGGCTTCGGCATTTCCGACTCCAGGCCGACGGTTATGAATTCCATCATCTATTACAACAACGCCGGCACAGATGCGGTCCAGATAGACAGCGATGCCGACACGGTTATCTACTCCGATGTTCAGGGAGGCTGGCCGGGCCAGGGTAATATTGACGCGGCTCCATGTTTCGCCGAGCCCGGATTCTGGAATCTCAATGGAACACCAGACGATGTGAGCGATGATTACTGGGTCCCGGGCGATTACCACCTGCGCTCGCAGGCAGGCCGTTGGTACGCCGGCAGTCAGACCTGGCTGTTGGATGTGTTTACAAGCCCGTGTATTGATGCTGGAAATCCAGATTCGGACTGGACTGCCGAATTATCGCCAAACGGAGATCGCATCAACATGGGCGCCTACGGCGGTATGCCCCAGGCCAGTATGTCCTTCGGTCGTTAGGCGCAGGCAATGCTTCTGATTCTTCTCAGGGCTTGTCGCCCAGCAGCTTTTTGCTTCGCAGGATATGATAGTAATGCTGGGCGAAACGGTGGGCCTCATCACGAATGTACTGCAGCAGCTTGCGGGCGGGTGAGTTGGAAGGCAGCTTCAGCGGCTTGCTTCTGTCCTGCAGATAAATCTCTTCTTCACGCTTTGCAATCGAGGCGATTCTTACGGCGGGCGCGTTCATTTCCGCGAACGCCTTTTCTGCAGCTCTCAAATGGCCTAAGCCGCCATCGATCAGGACGAGATCGGGCCACAGTTCTTCGCCCCGAAGGGCGTATTTGTATCTGCGCTTCACCACTTCGGCGATCATCGCATAGTCATCGATGCCCTTAACGGTCTTTATTTTGAATCGCCGGTAGCCGCTTTTGAAGGGCTTGCCGTCGATAAACTTAACTAACGAGCCGACCGCCTCGGCGCCGCCGATATTGGCAACGTCAATGCCCTCGATAATCCGCACGGGCTCGGCTGTTTGCAGCAGTTCCCGCAGCTTCACGAGCGCCTCGGCGGGATCGATTGCGAAGACTTCCGGCTGGACGTGCTCGTCGGGCGTGCCGCGTTGATCGAGCCTTTCGATCAGTCTTATACGGTCGCGATACATAGCGGCCTTCTCGTATTCGAACGCCCCGGAGGCTTCTGCCATTTGCGTTCTTAACCGGCGAAGAATTATCGAACGTTTCGAGCGAAGAAACTTCACCAGGTCGGTAATGATCTTTTTGTATTCATGCTTTTCAATCTTGGCCGCACACGGGGCGGTGCATTGCTTAATGCTGTACAGAAGACATGGACGGAAGAATCTACGTTTGCCGTCATTTTCATCCAGGCTTAGCTTGCATGTACGAAATTTGAATATCTTCTGCAGCACAACCAGAACCGCTCGAAGGTCCTTAGCACTGGTAAAAGGCCCGAACAGCCTTATGCCGCGATGCTTGGGTTTCCTGGTGATATAGACGCCGGGAAAATCTTCGCCGGTCGTGATTTCCAGATAAGGAAACGTTTTATCATCGATAAGCTCTGTATTGTAGGGCGGACGAATATCTTTAATCAGGCGGGCTTCCTGTAAAACGGCATCGACTTCGTTCGGAGTTTCGAGAAAATCGACGGTTTCGACCTTGCCGATCATTTCAACAATTTTCGGCCCGCGTGAAGCGATTAAATCGCTGCCCGGCTGAAAATAGCTCGAAGCACGCGAACGGAGGTTCTTGGCCTTGCCGATGTACAGAACCTTATCAGCAGGCCCTTTCATAAAATACAAACCCGGCCCGGCCGGAAAATCCCTGATCTTCTGGCGAATCATTGAGTATTTGTCTTTTTCTTTGGCCATTGCCCTATTTTAGCCGTACCCCGCCGGATAGCAAGTTGCATCTGAACAGTTGGAGTCTGTCGTATAGCTTGTTGTTTCTAACGGATTTTAATGACAGTAAATTGAAAAGTGAGAAGAATGTAATCGTAAAGTTATCAACCCAATCCCTCTATAAACCTGCCGGCATAATGCAAGTATTATCTTTTACCGATGGTTGCGCATAAATGACTTGCCTGTCGAATACTTGCCGATAAAATCTACATTCCCATGAAAATTAATCGTATTAGCTGAGGATCAAGGATGCAAACTAAGATCGAGTTGAAACCGAATTCATCAATCGTGTTTATCGGTGACAGTATAACCGACGCTGGGAGGCTTGAGGCTGCTTATAGATCTTTTGGATATGGCTATGTGCATTTTGTTGCTTACAGACTGTTAGCTAAATACCCCGAATACAATCTTAACATTATCAATACTGGTATCAGCGGTAATACGATTCGCGATTTGAATTATCGATGGGAACAAGACTGCCTCAGTCACAAGCCGGACATCTTGAGCGTACTTATCGGAATTAACGATGTCTTTCGTCAATATACCGGCAGGCTTGATGCGGCCGTGCTGCTCGATGAATATCAACTAACATACAAACGGTTACTTTCGCTCGTTAAGGGAAAATATAATTGCCGGTTGATACTGATAGAGCCTTTCATGTTCTGCGATGATAAAACAAATCCGGCGTACAAGTCTTTACAGCAATATATCCATGCCGTTCGTGCATTAGCAGAAGAATTTGATGCCGTGTTGGTTCCCTTGCAGGAGTTGATCGATAAGAAAATCAAGGAAGTGTCGCCGGAAAAGTTCTCCGATGACATGGTTCATCCTTACGTGTGGGCGCACGCATGGATCGCACAGCGCTGGCTCGAAGCAACAAAATTATAAACTTCGTTTCGGACCCGGCCATTTCGTGAAGATGAAAATTTTTTTTTCTTCGTAGATTCAGTAACTGCAAGGACTAAGAACAAGGCGAAAGAAATCGTGCCAAAAAATTCAAATTTTCGTCTTTACACATTCTCAAATTGCGATTAATCTGCCGATACTTGTTTAACGGGTTTTACCACTATATCTTGCGTAGCTCCCGGTTATTATTCTATATATTGTGGCCCTAAATTTCGCACGGAGGCGTATAAATGTCGAAACAATTTGACCCTGAGAATCCTTTCAGAGATAAGCAAACAGAACCGGAAACGACCATAGGAGCCTCCGAAACTATGGGATTAAAGGTAGAAAGCTTCTTTTCGACTCCGGGCACTCATCCATTCGACGAGCTTGAATGGGAAATACGTTCGGCCAAGATCACAGGCGATGACGGCCAGGCAATCTTCGAGCAGGACAACATCGAGGTGCCGACGTGCTGGAGTCAATTAGCGACAAAAGTTGTTGCCAGCAAATACTTTTACGGTGACGGTGAATCCGGCCAGCGTGAAAATTCCGTCAAGCAGCTTGTCCATCGCGTTTGCAAAACTATTGCCGACAGAGGCAGAAAAGACGGTTACTTCAGCACTGATGAAGATGCTGAGATATTCTACAACGAATTGACCTGGCTCTGCGTGAATCAATACGGGTCTTTTAATTCTCCCGTGTGGTTCAACGTGGGTCTTTTAGATGTCTATGGCGTTTCCGGCGGCAAGCATAATTACCATTGGGACCCGGAGAGTAAAGATGCTGTTGCCTGTGAGAACAGCTACGAATACCCGCAGTCTTCCGCCTGTTTTATCCAGTCGGTCAAGGACTCGATGGAAGATATCATGCGCCTTGCGACCAGCGAAGCGATGTTGTTCAAGCACGGCTCAGGAACCGGAACCGACTTATCAACACTGAGAAGCAGCAAAGAGAAGCTCTCCGGCGGCGGCAAACCATCGGGACCCTTGAGTTTTATGAGGGTCTACGACCAGATCGCGGCGGTGATTAAATCGGGCGGGAAAACACGCCGGGCCGCAAAAATGCAATCACTCAAGGTTGACCATCCCGATATTAAGGAATTCATTACCTGCAAGACCGAGGAAGAGAAAAAGGCCTGGACGCTTATCGAGGCGGGCTACGACGGGGACTACAACAACGAAGCGTACAGCAGCGTTATGTTTCAGAATTCCAATCTGTCCGTCCGCGTGACCGACGAATTCATGCAGGCGGTAGAGAAAGATGCTAAATGGACTACACATGCTGTAACGACCGGCGAGAAGATGGAAGAGCATTCGGCACGCGAGCTGATGGATTTGATTGCCGAGGGCACAAGAATATGCGGCGATCCGGGTCTTCAGTACCACAGTACGGTCAACCGCTGGCATACATGTCCGAACTCCGGGCCGATTAACGCTTCGAATCCATGCAGCGAATATATGTTCGTGGACGATTCGGCCTGTAATCTGGCTTCTTTGAATCTTATAAAGTTCCGTAAAGAAGACGGCTCCTTCGATATCGACGGCTTCAAAAAAGCGATTCGGCTGTTCATTATTGCCCAGGAGATTCTGGTTGATAACGGAAGCTATCCGGACAAGGCAATTGCCGTAAACAGTCATCTGTTCCGTGCTCTGGGCCTTGGCTATGCCAATCTCGGCTCTCTGATGATGAGTCTGGCACTTCCTTATGATTCCGACCAGGCACGTTCGATCGCCGGCGCTATAAGTGCTATTATGACAGGCACTGCTTATTCGGCAAGTGCCGAGATAGCCTCGATAAAAGAACCTTTTGATCAATTCGAGAAAAACAAAGCTTCGATGCTGAAGGTTATAAACACGCATCGTCAGCATGCCCGTGATATTCCGGAACCTCATTGCCCGGAATATCTGCGTAATGCCGCCAAGGACGCCTGGGACCAGGCCCTTGACGCCGGAACTAAGGTGGGCCTGCGTAACGCGCAGGTAACCGTCCTTGCGCCTACGGGAACGATCGGTTTCATGATGGATTGTGATACGACGGGAATCGAGCCTGACATTGCGCTGGTTAAGTACAAACTTCTGGCCGGCGGCGGAATGCTCAAGCTCGTGACCAAAACCGTGCCGATGGCTCTTGAAAAGCTCGGCTATAGTGCCGATGAGATCAGATCCATCTGCGACTATATCGACCAGAACGAGACGATTGAGGGCACTAAAGAACTCAATTCCGATCATTTGCCCGTTTTCGACTGTGCTTTTAAGCCACGCAGCGGCAAAAGATGCATTCATTATATGGCGCATCTGAAAATGATGGCTGCGGTCCAGCCGTTCATATCCGGCGCTATAAGCAAAACCATAAATATGCCTAAAGAAAGCACGAGAGAAGAGATTGCCTCGGCTTATATGGAAGGCTGGAAACTCGGATTAAAGGCCATCGCAATCTATCGTGACGGCTCGAAGAGGCTTCAGCCGGTTTCTACACAAAAACATAAAGACGGCAAAGCCAAAGCTTCTGCCGAGGCGCTTCCTCCGGCCAGGCCATTCAGACGCCGGCTGCCGGATACTCGCCAAAGCATTACACATAAATTTTCTGTTGCTGGACATGAGGGTTACCTGACGGTGGGGCTATATGAGGATGGACAGCCTGGTGAGTTGTTTATCACTATGGCCAAGGAAGGCAGCACCGTCGGGGGCCTCATGGATGTTATAGGCACCTGCACTTCAATGGCGTTGCAGTACGGCGTGCCCCTTATCACGTTAGTGGACAAGTTCCGACACGCCCGGTTCGAGCCGTCAGGCATGACTTCGAACAGGGATATCCCCTTTGCGAAAAGCCTGATCGACTATATTTTCTGCTGGCTGGGCTGCCAGTTCATCCCCGGTTATGCCGAAAAGAACACCCCCAATAGAGGGGCATCGGCCGGCTCGAAGGAAAATAAAAACACAACGACCGCCAAGAAGCTGGTTGAAAAGACCAAGGACCTCGCTCAGAAAATCGCCGAGGCTAAAGTATTGAAGCGAGAGGTTAAGAAATCATCGAATCCGGAACTGGCGATTAAGCCAGTGCCCGCCGAGTCGAAAAACAGATTTTCCGGTCTGGCCAATAGAATAGGTATTCTCGTGGGTTCGACAATAACCGACGAATCCGGCGCATTACAGACTGAGATGAAAACCTTAGAGCAGTTTAACGCCCAGTTCGCACATTTCCCCGATGATGCCCCGGCATGCGATATTTGCGGCTCAATCACCGTTCGCAACGGAACCTGCTACAAATGCTACAACTGCGGTAACTCTATGGGATGCTCCTGATAATTGATTATTGATTAATTACTAATGATTATTGGGTGGACGGCAGAGCTTGTTATTGATGTGGGGGAAAATCTTCGTGTTCCAAACGAGTCAGAATTCTCGTTGCTATATATCAATATTTGGCTGAAAGAGCCGATTGGTCTGGGCTGAAATGCGACAGAGAACATATCAATTGTAAATTCTTGAATATTTACCGTAAAAATAGTTTGACATAGATAAAAGATTCGGTAAAATAATCGTTTTTGAATGTTTATTGAGAGTTTTTCTATGAAAAGCTTTATGGCTAAAAATAAAGAAGTCGAGCAGAAATGGCTGCTTGTGAACGCCGAAGGGGCTATATTAGGCCGAATGGCGGCAAAAATCGCACCTATACTTATGGGTAAGACCAAGCCCACATATACTCCGCACGTCGACACGGGCGATTATGTGATAGTAGTAAATGCTGAGAAAATAATGCTTACCGGCAAAAAAGCTCAGAACAAGGAGTACGATTACTACACGCATCACCCCGGCGGGCATAAGTACGTTAGCTTTGCCGATATGATGGCAAGGAAGCCGGAAAAGGTAGTGGAAATGGCGGTAAGGCGAATGCTGCCGAAAAACAGGCTCGGCAGGCAAATGCTTAAGAAAATGAAGGTTTATAAAGGCCCGGAGCACGAGCATCAGGCCCAGAAACCTGAAAAAATCGAACTATTTTAGATAAAGATAGTGAAATATGGCAGAGACCAAAATTGATAATCCTGATACACAAGTAACAGAGAAGGCTCCTGAGAGCCAACCTAAACCTAAAGTCACATCTAATCCAACCAACGAACCCAAAGGCGGTTATTGGTGGGGCACCGGCAGAAGAAAAAGCTCGGTGGCTCGCGTGAGAATCAAACCCGGCAGCGGCAAATTTGTCGTAAACAAAAAAGAGCTCGACGACTACTTCAAAAGAGAGCAGGACAGATCGGCTATTATGGCTCCGCTTAAGGCGGTTAAAGCCGAAAAGCTATTCGACGTATTTATCAATGTCAAAGGCGGCGGAACCACGGGGCAGTCGGGTGCAGCACTGCTGGGAATCGCCAGGGCATTGAAGAAATACGATGATAGCTATCTCCCGATGCTGCGGGACGGCGGACATCTGACTCGTGACCCGCGGATGGTAGAAAGAAAGAAGCCCGGACAAAGTGGCGCAAGGAGGAGATTCCAGTTCTCGAAGCGTTAATTTTCAAATTCATTTTTGGATAATTACAATAGCCGCCGAGAGACAATCTTAGCGGCTATTTTTGTTAGAGGCGAAAGATATGATACGGGTTGCGATAATCGGAGCCAGCGGTTATACCGGGGCCGAATCGATAAGGATAATTCTTCGGCACAGCGAGGCCGAGCTGGCCTATCTGACTGCGCTGCCGGAAGAATGCGGGGCGGTAGAGGATGTTTTCCCGCAGTTCAAGGGTCGCTGCGAGATGCAGATCGAGCCGTTGGACCTTGATAAGCTGGCCGGCCTGGCCGATGTCGCCCTGTGCTGCCTGCCTCATAAAGTCTCGATGGGCTTCGTGCCGAAGCTGCTGGACGCCGGGCTGAAAGTGATTGATTTCAGCGCCGACTACCGGATCAAAGATGTCGCCGTCTATGAGAAGTTTTACGTCAAGCACACCGATACCAAAAATCTCGAGCACGCCGCATTTGGCCTGCCCGAGCTTTTCCGCGACCGGATAAAAGGAGCAAAGCTCGTCGCTAATCCCGGCTGCTACCCGACCGGGGCCTCGCTTGCCATTGCGCCGCTACTCAAAAATAATTTGATCGAAACCGATTCGGTCATTGTCAACTCCGTGACGGGAACATCGGGAGCGGGAAACAAACCTTCGGGCAAGTTCCATTTTCCGAATATGAACGAGAACCTTTTCCCCTACGGGATCGGCATCCACCGGCATATGCCCGAGATCGAACAGATTGCAAGTGACGTAGCGGGAAAGAATGTCACCGTCCTGTTTCAGCCGCACGTCGGGCCGTTCGACAGGGGGATTCTCTCGACCGTGTACTGTGTTCCGAACGAAAAAGTCAGCAACGAGCAGTTAGACCGGCTCTATCGCGATTTTTATGCCGGCGAGCCGTTCGTGCGAATACTCAAGGATGCCCCTGCCGTCAAAGACGTCGCCGGGACAAACTACTGCCACATCTTCACGACTTCTGTCAAGGGCAGGATCGTGAGCTTCTCGGCTATCGACAACCTGGTCAAAGGAGCATCGGGCCAGGCGATTCAGAACATGAATATCATCTTCGGCCTCGAAGAGACAATGGGTTTGAAATAGAGTCGACTCCAATCGAATCAGGGGCAAATGTAGAATGAGTACCAGCGTATTAAAAGTCGCCACCTGCCAGTTTGCTGTGGGGCGTTCCATCAAGCGGAATTCGCTTGCGATTTGTGAATTTATGCCCAAAGCGAAAAAGGCCAAAGCCGACATCGTGCATTTTTCCGAATGTGCTCTTAGCGGCTACGTGGGCACGGAGTTTCCGAACTTCGAAGGGTACGACTGGGAGCTTCTCAAAGAAGAGACTGAGAAGATCATGGTCCTCGCGGCGAAACTCAAACTCTGGCTTGTGCTGGGAAGCACGCACAGGCTGACCGAGCCGAATAAGCCTTACAACAGCTTGTATTTAATCGGACCTGGCGGCAGGATTGTCGACCGCTACGATAAGAGATTTTGTACGCAGGGGGACTTACGCCGGCTGACGCCTGGCAACAGGTTTGTGAACTTCACAATCAACGGCGTGAAATGCTCGCTGCTGATATGCTTTGATTTGCGTTTCCCGGAGTTGTATCGCGCACTTTACAAGCAAGGCGTCAACTGCATTTTCCAGTCCTTCTACAACGCCCGGCAGAAAGGCCCCAGCGTCCATACGCACATCATGCGCCAGACAATGCAATGCCGGGCGGCGACGAATCATATGTGGGTAAGCATGTCGAATTCGAGCGGATATTATTCTCCCTATCCATCGTGTTTCATCCAGCCGGACGGCAAGATCATCCGCCAGCTCAGGGCAAATCGTTCGGGCCTGATGGTCAATGCCGTGGATTTGAGCAAAAAATTCTACGACCCAATGGCCGGCTTCAGGGATATGGCGATAAGTGGAAAACTCAACAATGCCCGGCAGGCTTTTAACGATCCGCGGTCGCGCAATAAGACGAACCTTTAGAAGCAGTTGGTAAACACTTCTGAAGGCACAGATTTTTCGGACGTTGTGATGATAGCTATCCACCGGCAACAGGATAATTGACAGCCCCCTGCGTAGTCTATTTCGGCGGGCAATTCCTTGCCTGTAAACGGCTTTTACGTTAAACTAAGGGCCATTAGTGTCGAAAGTTATATACAATAGTCTGATTCGGAGATTTGAATATGAAACGAAAAAGTCTTATTTTGGCTCTTGTTCTGATTAGTTATGTATTATTCTTGCAGACCGGCTGTCAAGAGCAGGCAAAGTCGACAAATGAAGCCCTGACGGCACAGACAAAACCTGAAGCTGCATCCGAATCCGATAAACCATTGCCGAGAATAACGTTCGAGAACGTAGTCTATGATTTCGGCGAAGTTGGCCCTAACAGGATGAACACAGGCCAGATCAAATTCACAAATACCGGAAAAGCCTTACTGAAGATCACGAAGGTTGACAGATGCTGCGGGGTTGTCACGAATATGGACAAGATGGAATATGAGCCGGGCGAAAGCGGAAATGTGGAAGTGGCGTGGAACTCGGGACCCCGGGAAAGCACAATGAGTCGGAAACTTACGATTCACAGCAACGACCCGAAAACGCCTGAGATTTCACTTTCCCTTACGGCTAAAGTCGTGCTGCAAGTTGACTGGGAGCCGAAGAGTCTGAGACTTTTTCTTAATGAGGAAAATGCCGGCTGTCCGAAAATTACTATCAACAGTATCGACAAACAGCCCTTTTCAATACTGCAGTTCAAATCGACCGCCGATTGTATCACTGCCGATTTTGATTCTTCGGTGGAAGCGACGAAGTTCATTCTCGAACCCAGGGTCAATATCGAAGCAATGCCAAAAAATTTCAAAGGGCGTATAAATATTAACCTGACACATCCGGAAGGAAAAACCGCAACGATTCTCTTCAGCGTGCTGCCAACATATACAGTTAGACCATCCATGATCATCGTTTGGGACACTGAGCCTGGAAAACCAGTAGTCAAGAAAATCGACGTAATAAATAACTATTATAAGGACTTTGAGATAGAGTCGGTAACTTCAAAGGACAATATGATTGGCATAAAAGTTCTGGAGCAGAGGGAAATTACTAACGGCTATCAGCTTGACGTGGAACTAACTCCCCCGGCAGTCGAGAATGAAACAAGCTTCAAGGAGGAATTGTCTATAAATATTAAGAACGGCGAGAAGCTGGCAATTCGCTGTAGCGGGCAATATTCGATAAGAAAGTCTAAACCTAAGATGTAGAGTGTAGCAGAGCAGATTTAAGTACCGAAACAAGATTTTAGACTTAAAACGCTCTTGATGTGCATGCGTTGCTTCGATCAATATCCGGGGGATTGCCGGCCGATTCGATATCGGTGCTAATTGGAAATTTCTTGCTTGAATATATCTTTTTCATTAAACTATAGGTCGTTAATTTGACGAAGGTTACATCACAATCTGATTTGGAGATGAGAACATGAAACCAGAATACGAAATACAAATTTCACATAACACAAAACGTCTTGGACGGATTATCGGTCTAATATGCGGTTTGGTTTTGTTTTTGCAGATTGGCTGTCAGGAGCAGGCCAGGATGACAGACAACCTCGTGCCGGAAATCAAGTTCGAAAAAATGATCTGCGACTTCGGTGAAATCGGGCCGAACACAAAGAAAACAGGTGAGTTAAAATTCACAAATGTCGGCGAAGGCTTACTGGAAATCACGAAGGTCGGGAATTGCTGTGGTGTAGTCACCAGGCTGGATAAGATGGAATATAAGCCGGGCGAAAGCGGGGCATTGATAGTCGAGTGGAGCTCAGGGGCTCGGGAAATGACGTTTATACGACAAATGGTTTTGCACAGCAACGATCCGAATACCCCCGCGGTCACCCTCACCGTTAAAGCCAAAGTTGTGCTGCAAATCGACTGGGAACCGAAGAGATTGAATCTTTTCCTTGATGAGGAAAATGGCGGCTGCTCGAATATCACAATTCGCAGCCTTGATAATCAGCCTTTTTCAGTAACAGGATTCAAATCGACCGGCGATTGTATAACTGTTGATTATGATCCTTCGGTGAAAGCAACTAAATACGTTCTTGAGCCCAGAGTCGATACCGAAAAACTGCAAAAAAGTCTCAAAGGGCGTATCAATATCAGTCTTGATCATCCAAAGGGAGATGTCGCCATTATTCTCTATAGTGTGCTGCCAAAATATACGGTTAATCCGCCTTTACTTATAATTTTTAATGCTGAGCCGAACAAGCCGATAGTAAGGACAATCTCTGTGCTCAACAACTATAAAAAGGACTTTGAGATTGAATCGGTGTCGTCGAAGAACAATATTGTTGCCATGAAGCTTCTGGAGCAGAAGAAAATTAGCAACGGCTATCAACTTGACGTTGAAATAACACCTCCGGCCGACGAGGGTCAACCAAGATTTACGGACGAGTTTTTATTAAAAATTAAAGGCGGCGAAAGCCTGTCGATTAAATGTAACGGGTACTATTCAAAAAGAAAAACCAATCTTGAAACAGAATAAACAGCATTAAAGATAGCCTGGAATATGAAGCGATTAATAACCTGCATATGTATATTGATAGTAGGGGTTTCTTGTGTATTGAGAACCCCTGAGAAGGCTCCAACACATGAACAGGAGCGTTTGAGTACCAATGAGGAGTTCGCTGTTTTTCTGACCGGCAATATGCTTGGGGCATTGAAGCCCTGTGGTTGTTCCGGTGGACAACTCGGGGGATTGGAAAGGCGCACGGCGATACTCAATACAGTGCCCGATCAGAAAAGATTAATAATAGACACAGGTTCGTTTGTGAAAAGTGACGGCGACCAGGACCTGATCAAGTACCATATCATAGTTCAGGCCCTTCAACAGCTCGATTATGACTTAGTCAGTCTTAGCGAGAATGACATCGAAATAGGCAAAAATATCGGCATGCTGGACAGCATTGAATCGGCCTTTAATATGATAAGTGCTCACGGCACGGCTGATATAGATGTGCCGGCGAAGTTTACTAAGAAATTCTCGCTCAAAGGCAGAACCGTGCTTCTGACCGTAGCGGTTTTTGACCCGGAATCGACCCCGGTCGAACAAATCGAGGAACTTCTCGCCTTGCCGGCCGGTGTGCCGACTCTCAATATCCTGATCCTGAACAATAGCGATTCCGGAACTATTGATTCTATCGCCAAAGCGGCTCCATTCGTAGATTGTGTTGTGTGCCCCTCCGAATCTGATGAACCAATCCTGATTGGCAATCCGGATAAACGGCCCCTGGCCTTCACAGTTGGACGTTTCGGCAGATATATATGTGGACTGAAAGTAACAGCCCCTGCCAGAGTCGGCCAGCCGTTAAGATTGACGTTTAAAGCGTTACCCGTTGAGGAAAGCTTGCCCAAAGACGACTCTCTGATCAAACTGTACGAAGACTATCAGCAAATTGTCAAAGACAGGAACCTTTTGGAGAAACATCCACGATTTGCCCTGTCGGACGGTTTGGAATACGCCGGCTCGAAATCCTGCAAACCATGCCACGGATACGAATATGAAACGTGGAACGGTAATGCCCATGCAAAGGCTTATTCGACGCTCGAACAAGTCAATTCTCAGTACGACCCAGAGTGTGTTGTATGTCATGTCATCGGCATGGATTATGAAAGTGGATTTATCTCTGAACAACAGACGCCGCTTTTGAAAGATGTCGGTTGTGAAAACTGTCATGGCCCGGGATCGGAACATAATGAAAAGCCCCATGAAGTTAAGACTTCTGAACCAAAAATGACTTGTATTCAATGTCATACGCCCGAGCACAGCGGCGACTACGCGGGCAATGAGGATGATTTTATGGAGAAAATTAAGCATTGGAGGGAACCAAACGCTGCCGGTAATGTCAAATAAAGAGAGCATAACAGCACAAGAGTATTAGTGCAGAGTTCAACCGACTTATGTGCTTTCTATACTACTATGATAAAGACATTGCGAATAACAAGTGTTGTAGCAGCGATTCTGGCAGGCGTTTTCTTTGTTTTTCCTGTGGTTTACGGTGTTCGCAGCGATGAACGTGTAGATGAATTTCTCAAACTACCGAGTGTGAGAGAAAAGTTCGAGGACGTTGCGGGTAACAAGGAAAAAACAGGTGAGAGCCGGGTATCACCGCTCGTCGAGCAGGCAGAGGCTTTCGCACTATATCTGAATCCGGTCAAAACAACGGTGCAGAAGACTTCAACAGGAACCAAGACGACAAATATTTCAGGCAAAGTGTCTGTTACACCCAAATTCAAAGTTTTTGGCACAAGTTATTGTGCAGGAAATCCGGAATTGTCGCAGGTGTTGATTGACGAGCCAGGCAGAGGACGACACTGGGTTCGGCAGTCCAGCAAAGTGGGTCATTTGCTTATTGAGCAGGTAAAAGACGGCCTTATTGTTGTCAAAAGCAGCGATCAGACTTTCGAGCTTTTAGTTGAGGAGAATCCGGAAAAGAGCAGTCTCAATCGAACATCACCTGTTTCCACAAAGACAAGCAGCCTAAGCCGTGCAAGGTCCTCATTACCTTCTTCAGGTAGAATTACCTCCGGCGTTACAAGAAGGCCCATAATTACACCTCGGAAAGCGGTAATAAGCGAGGATAATCAAGAAAAAATGGGGGAACTCGTAAACAAACTGAAAGATCTACGGAATGAATCTAATTCGGATAAAACCGCTCCGGGACTCGGCGGCGAAGAAAGGGCTGCACGGATTGAGGAACTGATTTCCAAATTCAAATCTACACGCGTAAGTGCCGAAGAAGCGAAAAAACTGGGCAATTTAGGTGAAGAGTTGAAAGGCATTCGGAAAGAAACAAATGAATCCGAGCCGGTCACAAACACGGGCGAAGTCGAAGAAAGCACTCCCAAAACAGATAAGACTGATGAAGAATAGTTTCATGCCGAATCTGTGAGTTCTGAGAAGTCAAAAAATCCAACTCCAACAAAGCCGATAAATCCCATCTCTGTCCATTTGTAAATCATTTATATATATCACAATACACTTATTTCAACAATTCTTGGAGCCCAATGTGCATGAATTTGGATTGAGTTGGTGTGTGTAAAATAAGCGTTAAAATGGTACTTGATCGGTCGGAAAAATCGAAGAAAAGCAAATTACAATTTATGCTCAGAGCTTGAGGATCAAAATACTCCTTTTTTTAATGAACAGATTAGCGTTTTTTTGCCTGAAAATTGGGAACTTTTGGCCGTTTTTCGTGTCTTATTTAATAGTTATTACTTTAAAACCGGCCCCTGTTGTTTTGCCTGGCAAGAGCGAGGCTGAGGGGCAGAGATTTATATATTGAATTATCGGACGAAGGGGTGTTTCATGATGATAAAGCATCGTTTTTCTCACGGGGGATACAACTGGATTCTCGCTTTTGCAGCAGCTTTTTTGATGGTCAACAATAGTCTTTTTGCATCGGGGCAGGCAAGAGCTTCTAAAGAAGCCGGGTACAAGATTTTTCCCTTGAAACACATATCCGTTGAGCAAGGCGAGAAGTATCTTGCCGAGGTAATAACAGGTACGGTTACTCACTTTCCGACTACGTCGGCTCTTTTGGTGACTCCTGAGCCGAATAAGCAAACCGACGCGAAATACGAGCTAACTAAAGCAACGGCTGTTCTCGATCTTGTTGATAGTCCGGAGAAATATGTCGTAAAATCGATTCTTCCAGTCTCGGCGGCCGGGAATATGCCATCTAACGAGCAGATTGCAGCAAAACTCAATCTCAGCTTAACCAGGGGGCTATCAATCGGGAGCTTTTCCAATCCGCCGGATAAGGATGCGAAAACTAAAGCAATTATTGATATTCACAATGGTGCTGTAATTGCTGTTGCACCGGCCAGCTTGTTGGAGAAAATCGTTTCTGTTGTAGGTCAATTGCAGAATTCAGGCACACTCAAAGCACAGGATATGCCGAAAGAACCGGGTAAACCGGAGTCTACAGCTAAGCGGAAGGTTTCTGAATTAGTCGAACCAAGTGAAGCGAGATTCCTTTTTACAGCAAGCGGCGAGGTCGAAACCGAGCCAAACGCCATTGCAGCCGTAGTCAAACAAGAGACGCTGGAACCGTCTGTAGCCAACCAGGATGAAGGTACGCCATCACTTATCGACGAAGAGCAAATAGTCAATCTGGCTTTTTCCGAGCGTCAGAAGCTTACAGTCGTCGAATTCCTGGGTATGGTTGGTCCGTATTTGCAACTGGACTTCATGTACGAGGAGAAGGATGTAGCCGAAGAAGTAACAATCAATCCTCACGGTAAGTTTCGAGGCCCCATAAAGGTAAAAGACTTGTATCCGTTGCTGGAAGAGGTACTGAAGTTCAAGAACCTTGCGATGACCCGGGGAAAGGGCAATCTCGTCACAATCGCTCCAGCGGCAAACGCACTTGACATCGATCCTGCATTATTAGAGAATATAGAAGACAAAATCGCACGCGGCGACGGAATCGTCCAGCGGGTTGTCAAACTGGAATATATAGATACAATTACAGCGCAAAATCTTTTGACCGGTATGAAGCTCACAACGAGCATCACGGCGATCCCCGAAACAAAAACCCTCATCCTCACCGGGTATGCCCACCGTATGGCACGCATACAGGCACTTTTGAACATTGTCGACAGGCCGGGAGAGCCAAGAAAGTTCAGGTTCAGGCAGTTGCAGTACACGATGGCCGAGACGCTTGCTCCAAAGCTCCAGGGCCTTGCCGAGCAATTAGGTACAATATCGATTACAGTTGCAGCTACAACTGAATCACCAGTGACGCCTATGATTAGTCCGAAGAGGGCGACCGAGACGGCAGCCCAATATCAAGCCCGAGTTCGCCAGGCACAGTCAGCCGCAGCAGCAAGGCTAAGAGCGACAACGAGAACAACAACCGCGGGCCAACAAGCGGACTCAACACTACCAACCGTATATCTCGACGCCGACGAGAGAACAAACCGGATTCTAATGATTGGCCTTAATAAACAATTAGATGAAGTCGAAGAACTGATAAGTACTCTCGATGTGGTGCAGCAGGACCTGCGGAGCCTGGAATTGTACAAAATAAACCACGTTGACGCTGAGCAGGTCAAGAAGCAATTGGAAGAGCTTGGCATTATTCGCCCGAGCATGATGAACTCATCTTATTCTTCGAGACTTACTACCGGCACCAAACCTGGCACAACTACTCCAACCAGGACTCCTACGAGTAGCACAATGAATATGAGAGACGAAACAAACGAGTCTCTTATGGGAGGGCCGCAAGTGGTGGTTGTTGAACCGACAAATTCATTGTTGGTTAGTGCGACGGCCGAGCAGCATATTGAGATTGCAGAGATTCTAAGCTATGTGGACGCTGAAACAGACAAACAGGATATCCCTTATAAAGTCTATCCGCTCGAAAACCAGTCGCCGGATCATTTGGTAACGGTTCTGGAGCCGCTCATTCAAGAGAGTGTCCTGGACAAAGAAGGCAAGGTTGAAAGCGTCAGACAAAAGCAGGAAGAACAAATAACGATAGTTCCGGACCCTAACACTTTTTCATTGATTGTATATGCAAGCAAAAAGAATCAGGAATGGATAAGCAACCTGATAGAACAATTAGACAAGAGAAGACCTCAGGTTCTTATGGATGTCACGCTTGTTGAAATCAGCGAGGTCGATGCATTCGACTACGATTTGCAGTTGGTCTCAAAAATCCCGCAATTTAAACCGGGCGGGCAAATGGACAAACTCCCCGCCTTACTTGCCCCTCAAGACTCTGGCTTCCCCGCCAACCGAATTACCGAGCTAAGCTCAATTTTAGGAGATGGATTGGCAGGCCAGGGTTTTTACGCCGACACTCATATCCAGGCATTGTTAAGCCTGATGCAGAAGAAGGGATACGGTCGCGTTCTTGCGAAGCCAAAGATTCTCGTCAACGATAATGAGCTGGGGCATATCGACACAACTAATACCATATACGTATCCAGGAGCTCTCAGGCCGTTACGACTACCGGTGAATCTACTCTGAGTACAAGCTTTACATTCGACGAGTTTCCTTCCGGTATCGAACTTGATATAACGCCCCATATAAGCAAAGGGAACCTGCTTCGCCTTGAGATAAGCATGACACGTTCAAGTCAACCAGCTCCTGAAGGTGGAATTGGCCAGAATGAGCCGCCACCAAATAAAAGCGAGAACAATATTCAGACAATCGTAACAGTCCCTGATAAAAGCACAATAATTCTTGGTGGTATAATAACAGTAGAACAGACTAAAAATAACTGGAAGGTGCCCCTGCTTGGCGACATCCCGCTTGTAGGTGGACTCTTTAGGAAAATAGACAACAGCAGCAGACATACCAGGTTGTATGTATTTGTTAAGGCAGAGGTGCTGAGACCCGATGAGACACTTGCCGGTCTACCGGACCTGGAGAGGATATCCGAGAGAAATAGAACGGCGTTTGAAGAGTATGAGGAAAAATTCCAGAACTATCAGGACTGGCCCGGCGTAAAACCCAAGAGTATGGATCCGTTAAAAGTTCTCGATACAGAATAGTAATGAAAGATTTGCTTTTACAAACTGCTAAGCGGACCGGTCTTGTTGATGCTGAACGATTGGCTGGGTTCTTCGAAGAAAACACCGGTAAGGCCCGAATTGACGAGGCTCTGCTAAACTGCCCTTACTTTACGGAAGAAGCCGTATTGAAACTGTTTGCCGAGGCGCTCGGCTGGGAGTTTCTGCCGGAAATATCTGCAAAGAACGTGCCTGTGGAATTCGTGGAAGCCGTCCCTGCAATGTATGCCCAGCACCATTATCTCGTCGGGATCAAAACGGATGCTAATAACGGTGAGCTTACGGTGGTCTTATCCAGGCCGCTGGATGCGAATACTCTGGACAACGTCTCAAAGATGATGGGCTTGCCGGTCAGTGCGGCAGTATCCACCCGCGCCACTATTACTTCTGTAATAGACGTCGCCTATGAGCAGAAGTCGACGGTCATCGATGAGGTGGTAGAAGAGCTCGATTCGCAAAACCTCGACCAGCTCGTTGACGAGGTCGCCGGTTCGGATGACCTGCTTGACGTGGTAAATCGACCGCCGGTTATCAGGCTGGTCAATGACATTCTCTTTCGCGCCCTGCAGTTGCGGGCCAGTGATATTCATGTCCATCCTTACGAATCAAAGATTCAGATTCGCTACCGTATTGACGGTATTTTGTATGATACCCTGAGCCTGAACAAGAATGTCCTGCCTTTGGTTATTTCACGTATCAAGGTTATGGCCGGTATGGACATTGCCGAGCGCCGGCTTCCGCAGGACGGCAGGTGCAGTGTCCGGCTGGGCCAGCGTGAGGTCGATTTGCGTATCAGCACCGTGCCGACCAGCTACGGCGAGCGCAGCGTGCTGCGTCTGCTCGATAAAAGCACCGGGCTTTACGGATTGAACGAGCTGGGATTGCGCAATGAGGACCTGCAAAAATTCGATTCTTTGCTCAATCGCTCCCACGGGGTTATTTTCGTAACCGGCCCGACCGGCAGCGGAAAAAGCACAACACTTTACGCGTGCCTTAACAGAATCAACTCGGCCGAGAAAAATGTCATAACCATAGAAGATCCGATTGAGTACCAGCTCGGGGGTATCAGCCAGATTCAAGTCGCCAGCAAGAAAGGAATGACTTTTGCCACGTCGCTGCGTCACGTGCTTCGTCAGGACCCGGATGTTATAATGATTGGCGAGGTTCGAGACATTGAGACCGCCCGTATGGCGATACAATCTTCGCTTACAGGTCACCTGGTTTTCAGCACTCTGCATACGAACGACGCGGCAGGCGCGGTCAGCCGGCTCCTGGATTTGGGCGTCGAGCCGTATTTAGTAAGTTCATCGCTGATTGCCATAATAGCTCAGCGGTTAGTGCGAAAAGTGTGTCCGGATTGCAAAGAAGCTGTCAAGCCATCGCAACACGAATTAATAGAGCTTGGGCTGGATAAAATGGATAATGACAGCGGGAAATTCTTCGTCGGCGCAGGCTGTGAAAGGTGTTTTCAGACCGGTTATCGTGGCCGAACGGGCATTTATGAAATGATGCTGATCGATTCTGAGACACAGAATCTGATATACAAAAGAGAAAGTGCCGGCGTAATAAAGAGAAATGCCCTTAACAAGGGGCTGAAGACTCTTAGAATGGACGGCGCCAGAAAAGTGCTTGACGGAATAACAACTATCTCCGAGGTATTGAGAGTTACACAGGCTGACGTTATATAATTTAATTTACAAGTAGCCCGTTTTCAATAATAAATAATAGATATAAAATGCCGAGATACCACTATATAGCGATAGCGGCGAATGGCAAGAGACTAAAAGGGGCGGTTACCGCCGAAAGCCCTTACGCCGCACGAAAACAACTCCGGGTCAGGAGTATCCACCCTTCGTCCGTCACCGAGGTAGGTTCAAAAGCTGAAGGTAAAACGGCGTTGTTTTCGATTTTCGGCAAAAGAAACAAAACCCAGATAATCGACTTCACCAAGCAAATGGCCACAATGCTCACATCGGGAATCAAACTTACCGAAGCTCTTTCGGTCCTTACCCTGCAAACGTCCGATGTTCGATTTCGAAACGCCCTTTGCGATATTCGCGACCGCGTTGTCACTGGCGAGTCATTTACCGATGCCCTTAAAGATTACAGCGATTATTTCGACGTCATATATGTAAGTATGGTCCGTGTAGGTGAGGTTACAGGGATATTGGGCCAGAGCCTTTTAACAATCTCCAACTTCATGGAAAAACGCCGGAGAGTCGAAGCTAAAGTAATGACTGCAATGGTATATCCCATTGTACTGATTGTCTTTTGCCTGGCGGCTATTCTGATATTGACAACCCAGGTCATTCCGAAGATAGGCAATGAGATCGCAAGGGCGGGGCGGGAATTGCCCTGGATAACAAGACGTTTGATGGACGTCGGGTATGTGCTGACCAGTTGGTGGTTGTTGGTGGTTATTGCAGCAATAGTAGGATTTGTCTGGGGCCTGAAACGGTTTTTGAAAACCAACAGAGGCGCTTATCTGCGCGATAAGTTCCTTTTGTCCGTGCCGTTGTTCGGACCTCTCATAAAGCAGCGTGTTGTCGCGCGTTTCGCCTCTACTCTTTCGACGTTACTGGGTTCCGGACTCGCTATGGCTGAGTCTCTTCGGGTTGTTACCGAGGTTACCAGCAACACCCTTATGAAAAGAGCCATCAAGCAGTCGCGAGAGAGGATTCTTGCCGGAGCCGACATCGCAACTCCACTTCGGGACAGCGGCGTTATCGATCCCGCTATCGCCCACATGGTTGCCGTCGGTGAAAAAAGCGGCGAGCTTGAAAAGATGCTTAAAAGTATCAGCGACAATCTCGAAGCTTCAAGTGATGTAGTTATTGAAAGATTAAGCGCTGCGGTTGAGCCGCTTATTATAATTATTATGGCAGCAGTAATTGGTGTAATCGCTTATGCGACAATATTGCCGATTCTGGAAGTTTCGGCAGGTAACTTTTAACGGATTTTCCGGGAGATCAATATGACAAGGAAACAGAGAAAAAGATACGTTAGATACGGTTTTACGATGGTCGAGCTTATGGCCATGCTGATTATCATCGGCTTGCTTGCCACTCTGGTAGTCACAAAAGTAACAAGCAAGATTGACCAGGCGCGTATTACGACCACGAAGGCTAATTTAAAGATTCTTTCCTCAGCGGTGAATCAATTCAGGATGGATACTGGCCGATTCCCAACCGAAGACATGGGACTACTGGATCTGATTGAACAGCCGCCCGACGTGACGAATTGGGAGCCGGGCGGTTATTTGGAAACGACAGAATTACCTCTGGATGGCTGGGGAATGGATTTAAAGTATGAGCCTTACCCGGAGAGTGGAAAGCAATTTGCAATCAGGAGTTTTGGTCCCGATAAGGAAGAAGGCACCGAGGATGATCTGCTCAGCACAGATGCATACTGATGCATATGGGCGTGACTGTATGAATGCAAAAATGCGTCAAGGCGATGCGTTGCCGCATTCACACACCCATGGTTTCACTATGGCCGAATTGCTGGTTGTAGTTGCGATCGTATCGCTGTTTGTGGCCCTGGCTCAAATCCATCTTTTTGGGTTGCTGAGAAAAAATAAGTTCAGAGCGCAAATCCAGGAGCTTGTCTCGACAATGCAAATGGCCGCAAGCTCCGCCGCCGAGACCGGCCGAAGATATGAAATTATAATCGACATTACAGAGCAGAGCTATGGGCTTAAGCATATTACCGGCTCTGAAATATACGTAGATAAACCGGATGAAACACCGGGAGAGATGATTGTCCAAAATTATCTTACTGATAATTGCCGGCTTGTTTATGTTTGGTTTGACGATGGGATTGACACTAATGTCAGGGCCTGGTTTCGAGTAGGACCTTCAGGTTGGCAGAATGGCGGGAAAATTGTCCTGATCGATGAAAAAGAACAGCCTTATTCGATTGTGATCAACCGTATCAATCGAATTGTCGTATTGGAAGAAGGAGATTTAGAGCTTTTGGAGCCTAAACCTAAAAATGATCTGCCGTTCTAAAACACGTGCTATGGGAAAAAAGGCTTTCAGCCTGGTAGAGGTCATGATGGCCCTGGCGATTCTTGCGCTGATCAGTTCAAGTGTGCTGGTTGTGATAGATCGCTGCATAGCCTCGGCGGCAAACTCGGCGCTGCGAATGAAGGCCTTCGAAGTTGCCCGGGAGAATATGGAGCTGCTTCTTGCTTCCGCCTCGGTAAAAGAGAGTGTTGAGTATGGTATCAGTGAGAAATATCCCGACATCGGATGGCAAACGGTCGTTGAGACCTTTTACGAGCCCATCACGGCGCGGATGTGGATCAGGGGTGTTTGTTCGTCCCAGTATAATGACCCAAACGGGCAAGAGCAAACCGTCGAGCTGACAAACTGGCTGACCGATCTGACAAAAGAGCAATTGCTCCAGATCATGAAGCGGGATGAGGATGAATTAGGAGACCTGGCCACCGAGCTGATCGAGACATTGGAAGATGCCGCCGAGTACGCCGGCGTCGATGTTGACACTATCGAGCAGTGGCTCCAGGATGGATTGCTGACAACTGAGGAAGGCTCTTTTATCAAGGGCAATCTTGATCTCTACATGAACAGTAATGGCAATCCAAACGCAGAAGAAAAGAGTCAGCAGGCAAAATCTTTAGCTGACTTGAAGAATAAAAAAAGCAAGTCAGGCGAGGGGACGTCGGCTGACCAGCAGGCATGGCAGGATGAAATAGATCCAAAGACAGGCCTGACATATGGAGAACTTGAAAAAATGGATTTCACCGAAATATGGAAATTAATGCAGAATCAGCGACAGTAGGAGTTTTGGTTCGAATGAAATTGAGCACGATTGGCCATAGTATGAGAGAGACTTCCGGCACATCCAGAATGCCGCGGGGATTTTCCCTGGCTGAGGTGCTTGCCGCCCTGACTATCGGGGCGATGCTTACGGTTGCAGTGCTTGGCATTTATCATCGTGCTGAGAAATCCGCCACCACTATGACACGCAAGCTTGATGGCTCCCGGCTGCCCGGCGAGGTTCTGCAGCGCATTGCCGAAGACCTTGATAATATTATTTCTTCCACCTCGGATGCGAAAATCACGATTGAGAATAAGTTTGAGAACGTCGCCTCCATCGGGCTGATTCCCGCCGCCAGGCTGATAATTACACGGACGATTCAGGATAGTAAAGACAACGAGCAAAAATATGAAGAAATCATCTGGCAGAGCAGTTATGACTTTCAGAGCACCGGCAACGGCCTGATCTTATACCGCAGCCACAGCGGAATGAACATGGAAGACAAAGTACTTGAGAAGTATAAAGATGACTTTACACGAGAGCTTTTCGTACCTATTTGTGGCGGCATTACTTTTTTCAAGGTCAGCGCGCTGGCCGGCAAAGACCCTGTCGAAAGATGGGACAGCGCTCCGCCTCGTGGAATTGTAGTAACAATCTCGTTTGCTGAGCCCTATAAAAAAGTAGATGGCACTTTAGATGTGCTGGACGAGGAAAAAATCACAAGAACCATCGCTATCGATAGAACCAGAAAAATCAGGTTCGATACTTCGGCAGGCGATTCAGGTCAGGGCGAAGAAGGAACACAAGAAACAGAAGAAGGAACAGAAGAAACGAATATGCCCGATAGTGGAAAACCACTGCCGAGCAGTTCTGAGAAGGCCGAAAAGGTCAAATAATGAACAAAGATCAGAACAATCGGAATATTTCAGAGAATCGGCCGGGCGTCATATTGTTGGTGACGTTGGTGTTGCTGGTTGTGCTTGCTACGCTGGGTTATACCCTCAGCAGCCGTGTTGCAGCTCAGCGCCATCGTGACCAGTATATTATCGACTACAGCAACGCTCGCTATGGTTGCGACTCGGCGGTGAAATACGCCCTGGCAACACTGGAGGAACTCGATACGGAACTGGTGAGCCGTCCGAATGAGCCTGACTTTTCCGATTTATTTGCCTTGGACGAGATTGGATATCAGGAGCTTCTGGCGAAGTGGGGCGTCGAATCTCAGTCCGATACATTCAACAGCGGCAAGAATTTTGACGATAAGAGTGGTATTGATGATGTTAATGGTATAGGTCGCGATGAAAACGGGATGACCGGCTACAAAGATCCTGATTCTATAGTGATTCGGGGTCCCTATGGTCCGCCCTGGCCATTTGTGACCGAGCCGGCTGAGTTCGAGATCGGCACTGCCAAAGTGAGAATTGAAATTGAAGATGAAAATGCAAAATATCCCCTCGGCTGGGCGATTATGAACAATCCGGAGTTCAAGCGGGAAACCGAGGCGGGATTTCAAACTTTCTGTGAGATGATGAGACTCGATTATAAACAGATAGATTCACTGAAAGAGCAGCTAAAGGAAATAGGCGGAATAAAACCCTTCGAGCTTGCCTTTAAAACGATAACTAAAACGGTCAGAATACCTGTAACCACAACGGCAAAAACTACCAGTAAAAGCAGTACATCAAGGACCCCGCGGACTCGGATAACCAGAAAACCGATATCCGTCTCGAAACAAATTTCCGACCAAACCACGCATTTTGCGAAACTGTTTCACAGCTCGCTTATCGACACCGAATCTCTTGCTCGGCCGTCAATAGTTGTTGGGAACAGAAAAGAATACCCTTTGAAATATATGGGACTGTGGGGCACGCGGCAGGTCAATATAAATACGGCTCCTCGGCATATCCTGGAGGCGGCCTTGATTTTCGGCGGCAACGAAGTCGAAATCGCCGAAGAAATCATACAGCAGAGACGAGAAGAGCCTTTTGCGAACATAGAAGACTTTAAGAACAAATTGTCTCGTTATTCCAGTTCGATCGCAAAATGCGAAGAATATATCACAACGCAAAGCACGTATTTCATGATCAAAATAACTTCGACGAGCGGAGTCGCCACGGCATCGTCCATGATAGCAATAACAAAAGACGGCAACAAAGTTACAAGAATTGCTGTAATTAACGGTTGAATACCGATGACTATTTAGGAGTTAGCGAATAGTGGAATCTCAGAATTATTTGGGAATTTACATCAGCAGGAAAACGGCAACAGTGGTTTGTCTCGGTCCGCAAAAAAAAGACGGGGACGTTCTGAAATGTTTCAGCGTCTCCGTTGAAGGACAGCAGCAGGAAGACATGCACGCGTTGGCAGGTCTTATCGCCCAGGGCTGTGCCGAGAGAGAATTGAAATTCTCCGAAATTACAGTAGCGTTGGATTGCGCAATGTTTATGCAGCACAGCGTCCACAGCGAGTTTAAGGATCCGAAACAAATAGCTGCCACTGTAAGATTCGATACGGAAGAGGCCCTTGCGACGGATATAACAAATATTGCGTTATCTTTTGAAATAGCGTCAAACGACGAAACCGGCTCGCAACTAACCGTTTTTACCGCAGAGCGGAAAATATTGACGGAAGTTCTTGATGCTTTGCAGCAGTACAATCTTGATCCGATAAATATAGAGCCGGATGTGAATTGCTTATCAAGATTTATCTGCCGGTATGTAACCTCTGCTGAGTCGGAGCAGACAGGGACGTTATATGGTCTGCTATCCCATCGGAACGGCTATTTGATTGTCCCGTCGGCCGCTACAGATGAAGAATCCCTGAAGGCATCGGTCGTTCGGACATTCCTGGTCGGTGCGACACAGGACAGGGCTAAACTGCTGCAAAGAGAAGTGCTCGTCACTAAGGCTCTTGTCGAAGGTGCCGGGCCGGTCAATTGCATTAAGGTCTTCGATTCGACCGGAGCTTTGGAATCTCAGCAGCTTGGCGAAAAGCTGGGTATGGAAACAGGCGTGATTGATTTGCATAGTATAGCCGAAACCAAACTTCGCCCTGAGGCCGAATGTGCCGATCCCATTGATTTTTCAATCGCCTGTGGTGCGGCCCTGGTCCTCAGGGAAAAGGGCCGCAGCGTCGATTTCCGGGAAGATTTTAGCCCCTTTCAGGGTAAAAAGCTCAGGTTTCAAAAAACACTGAAAGCTGCGGCAATATCCGTGACGATTCTTTTAGTTGCCGTGGGACTATATTTTCAAACACAGTTATTCAGCGTGAGCAGAGGCAAGAATAACATACACAGCAGATTCGCCAGAGATTACGCGGAAGTGACATTAGACAAACTGTCGGATAACGTCAAAATCAAAGACGCTGTCAGAGAACTCGCTAGGCTGTTGAGGCGCATCGAGGACGAAAAAAAGGGCCTGATTACGAATGAAAAGTCCATATCGTCAAATCTGACACTTTTGCTGGCTGCGTTTGTTAAATGTGCCGCGCAGACGGGTCTGAATATCGACACGGTTAACATCACAACCAAGGCTATTATGGTTACTGGCGACACCTCCAATCGGCAGAACAGGCAAAAATTCTTTGAAACCGTAAGAAGCAGCGGACTGGAGATTAAGCAGGAACAATACGGCTTAAAAGATAACCGTGAGAGTTTCAGAATAACGATAGCACCTAAAACTTCGTAGGAAAACGCTTTATGAGAGACATATATAAAAATCCAATTCTGTATTATATAATCGTGCCTGTCATTGTTGGCCTGTGGCCGTTATTAGTCTGGGCCATATACTTACCGGCCGCCCAAAAGGATGTTGAAGAGCAGATAGCTCAATACAATAAGGCCGAACCGATTATGTTGGAGATCTTCACTCTCGAGCCGGACCGGCTGGAGTTCGCCGATGCAAACGACACTGCCGCTGATTTCACGTACGGTGAAGCCATTGACAGGGTCGCGAGTCTCTGTCGGATACCGCCGAGCAAGTACAACGTCAGTTCGGCAATGATCATACCTACGAATGATCAGAAAAGCCAAAGTGCCAGTGTAGACCTCAAGCAGGTAGACATCCGGAAATTTGCCAGATTTCTCTCGATGATGCAGCTTCGCTGGGCAAATCTGCAATGTGAACAGCTCAAATTAACTAAAAAGCAGAACCTCCCCGATAATGATATGTGGGATGTGGACATAAAATTTAAATATTACTATTAAGCCGAACAATTCATATACCTTTGATTGATATTTTTATTAAGCACATTGTCAGTTGAGAGAGCCTGGCAATAAAATAGTTGCCTCATTATGTGATGAGATTGCAGTATCCGAAATCAAAAAAAATGTTCCCAAAATAGCCTTCAAGGCAAATTCGTTTGCGTCCGTAGAAGGTTGGCCTGATATGCGGCCCAAAAAAACGGCCAAATTATTCCGTGTTTTCAATTCTTGAAATCTGGTCAGCAGCACTATATATAGTATATTACCCATTCTTCCAGGGCAAACTGCCGGAGTTTATACACGTGTTAAGATGGGTTTTTTTGAAAATTGGTTTTTAATACTATTATGCCCCCTTTTGTTGCTAATTGATGTAAGTTTTTGTTTTTGAATAGGTTGGATGAGCACTAAACTTTTCTAAAGTTTTCCGGGCATTGTTGTCGATACCAATATTAGTAAGCTGTTTAGGGCCTCAAAAGGGATTTAGGGGACACACAATATATAGTGGTTATTGGTTTTGAGGGAAAAAAAGGACATTTTTCGCCTTGAAGCTTGTCATACAAGGTATTTTGAATGCCAGAATTCGATTCTAACAGCCGTTTTGAAAATGGAAATCACCAGGTGGATCCGGTAGGGGAAAGCCTTGCTCCGGATAACGATTTAGTGATGGAGCAAATTCTTAACAATATTAACACCACGCCCATTGGCCAGGTGTTAAGAAAAATTGCTTCACTGCCTGAAATTCGCAGGGAAAAAGTCCTTGATGTCCGTCAGCAGCTCACTGAAGGTAAATATGACCTCAACGAGCGTTTGGATGTTGCTCTCGATAAAGTTCTTGAGTATCTTACTGCATAGGAGTAGGGATACTTTACGACTGTTTTGGGACAGGTCTATCAAGTAATCGAGGTATTCTTAAATCTCAAAGATTTGCTGAACTGTAGCTTTTCAGTATCGAGCCCTTCCTGGTCTCTTGTTTCCCATTCTGTGATCTACTGCAAAATGGGAATCTGTTAGCTACGAGACTATTTCAGGAACATCGTCGTCCGGTTCATCCATTTCGACGGGCTTGTAGCCCGGCTGCTTCGACTTATCCACTTCTTCTTTGAAAGCCAAAATAACTCTCTCCTGAATTCTCTTCCTGCATTCAGAATTAATCGGATGAGCGATATCGGCGTGAAGTTTCATTCTGCCTTTGAAATCCTTTCTTGCCCGATTATCTTGAAGGGCTGTTCCGCAATTATTGCAGTATCTGGCTCTGAGATGGTTTTTGCCTCCACATTTTTCGCAATGGTCGCTCATTTTCCTCGAGGGCATAGCAACGAAATGGCCGTTCGTACCTTCGATGATCTTGATGTCACGAACGACAAACTCGTTGTCCATCGTTATCGAGCAAAACGCTTTCAGCCTGTCATCTTTGTTGCTGACCAATTTGACTCTGACCTCACTGATCTCCATTTTCTTTGCCTCGCTTTAAAGTTTACCATCTATTGTTTCTCACTATAATGCTTTTGCATCCGATCTTTTCCGCAAGTTCGCTCATGCTTTCTCTGGCTTCGTCTTCATCCCCGCTCTCAATGATACAAAACATTGCTGATCCACTACCGCTTAGACAGCAAGGCCCAATATCTAACGACTCAATCGCACTCTTCAGCTCGGCTAGATTATTTTTTAATTCGAAACAACTCTCAGCTAGCATATTTGTGCACATTTTAACGGCCAAATCAATCCTGTTTTTAAGGATATGATTTTTTATTCGAATATTGAGCTTTTTATAGAGATGCTCGTTGTGCCGGTATACTTCGTAAACCATTTTGGTAGAGACACTTACATCAGGCAGTATCAAAAGGGCCGTGAAGTTGAAAATATCATCTAATTTTTTGACTTTTTCTCCTTTTCCCGTACAAAATGCCAGCGGACCACCCAAAAAGAAAGCAACATCACTACCTAACTTCGCCGCTGATTCAAAAAGGTTCTTTTGGTCGAGCCCTAATTTAAAGTAGTGGTTTATCCCGATAAGAGTAGCCGCCGCATCGCTGCTCGCCGAGCCGAGACCTGTCCCTGCGGGTATATTTTTCGTCAGGGTAATTCTAACTTCAGGTGACGGGCCGCAATTTTTCAGCAGGCTTTTGGCAGCTCTGTAGACGAGATTATCTTCACCCGCCGGTGCCCAGTTCGGCCCATTGCAAATAAGTTCGATACCGGCTTGCCGGCCTGGCTGGATGAGTATTTCATCATACCAGTCGGTTTTTGCCATTATGGTTTCTATCTCGTGGAAACCGTCGGGACGTTTACCGGCTATCAAGAGTGACAGGTTTATTTTAGCCGGTGCCAGCACCAATAATCCGTCACCAACAGTTGTTATTTGTTCTCTGCCATCCATAATAGAATTCAAATTGCATCTTCTTTTCCTTGACTATAACAGCTTAATAAGTCTGTATCAAGGAAGGTTATTGACAAAGATATAAAATTATATTTTGTATTTATTTCGCGATTTTTCGGATTCTCCGCAATTACACTTTAATCGGGACCTCCCATTACTTTGAAAAGCAAACCAACACAACAATCTCACTCGACTATTTAGTATCTGTTGTAAAAAAAAAAACGAAGATGTCACCCCTGCACGAGCAGGTCTCCAGAGCGAAAAAGCTGGATTCCCGCTTCCGCGGGAATGACAAGTACTGTTTCCGCAACAGGAACTATTTTAGCAATCCTGTTTGCTAACGTTATTTATTTCGTGTCTTCTTTTGGGTTTTGAGAGTGTTTCTCTCCCAGAACACACCATCCTGGTATCCCTGAATCGTTCGGTCAAGCTCGGCCAGGCCCAGGCGTTTTGCAGCGAGCAGGCAGTATCCCGTATCAATTTCAACTCCGAGAAAATTACGATCCAGCTTTTTAGTCGTCACAATACTGCTGCCTACACCGATAAATGGGTCAAATACAAGGTTACCTCGCTTTGTGCTTGCCAGGATCAATTTGGCTAATAGTTTTTCCGGCTTCTGTGTGGGGTGGTCCGTGTTCTCCGGCATTGACCAGAACGGTACAGTGATATCGTTCCATAAATTCGAAGGATGGGTCAGTCGGAACTGGCCGGCGGATGTTTCCTGCCAATCCTTTGGCACGCCGTTCGTGTCGGTGTATGGTGCGAGAACTCTGCGCTTCAATTTCAAATTATCCACGTTGAAAACATAGTCATCTGAAACCGTCGCAAACCAGATATCTTCCGAAGCGTTTTTCCAGTTCCTTTTTGCACCCCGGCCTTTTTCCCTCTCCCAGGTAATCCGGTTTCTTACCTTCAGCAGCTTATCCAGCACGAGATGAACGGCTGTCGACGAACACCATTCCGAACAGACATAAACCGATGCTGTTCTTTTTAGTGTGGGCAACAATTTAACCAGCAGGTTCTCAAGCCATTCGGCATACTCGGCAATGCTCTTTTTTCTGAAGGTAGTCGAAGTAAAGGTCTTGGTAAGATTGTAGGGCGGGTCCAGTATCAGCAAATCAACGAAGCCTGCAGGCAGAAAACCCAGGACGTCAAATATGTCCTGGTTTACTATTTTATTGCAGAGAGCACCTATCTCCACTGGTTTAGAGATGTGAATTAAATCTTTGCTGTACCGATCTGTTTCCGCTCGGTTAAGCGTGATTGTTCGATTCCTATTTGCTCGAACCTTATTCACATGACTGACCCTGCCGGTTTGAGTAAATTCCGCTTTATGCAGATTCTTTTTTTGCCTTTTGTCTTGCCGTGAATAAATCGGCCTTACGTTCGACGATCTCGCGAGTGATGATGTATTTTGCCGGCTTGGGTTCTTCCGGCAGTTCATACATCAAATCAATCATGAGTTCTTCGGTGATTGAACGCAGCGCTCTGGCGCCAGTGTCACGCGTGAGCGCTTTTTGCGCCAATGCATGCAAGGCTCCTTCCGTAAACTCAAGCTCGGCGTTTTCCATCTCAAAAAATCTCTGATACTGTTTAATCAAAGCGTTTTTCGGCTTGGTCAATATGTCGATAAGCGCCGCTTCGTCGAGAGCCCAGAGCGTCGTGATGACCGGAAGTCTTCCAACCATTTCGGGAATCATCCCATACTCAATGATATCTTCCGGAATAACCTGGTCCAGGATATCGCTGAACTCGGCCTTTTCATCTCTTTTACCGCCGATTTCCGAATCGAATCCGATCATTTTTTTGCCGAGCCGCTTTTTAATAATATTTTCCAGCCCCACAAAAGTTCCGCCGCAGATAAAAAGTATCTGCGTAGTGTCGATTTGTATGTAGGATTGTTCCGGATGCTTTCTTCCGCCTTGTGGCGGAATGTTGGCGGTAGTCCCCTCGAGCATCTTCAGCAGTGCCTGCTGGACTCCTTCTCCGGAAACATCACGAGTGATCGAAACGTTCTGAGATGTTTTGCCGACCTTATCTATCTCATCGACATAAACAATGCCCCGCTGTGCCGCTTCGATGTCATAGTCGGCAGCCTGCAGCAGGCGCAGCAGGAAATTCTCGACGTCTTCGCCGACGTATCCCGCCTCGGTTACTGTCGTGGCATCACATATTGCGAACGGCACCTCCAACTCACGGGCAAGTGTGCGGGCAAGCAGCGTTTTTCCCGATCCGGTCGGGCCAATTAGAAGAACGTTCGATTTATCTATCTCGACATCACTGTCTTTGCTGTCGCTGTGCAGTAGCCGTTTATAGTGATTATGCACGGCAACCGAGAGATATTTTTTAGCGTGGTCCTGCCCGATGACATATTGATCCATGTATTCTTTAATTGCTTTGGGTCTCGGCATTTCCTTCAAGCTGATGCCGCTCCTGGTTCCCCGTTTGCGATCCTGCCGGATTATATTATGGCATAGTTCCACACATTCGGGGCAGATAAAGACCTTATCCGGACCCTCTATAAGCGTATCAGTCTGACTTCCCGGCTTTCCGCAGAAGCTGCAAATTGCCTTGGAATTCCTGTTATTTGATTTTTTGGCCATTTCAACTTTCCGTTATCAAGTTAAATATCTGTTATTTATCGTACGCGGGGTATTATAGTACAAGAAGGCCGATCAATCAAGTCATTTAAGTGCATGAATCTGCCGGTTGCCGGCGCCGCTTCTGAAGCTCATCTGAAATATTACCGGCCTGCCGGAAGTATCAAACGAGCGAAAGGAGGCACTTCGTCAACAGCCTTCGCAGTGTTCGACGGTTGCATCATATTTACCGTCAACTATGTCGCAAATCGAATCCCGTCCCAGCTTATTGTATTGCTCGGCGGCATGTATGGCCGGGCCTCATGGGCTTAATCATGGCTGTGATTACTGGCGTATTCGCCTCCCTTGTGCAGAGCTTCGATATTGACCGGCAAGGTTTTATGGTACCGCCTGGCGAGAACGTCCGGCAGGGCATGGGCCGCCGCATCCGGAGTGAGGTATCCACGCTTTTGCAGATATGCACCCAACGCCACCATATTGGCGCTCTTGGGACTACCCAATTCGACGGCTAATTCGTCGGCGGGCACAGAAACAACTTCGATCGAATCATCCAGTTCCGGATCGACGTCGATCAAAGAGCTATTCATTATAAGAAGTCCGCCTTTCTTGAGGCGCGGGGCAAATTTCTTCAGCGATGCCTTATTCAGAACAATCAGCGAATCGGGTTTGCCGACGACCGGGCAGGCGATTTCGTTGTCCGCCATTACGATCATGCAATTCGCGGTGCCGCCGCGAACCTCGGCTCCGTAAGAGGGCATATAAGTCACCTCTTTGCCCGCCTTCATCGCCGTCTGAGCGAGCAGCTTGCCGGTCAGCATAATTCCCTGCCCGCCAAAACCGGCAATAATAATTTCCTCGCAAAAACCGTTTGCAGCCATTCTCAACCCTTCAATCGTCCGAGAGGGAAGACCTTCATCATGTTAGTTTCGATCCATTCCATCGCTTTGGCCGGGCTCATTCGCCAGTACGTCGGGCAAGGTGAAAGCACCTCTACAAGCGACATACCCTCGGCACCTTCGACCTGCAGCTCAAAGGCGTGCTTGATGGCTTTCTTTGTTTTACGGACCTGAGCGACACCGCTCAGCGCGCATCGCTCGATATATATCGTTCCCGGCAGTGTCGCCAGGAGTTCGGAGACCTGAAGCGGATAACCCTGCTCGGCGGCGACCCGGCCCTTGGGTGTCGTCGCCGTCACCTGGCCGAGCATCGTCGTGGGAGCCATTTGCCCGCCGGTCATTCCATAGACGGCATTATTGATAAAGATAACCGTAATCTGCTCGCCACGGTGGCCGGCGTGCAAAATCTCGGCGGCACCGATACTCGCCAGGTCGCCGTCACCCTGATAGGAGAAGATGATTTTGTCCGGGTTGGTTCTTTTCATCCCCGTCGCCACCGCAGGTGGTCTGCCGTGTGCTACTTCGACCATATCCACATCGAGATAATCATACGCTAAGACGGCGCATCCGACAGGTGCTATGCCGATCGTTCGATCGCGTATATCCAACTCGTCGATTATCTCGGCAATAAGCCGATGAGCAATCCCATGCCCGCATCCGGGGCAATAGTGCGTCTGGCAATCCTTAAGTGTCGGCGTTCTTTTAAATACGGTTTTCATCATTATTTCTTCGGTCTTAAAGTCAATTGCTTGATTTGATCGAGGATTTCGTCAACGTTCGGCACACCGCCGCCCGGCCGCCCGTAAAACAATATCGGCGATTTGCCGTTTACGGACAGTCTCACATCTTCGACCATCTGGCCGTTGCTCATTTCAACGACCAGGAACAGCCGAAATTCATCCGCGGCCTTGCTTATCTGTTCGGTCGGAAACGGCCACAGGGTAATCGGGCGAATCCAGCCGGCTTTGATCCCTTCTTCTCTCGCCCTGCTCACCGCACTGCGGACAATTCTTGCCGCGACGCCATACGCAACCACTACGATTTCAGCATCGTCAATCTTGTATTGCTCGCAGAGCACCTCGTTTTGTTCTATCTGCTTATATTTTTCCAGAAGTTTAAGGTTCAGTTTCTCCAAAGCCCCTTCGGGAAGCCACAATGAGCGGACAATGTTTTGCTTCCTTCCTTTGGCTCCGGTCAGGGCCCAGTCCTTGGCAGGCAGTTTCCGCCCCTTCTTTTTCTGCAATACTACCGGCTCCATCATCTGGCCCAGGATGCCGTCGGCAAGGACCAACACTGTCATCCGGTACTGGTCGGCCAGGTCGAATGCGAGCGGCATACAATCGACCATCTCCTGCACGCTCGACGGTCCGAACACGATCGTTCGATAATCCCCGTGCCCGCCGCCACGAGTGGCCTGAAAATAATCGGCCTGAGACGGCGCGATATTGCCCAGGCCCGGTCCCCCTCGCATGACATTGACCACTACCGCCGGCAGCTCGGCGCCCGCCAGGTAGCTGATTCCTTCCTGCATCAGGCTGATGCCGGGACTGGATGAGCTTGTCATCGCTCTTTTGCCGGTGGCCGAAGCTCCGAATACCATATTAATCGCTGCCAGCTCGCTCTCACACTGCACGAAAACGCGGCCCTCCTCGGGCATTCTGCGTGACATATAGGCGGGGATTTCGTTTTGCGGCGTAATCGGATAGCCGAAATAGGCGTCACAGCCGGCGATGATCGCCGACTCGGCAAGGGCTTCGTTACCACACATTAAAATCCTCTTGCCGGCACCTTTGGAAGTCTGCCATTCTTCTGTCATATTCCTGTTCCTTGTACAATCTGCAACAGGGTTCACTTTTTTTCCTCGATAAGCCTTTGCTCGCCTTTTTCGCGAGGCTCGATAACTATCTCGACATTACCGGAATCGTCCCGAAGTACTTCGATGATTGCCTCAGGGCATATAATCGCACAGGCACCGCAGCCCGTGCAATCATTGTTATTTGCCTTAGCGGGGAAGTAGCCGATGCTGTTTGAGGTTCCGGATACGACTATAGTTTTTTTCGGGCATACCACAACGCATAAGCCGCAGCCTTTGCATCGTTCGGTGTCGATAATTATTTTGCCAGCCATTCTCAGTATTCGTATTACGTAATTATATTTAGCCCCCGGTTTCACCGGGGTTTTTTCCCACGTAAGGAACGCATTCTAACAAGTCCGAAAGTTCCTGTAAAGTCAAAAGGTCGGCAAATGACATGCGCTGTTGAGTAAACCGTTTAATCTACGGCATTTAAGACGCATGCTTTCTCCCATATGCCTGCGATTTCCCTTCTTTATTTTTAGAGATGGAAAATCTTATGCTCTTCGTCAAACCATATATCCCGTGCCTGTGCGACATCATCCGGACCCAGGCCGATCAGCGCCAGCGGATTGTCGAATCCCATCGCAAGAAGCTCGTCGGTGCCGACCAGATCCAGGGATGCCAGGTGATTCATACATTGGAGCATCGTCGCCGACGAGCCGGCCAAATACCCCGTTGTCAGGTCGTTCAGCTTGCCTGCTTCCAGCACCAACTTATGACCGAGCACCTCATATTTACCGGCTGGAAGCCCTGCCGGGGATGAAACGTCACTGACGACTACGCAATGCTCGGGGCCCTTGGTTCTGATAATGGTTTTCAGAATCGATGCCGGCAGGTGATGGCCGTCGGTGATAATCATCGCGATAAGATCATCGTTGCCCAGTCCCGCCCAGATGGGATTTTCATGCCTGGGCAGCATTGACGGCACGCCGTTGCCAAGGTGGGTCAGCGAGACGGCACCGGCTCGTACCAGCCGGCACAAATCCTGCTCCCCGGCCATCTGGTGTCCCAACGAAACTGTAATCCCACTATCAACGGCATAGCGGGCAAGCTTTTCGGCTCCATCCGGTTCGGCTGCTATGGTGAGCAGTTTGACCCGGCCGTCGGCCCAATCGATTATTTGCCTGAGATAGTCTACATCGGGTTTCGAAATCCACTGCTCATCGTGCGCCCCCCGCGAACCCTTCTCTGTCGAAAGAAAAGGTCCCTCGATGTGAATGCCTAAAAGCCGGCCGCGAAACTCTGCTTCCTGCAGCACAGCGGCGATGATGGGCAGGTTATGCTCGTAGACTTCCTTCGAACTTGTGATCATCGTCGGGAGAAACGCCGTCGTGCCGGCTTCGAAAACGCCCTGGC
>Ga0210003_1000312_pt1 | contig 43494 bp, 32 predicted proteins | sample LantaG_FD_182804 | JGI IMG/M metagenome (GOLD analysis project Ga0210003, IMG submission 182804) | Deep subsurface microbial communities from Baltic Sea to uncover new lineages of life (NeLLi) - Landsort_02402 metaG (SPAdes) (version 2) | ecosystem: Environmental > Aquatic > Marine > Oceanic >...
TTGTTGCTTCAATCTCGCGGACAGGGTAAAAAGACCATAGTAAGCATTAGCATAATTGGGCTGAAATTCTATTGCCTTCTCATAATTATTCCGGGCCTTTTCATATTCATTCTGCTGTAGATATAACTGTCCGAGCAGAAAATAACTAAAGCTGGAACGAGGAGAGATTTTAATATCTTTCTCTAATTCTTCGATTGCCTGGCTTTGTTTGTTTTGTCCCATCAAAGCCAGGGCAATATTATTATGCACACCGGCAATTTTGGGATCGATTTCAAGTGCCTTTTGCCAATATTCGATTGCCTGCTCATACTGTTCCTTGTGCATGAAAAACCACCCTATGCTTTTATAGACATCGGGCCGCTTGGGATCTTGTTCTAATACCTTATTGTAGTATTCCAGCGCCTTGTTTGCGTTGCCATGCCGTTCCCATAAATTGCCCATTAACATTATTGGACTTATGCTGTTGGGGAAGTTTTTTACGAGCCTTTCGGCAAGTTCCAGCTCCTCCTTTTTCAGTATGTCAACTTCTTGCTCCGGAGTAAGTTTAGAACCGACCGGAGCCGACAACTCTTTCGAATTCGACGCTGTCACTGTTGTTTGCGGTTCTGTTTCGGTTTGCGAGAGTGCTGCCGCCTGGAAGCAACAGCAATTAATAGCGCATATAATGAATCCTGCCGCTAATGCCGATAGATTTTTCTTTGGCGCATGCGAAGTCGGCTGTTGTGAATATCCGAAATTGCCTGTTTCAGACCCCTCAGTTATTGTACACCTCTCCATACAAATAGCCTTGATCAGAGTGTTTATATATGGCGAATTACGCTCTATATCGACCTGTTCTCTCCCAATCATAAAGAATAAGTGACTCTAATGCAAGACATCTCGAAACGGCGATGTTTTCGGACTAATACCTAAGGCTCGGCACAACTTCTACTTAATTTTCGAGCCTCCTACTCGCCGAGTGTTGAATCGCCTGCGATATTCTCGCCGCTTCTCGTCATCGGGATACTTTTCATTCGCTCGATATGGATATGTACTCATAGAATGAAAGGGAAGCGGTTCTACTGTGTCGGGATATGCCGAATAAAGGTCCATGTCCTTGCAGAAGCTGTCGGTTTTGAGGATGAACGAACGGCTGAATCCTTCCGGCGTCGAACTGAAATCATCTGCCGAAAAGCGGAGTGTAATCTCTTCTCCCCGCCCCATTATGACGTAACAATCGTCCGCCTCGTCCAGGAGTTCCGTAACCTGGCCATAGCGGGTATAATCGCCCTCCATAATTTTCCAGGCAACGGCGCCGCTGACACTATCGTAATCGTAAAGAGTCGGATGTCGCCCATCGGGGGAGTATTCCTGCGGATAACCCAGGAAATGAAGGTCCGCACTTTTCACCGGCAATTCCTGGATTCTGAGACCTGCGTTCTCTAGTGCGGGTGCAATGAATATCTGGTCCCAGTACAGTTCCATATTGCTGGAGATGCGAATTCGCCGGTCGCTGGGCAGCAGCTTTCCAGTCACATCGAGAGTCATCATATGCCGGATACCAGCCGGATACCCCACCTCGTTAAAAAGCTCCACCCACTGACCATCGCGGAAGACATGTAAGCTCGGAGCGCGGCAGCGTAAACCTGCCTGGCTTGCGGCATAGTTCGTAGACGAATATGGATACTCGACCCACCCGTGCAGAAACAGCACCAGACGCAATTGAGGCGATACCGCCTGGAGCCTGTCACCGAAATCAAGTTCTACGAAGTGATCTTTGGCCAATCCTATGAAGCGTGGATCCGGTTCGGTCGCTCCGGCGTAACGCCGGTCAATCAGACGTATCTTTTCAGTGACGTCAATACCACTATCATCTACGGCACGTATCGGTTCAATCGGATCTTTGAAGCAGAAAAGCTCAAAAGGTACAGGTGGGATACTAATCGCCATCATCTCATGAGGATAAACTTGAGTTCCCTCCGGATGGTCAACAGCGATTAGTTTGGCCTGGTCGAAATAAACAACTTCCTCGATTGGTTCCAGCACCTGAAAGACGTATTCGCCTTCATGCGGCTTGATATTCGGAACGGGCAAATACTCCGTTGGATCAGGCTTGGCGTATTCGCCTGGGGTAACAAGATAACCGATACCTCCCATACCTCCGAAATCGGATACGAACTCAAAGTGCGAACCGTCCCACGCAAAAAGATGGGGGCATGAAGAAGTCTTACGCTGTAATTCGGTAATCGTTACCACCTGATCCGCGGGCAACTCCAACTCCGCCTGTAGAATGGCATCCGGCCACATTATCCGCAACCAATCCACCTTGGAATATTGCCCTAACCCGGCGTGAATCCGGTACGGAGGCACGGCCACCTGTCCCGAGGAAGTCCCCACTACATACTGCTGGAAAACAGACCCGGTCTTGATCTCTACGCGAGCACCAATCGCTGAATTATTTGAGCGTGTTTTCTTATCCTGCTCGCGGGTACCACGAAGATCAATTTCAATCCAATGGCCGCCCGGCGTTACGTTTTCCACGAGGAAGGGTTTCTCGCCTATTGGGGCCAGAAGAATATCGCAATTCCCATTACCGGTAAAATCAGCAACTATACAACTGGCGTTGCCCGGGTAATTGATGGCTGAGAGCATATTTCCGGGATCAATCTCAAGAGCGTTGATGAAACGACCTTCAGGCCAGTTATTAATAAGCAGTGCCGGGCCCCGGTTGCCGTCACGTCTGAAAGCATCGGCGATAACAATATCCAAGTCGCCGTCATTATCCATATCCACAAATTGTCCGCCGGTTCCGCCGAGCCGGCCGCAGCGATCGAAAAAATCCGGCTGAGGCTTAAAAACGAATCCGCCCTGGTTCATAAAGAGCTGCACTCCTTCTTTGGTAAAAATCAGAAGGTCGCGGTCACCATCTTTGTCAGGATCCCCGGAAGTGGCGCTGAGAACGTTTTGAACCTTAAGGCCTGTTGTTTCGGCATCCATCACGTGATATTTCAAGGCTCGATCATTAACCCAGCCAATCGTTCCCCCGCGTGCTGAAAATATTACCAAATCCAAATCGCGATCGTTATCAAAATCATCATACACCGCAGCAGCGACGGGATTATTCTCAAAAGTAAGGCCAAGCTTTTCAGCAATATCTGTGAACGAACCGTCCCTGTTGTTATTATGTAGACTGCCGGCTGCAGGTTTAGGCGTATCGGCAGATGGAACTGATCCGCTCGCAAGGCGAAACGCCAGGAAATCCAAATCGCCGTCGCTATCGACATCAACAATCCTCGCAAAGTGAGTCATGAATTGTCCGCCGGTAACCGCCACGTCCGGCTTCGTTCTCCGTAAGGAGTCCCAAGGACTGAAATTCGCCTTCCCGTCGTTTTCAAAATAAATATCCGGACCCGCACGGCCAAGCCAAAGATCAAGGTCCCCGTCATTATCCACATCGCCGAAGCAGGGGCAGATACCTTGCTTTGCCAAAGTTGCATCGTGAGAAAATACGCCGGTGCCATCGTTTCGCAATAACCATACACTCCCATCATCATCAAATGCAGTAATACAAAGATCGAGGTCCCCGTCCTCATCTATATCGCCGGCGGCAATTCCCGGAAGCTCTATATTCCCACCGGGGAATTTCCAGGCTGAAGTGGCATTGCTTAATGCTTTTAGCTCAGGGGAAAATAAAATCCTTTTCTGTGGAAACGTCGCTACAGACGGCAGAGGCAGATTGTCCGCACCGAGTGCCATATAATATTTCCCCACTGATCCATAAGCCTTGAGAACCGTAAAAGTCCCGCCGGTCAGTTCTGCATCTTTGAGTTCCTTGAAACGGGCAAAAAGAGCCTTTGCCTCATCACGTTTTTGCGTGCGCTGGTACTGAATGGCAAGCCGATACACAGCGGAAATAAAACCTGGATCGAAGGCAATGACCTTTTCAAGCATTTCAATACCTTCTTCCGCAGAGCCAAGATTAATAAGAACTTCGGCATATTTATACATTACATAGGGATCTTCGTTGTCGCTTTCATATACTTTGCGAAAGCATTCAAGTGCCTTTTTAGTCTCCCCGAGGTGCTGATAATATAGACCGAGACAAAATCTCGCATGCAAGTGGCCGGGATCAGACTCTAATACGGTTTCAAATGCCTTATATGCCAGTTCGAGATAGCTTTTCGCTCCGGGTTTGACCTGCATATTGAAGTAGGCCAATCCGAGGTCAAAGCGTGCCGCGGTCCAGTCGGGCGCCGCCTCCAAAACCGACTCGAATGCTCTGGCCGCCTCGATGTAATTGTACTGTTCGAGAAGAGCGGCACCACGATTGAAATCTGCAAGCGCCTTGACAAGAGAGTCGGATATAGTTGGTTTAGAATCGCTCGAAGCCAAAGCCTGTTTTGACTTTTCCGGCGGTTCTGTTTGGCTTCCACAGCTCGAAAATATCAATCCCAAAAAAAGAAAGAATCCAATCTTTTGTAAAGCTTTAATCATCCTGAATATTCCCATAAAAGACCTCATTTGTACAGCACATGCTCTGAAAGTTATCCATTCCTTCCTGTTGTACTTCAAAATGTAACGTCAACTTTACCGGCATTTTCTGCTTATTCATGTTTTTAAAAACTTTTATTGTATACTATGAGTATTTGTCTAGCCTGTTTTCTTTTGAAGATAGGGCCTTCAAGACTATTTGTCAACGATGGCTTTTTACGCATTAGGATAGTTAAGATTAATCAGGGTGGGTCCGTAGTGCCTCCATGTAAAAAGAGTTTCATGTAGACTCATTCCGCGAGCCCTGTTATTGTGTGTTTCCTGATTGCATGGCATACATCTTTTAACAAAATAACCAGAAGGATCGAAGGTCGAATCCTGAGTAGTAAAGATTTCTTGACAAAGCCAGCATTTTTTATTCCAATATTGGTTGGAGCGGGAGTACCGGTCCGAATACTGGGTTAAAAAGATCATAGTCCCAGGGCGTCAGGACAAACGCTTATGAGCGTATTAATCCTGTTTTCAGGAGCGCCTATCTTTATTGTGCCCCGCTCCATTTTTTAGTTTAGGTGTATGTGTTGTTATTTTAAGCAAATCCGTATATTACACGGGCCTTTCTGGTAAGATATTGCCGGCTATACATTGCATAAACTATGTATTCATGTGTTGTTTTTAAGAAAGTAAAAAGTGTCCGAAATTGACAGAGAACAATTCAACCAATACTGGAGATCCACAGAGGTCATCCGAGAGTACGAGCGGATGCTTTTTACCTTTGGGGCGATGGAATTACCTTATGTACTGGTAGCCGAACATGGCCAATTCAAGGACAGGGCCGTTGTGATAAAAGGCCTCGTTTCTCTTCAGAGACCGCAAATAATGTTGCCCCGACATTACGGCGGGCCAGAGTTCAAGGAAGGTTTTGAACATGCAAACGCACTTCCCCCTGAAGCTGTGTACCTTCTCAGAGCTATGCAAGTACCTTATTCTCAGATAAGCAACAAACCAGTTGCTGAAGAACAGATAGAATACGGTAGTGTGCAGAGCGTGTTGGACAAATTGGGCCAGGAGATGGAAAATCAAGGCGACATAGAGACCGGGCTGATAAAGGGAGTTCTTGATGGAGCGGATATCTCTCTGATGAGGTATTCGTTAGGGCTGGCAATCAAATCAGCGCCGGGAAATGTGAATGAGTTTTTTGAGCACCTGAGAAGGCGAAGAGGAGAGCCGATTAGTCCTGATGAGAGGATTACGGATGAGGATATAAGGAGGTTGTTTGGGTAGGCTTCGAGATGGGATGCGGATTAGCAGGATAGCCAAAAGGATCGAGCGGCAAATCTATGAAGAGCGTGGGCAAACTACCTGTTCTGTCGAAGATTTGGTTTTCGACGCTCACAATCACTTTACTGGAGACTCAGACCGTTAGTGGTTAGATTGTCCACCTCAAACACATATCCGGCCGGAACCTCCACATGGCACATTGTTTGATCGTTGCCTTTCCACCATTTGACTACGACCGGCCCCTGCGGAGTCAGAAGCCTTCCCTCACACCAATCCAGGCCAACATCGGCAATTCTCAAGCGGATGACCTTCTTTTGGGCATCAACCGCATGAACACCAAGTACGTCACGGTAGAGACTATGGGCCACATGAGAGGCAAAGCCATGGTTGCAGCTGGCGGAAGCCCCGACATTCTCCCAAAGTGTGCCGGTCTGTTCGGCCATGTAGAGGTAGAAGTCAACAAGCTCCTTTTTGATTTGAGCCGGATGGTCGTAGCGACTTAGAAGTTCTGACCGGAGGTAATTGCCGACAAAAGCATTGGCCGGATAAATCTCGGGGAAGGCATTAGTTTGCGTGCGTTCGGGGCCAAACTGGTGCACCAGTCTATTCCAAAGCTCCCCGTACGTTTGGGGCGTGGCCACGTCGAAGAAGAACGAAAAGTATTGACAGACTTCGGTCCGGTTCCGCGTGACCAGGAGTTGGCCATCTTTGCGCACGGCATTGTCCACAAAGAACTCGCCATCGAACGACTGCCGGCGAATGACTGTGCGTATATGCTCGGCCTGATCAATAAGCTCGGGTTCATTATACATTCTACCCGCTGCGGCCAGGGCTGCCGCATAGAGCATATTGGTTGGATAACTGACATCCTGCACAAAGCTGTTCGCTTTTGACCACTCCACAAAAACCCAGCTCTCCAGCTTCTCCAGAAGCCCATCCTCATTCGTGAACTTTTGGAAGTATTCATAAAGGGCCTCCAGCCTCGGTCTCAAGGCGGCAACCAGTTCGCGGTCGCCGCTGCGAGTCTGATACTCCTCCAATTGGATGACAAACCACATTGCCCAATTCGGGATAAAAACACCGTCATAATGATCGGCCGGGTAGCACATGGGCAGCATTCCTTCCGGCAGGTGCGCAAAACTCGCAGGAAGGAGATAGTTCTCGAAGAGATTCTTTTCGATGGTTGTGTTGCCAGAAAGGTCGAATGCGACACGGGACGTAAAGAAACTGTCACAAAGCCAACCAGCCCGTTCCCGGGAAGGACAATCCATGAAGATATCGGTAGCATTTTGTCTGAATGTTTGCCGGGCCGCTTCGAAGATTTGATTCAACCTCGGATCACTGCACGAAAACCTGGCCTCTTCGGTTTCTGAGTTCGCGTATTCTCGTAAATACAGACTCTCGACTTTGCAAGTGCCTTGCAATACATTCAGCTTGAGGTATCGCATCGTGTAGGGCTCAAAGGATTCCAGGTTGTATGTGCCCGGTTCCAGTTCGTAGCAGACGGCGTTGACACAGCCAAGCCGCTTGAAATCCACATCATCTTTAGTGAGTATTTCATCGAACGTGAAGTAGAGTTTAGTCGGTTTGGAACATTGGATAGATGACCCGATGAAACCGGTGAGATTTGTCCCCAAATCGACTATGGAGAATGTGTTTTCCGAAAGCTCAATTGCATTATCAGGCCGATATGGCTTGTTGATGGTGTCTTTTGAATCTGATTTTATTTTTTGCAGTTCAATTGATGGGACAACTTGAAGTTCACTTTCCGGATACCCTTTTAGTTTTGGTCCGATGTTGACCAGGGAGCGGTCTTTCCAGAGTAGCGCCACCGGTACATAACGTTGGAGCTTACCTTGCGAGACAACCAGAAGTGGCTGGCGCTTTAGAAAATGAGGATAAGCTACCCGTCGAACAAGGAGCTTTCGCAAAGGTAATGTTGAGCAGGAAGATTTGGCGGATTCGGCCAACGGTTTGTCCCACCAGTGATCATCACCTTCATCCAACCGGTAGTATTCAATAAACGGACGCTGAAAACTGTAGCGTTGTACTTTCTGAAGACGGTGCTTCAAAACAGTGGCTTCGAAATTGGCGCCCTTGCCGGCTGTAGACGCCAGGATTCTCCCATCGGATACGACCTCCGCCTGCAGGAACGCAGGCTCATCCAGAAGATAGAAACTGTTGACATTGTAGCCGGCTACTTCGATGGCCAGGACATTTCTTTCACTCAGGCAGTTGCCAAGAGACCATTCATCGACCCGGTAAAAACCATGAGGTCCTCGGGCGGGACCGTGACCGATGAATCGCCCGTTGAGATATACCCGGTAGATGGATGAAGCAGCTATTCGAAGTAGAGGACCTTGCTGCACTGAACAGTCAAAGACGGCTCGAAATCCCACGAAAAGGTTCTTCTCTGTTTCCCGGCCTGCCGGCCAGATGGGATAAGCCGAGTCCAACAACGACCTCGTAGTACCGGCCTGAACATTCGGCATCGAAGAAAACACACCGATAATACAGAGTACACAAAGGATGGCTGGAGTCTGAATTGATCTGAAATGCTCTTTCATTATCATGACCTTTTATATTTCAATGTTTTTTATTCTGACTGCCCGCCGCATTAACCTGGCAGGATACAGTTACGTCAAACTGAATCGCACATGATACCAAGATTGTACAAAAAGATTGGCAGAACTGCACGCGAGTATTCCAACCGATCGCGTTCAAGTCTTTAAAGTGATTCGCCTGAATAGCGGCCGAAGATAAGATCTTGCGATAATATTTACTGTGGAGTGAAAAATAGCTTGCGCTGAGATTATGTAAAGCATATAATCTTGTGGAGATGTTCGGTCACCTTATTGTTGTTGGATAGACTCGATTGCTAATTGAAGAACCCTGTGGCAGACGCTCTTTATAGGAGGTCTCAGGACTACACTTTTGACTGCACTTTTGCGGTTGTATTTAAGGGTATTTAACCGTTTTTATTGTGTTCGGAGATTTGAGTAAGTGCCTTTTTTGAAACGATTTACGTGGTCACAGCATTTTGCCGTGTATGCTTTGGGAGCAGGAGGCCGTAGGCTCGAATCCTATCACCCCGATTCTCATAATTTTGCATCAGTAAGAAGACTGTGACAAAACATCCAATTATCATTCTCCAGGGGCGAATCTCCTGAGCCTATTGCTCAGATTATTGCCGAGCGGTATAGACGTATGTCTAAGCATAATCCTAAACAGTTTTTCTTTGTAACAGCCATAATCCTGATAGCAGCCGTGTCGGGATTATTGTGGTGGCTGCATGTGAGCCTTCTTTACGCCTACCTTATCGGTATGAGTATCATCGCGTTCGTATTCTACGGCTATGACAAGCGGCAAGCCGTGAAAAATAAATCACGAGTTCCGGAACTGATCCTGCATATGCTGGCTTTGTTAGGCGGCACTCCGGGCGCTTTGCTGGGCCAGTTGTTCTTCAGACACAAAACAAAGAAGCTCAGATTCAGGATTGTATTTCTGGCAATTGCCTTGCTTCAGGCCGGACTTGGATTTTGCTACTGGCGTTATTGGCGATAAAAGGTAGCGCTCATAAGCGTACTGTTTCCGTAATCGTTCCGGCGATTACATTCGTAACTCAAACTTGACGCAGACGCTTCTCTTTGTTATCATCCGGCGTCACAGAAATGGGACGGTTTCCACATGTCCGTATCGTGAAATGTGGCTATGCCGTCTGGTCCGATCCCAACGTATGACGAAGGAGCTGATTTTATGGGAAAAGCCAGGAAGAAGCTGGTAAAGTCGAAGACCAAAGCTGCAAGAAAGGCAAAGAAGAAGCGTGGAGTAACGAAGAAGGCCGAGCCTAAGTTAGCTAAAGCAACCAGTAAGACGGCTAAGGAGCCCGCTAAGGAGCCAGTTAAGAAACCGGCCGAAGAAACTCCAGCGAAGAAAGATGTTCCCCGTCATTCCACAGCCGAAGAGATGGCAAGTCGGCAACGCGAGATATCCGTCGCGGAGTTCTTCACAAAGAACCGCCACCTTCTCGGCTTCGATAATCCTCGCAAGGCCCTGCTGACAACCATCAAGGAGGGAGTCGATAACTCCCTGGACGCGTGCGAAGAAGCGGGGATCCTGCCGGAAGTCAAGGTGGTCATCACGCCCGGCAAGGAGGAAGACCGGTTTATAGTAACTATCGAAGACAACGGGCCGGGCATCCTCAAAAAGCAGATACCCAAGATTTTCGCCAAGCTTCTTTACGGATCGAAGTTTCACCGGCTCAAGATGTCTCGGGGCCAGCAGGGCATAGGAATATCCGCGGCCGGCATGTACGGACAACTCACCACGGGCAAGCCCATATCCATCATATCGAAAACCTCGCGCAACAAACCGGCACATCACTACGAACTTGAGATCGATACCAAGCGGAACGAGCCTCGTATAATTGTAGATGAGACCGTAGACTGGCCCGTACAAAGGGGCACGAAAGTAGAGATAGAACTGGAAGCCAAGTTTCAGAAGGGGCGCCAGTCGGTGGAAGAGTATCTCGAACAGACCGCCATCGCCAATCCTCATGTTTTGCTACAGTTTGTTACTCCAAGCGGCGAGATAAAAACGTACGTGCGGGCATCAAAAGAGTTGCCCGTTGAAACCAGAGAGATCAAGCCGCATCCTTACGGCGTGGAACTCGGTATACTTATAAAGATGCTCCACGATACAAAGGCACGTACGCTTCAGTCGTTCCTCCATTCAGAGTTCTCCCGGGTAAGTATTCAGGTAGCCAGGGCGATATGCGAGAAAGCGAAGGTATCTGAGCGATCCCGGCCGACACGCATAGCTCGACAGGAAGCTGACAACCTGTTCAAAGCAATAAATCAGACCAAAATCATGAACCCGCGCACGGATTGTCTGAGCCCGATCGGCGAAGAGTTGATTCTGACCGGCTTGAAGAAGCAAATCGAAGCCGATTTCTACACCTCGGTAACCCGGCCGCCCTCAGTGTACCGGGGCAACCCCTTCCAGATAGAGGCAGGGCTCGCGTACGGCGGTTTTCTGCAGGCTGAAGGGCTCGCCCGACTGCTGCGTTACGCGAATCGTGTGCCACTTTTATACCAGCAGTCGGCCTGCGCAATGACGCGCTCGGTGCTCAACACGGCCTGGCGCAACTATGCGCTGTCGCAGTCTGCCGGTGCTCTGCCGTCCGGGCCGCTCGTCATCATCGTTCACATGGCCTCGGTATGGGTTCCCTTTACGTCGGAAAGCAAGGAGGCCGTGGCTCATTATCCCGAGATCATCAAAGAGGTCCGGCTTGCTCTGCAGGAATGCGGGCGGCAATTGGCCGTATTCATCCGTCGCCGGCGTAAGGCAGCCGAATCCCAAAGGAAGAAAGAATACATCCAGCAGTACATCCCCCACATCGCAATCGCCTTGCGGGAGATGCTGGAGCTGTCCGAGCGACAGGAGACAACCATCGTAAAGCAATTAAAAGACCTCCTCGAAAGGAGCCGCTCATGAGCAAAATTGCCAGGCAAATTAAGGACACGGCCGCCTCGGTTCGCACAAAAATTCAGCGAAAGTCCAAACCCACACTGTCGTTCCCCCTGCGTACTTTGAGCAATGTGAAGTATCACCCAAAGCAGGGCTTTCTCCAGCTCAAAGGCAAAAAGAAAATCCGGACGCTCACAGTCAGCACGGTCAAGACTTTCGCTCAGACATTGCGGATGATGTCACAGGCCAAAACCCTGGTCGAAGACAACGAAATCATGACCAAGCGAGAAGCGTACTACGTATCCAAGAACTGGCAAGACGCACGCTTCGACGAGCAGCCCGAGTCGGACACCGTGATAGACGACATAGAAGCACTGTTTCAGGTCAACCGTGAGCAGCTCGGATTCATCCCTGAAGAGAAGGGAGGAGAGGTCGCAGGCAAGCTTATCGTTATCGACCGTGACTCGGACACGGGCGAGGAGTTGCGCATCGACTGCACGAAATTCGGCTCGGGCGCATACTCGATCCCGATCTCCATAGAGCACCTGAAGTTCGAGGCGAAAGCCAAATTCGTGCTCGCCATCGAGACCGCGGGCATGTTTCAACGCCTCGTCAAGCACAACTACTGGCGCAAGGCTAATTGCATCCTCATCTCCATGGGCGGTGTGCCCACTCGTGCCTGCCGGCGTTTTATCCGGCGGCTCGCCGATGAGTTGAAGCTGCCGGTCTACGCCTTTGTTGACTGCGATCCGTACGGCATGTTCAATATTTACCGCACGCTGAAGGTCGGTTCGGGCAACGCTGCGCACATTAACCGTTATTTCTGCGTACCCAAAGCTTCGTTTCTCGGCGTCACGCCGCAGGACATCATCGACTACAAGCTGCCCACACACCCGCTCAAAGAGGTCGACATAAAGCGGGCCAAAGATGCTATAAAGAACGATCCCTTTGTGCAGCATTACAAGCCCTGGCAGGATTCGATCCGGCAGTTGCTTGAAATGGGTGTCAGGGCCGAGCAGCAGGCCTTTGCGGTACACGATCTCAACTACGTGATTGAACATTACCTGCCCGAGAAGCTTGCGGCGCCGAAAAAGTTTTTGCCGTAGCGGCAAATGCCCGCGGGCAGGTCGATATTGCCGGCAGCGCTTCCATAAACATGAAGGCACAAAATTATAGTCGTAAATAAAAAGGATTTTAATCGCATGACATCGAAAATCGGTTTTGACAACGAAAAGTATTTGCAGGAGCAGACGGCGGCTATTCTTGAGCGCGTCAATAGGTTCAACAACAAGCTGTATCTGGAATTTGGCGGCAAACTTCTTTTCGATTATCACGCGGCACGCGTACTTCCGGGCTTCGATCCGAACATTAAAATGCGTCTGCTGCAGAAAATACGCGACAAGATAGACGTTATTCTGTGTATTTATGCCGGTGACATCGAGAGAAAGAAAGTCCGTGCCGACTTTGGAATTACCTACGATTCGGACGCTTTGAAAACGATCGACGATTTCAAGGAATGGAGTATCGAAGTTAACGCCGTGATCATTACACGATATGCGAACCAGCCCTCGGCCAGGGCGTTCAAGAACAAGCTCGAACGGCGGGGAATAAAAGTTTATACGCACAAATTCACCAAAGGCTATCCTACGGACGTCGACACTATCGTCAGCGACGAAGGTTACGGCGAAAACGAGCCGATAAAAACCCGGCATCCGATCGTAGTTGTGACCGGGCCCGGGCCGGGAAGCGGCAAGCTCGCCACCTGCCTTTGCCATTTGTACCATGAATACAAAAACGGCAAAAAGGCCGGGTACGCCAAGTTCGAAACTTTTCCAATTTGGAATTTGCCGCTGAAACATAAGGTAAACGTCGCCTACGAGGCGGCTACCGTCGATCTCAAGGATGTAAACTACATCGACTATCATCATTTGGACGCGTACGGCGAAGAAACCGTCAACTACAATCGCGATATCGAAGCTTTTCCGCTGCTCAAAAGGATCATTGAAGAAATCACCGGTAAGGAGTCATTTTACAAATCTCCTACAGATATGGGCGTCAACCGTGCCGGCTTCGGAATCGTGGACGACCAGGTAGTCCAGGAAGCCGCACACCAGGAAATCATCAGGCGGTATTTCAGATGCTCCTGCGAATACGCGATGGGCTTCGTCGATAGAGATATTCTCGACAGGTCGGAACTTATCATGAATAACGCCGGCGCTAAAATAGAAGACAGAAAAGTGGTAGTGCCTGCAAGGAAGGCCGCCCTGAAAGCACAGAAAACCGGCAAGGGCAACGAGGGCATCTTCTGCGGGGCCGCCATCGAGCTGCCGGATGGGACCATTGTTACCGGCGAGAATTCCCCGCTCATGCACGCGGCGTCGAGCCTTGTTATCAACGCCACCAAGCTCCTGGCCGGGCTGCCGAAAAACCTGCATCTTTTGCCGAAGAATATCACCGATTCTATAAGATACCTGAAAAAGGAAGTCCTGAACGGGAATATGATCAGTCTGGACCTCGAAGAAACATTAATCGCCCTGAGTATCAGTGCCATTTCGAACCCCGCGGCCCAGATGGCCGTCGAGCATTTGAAACTGCTCCGGGGATGCGAACTACATATCACCCATATCCCCACAACCGGTGACCAGGCCGGCCTAAGAAAGCTCGGCGTAAACCTGACCTCAGACCCCGATTTCTCATCCAAAAGCCTTTTCATTACCTGATTTACCCGCACCGGCAGGTACGTTGCATTTTGGGACTTGGTTTCGTGGTTCTTATTAGCCGAAGCTTTCTGTGCTTATACTCGTGATTTGTTCGAAATCGTTCGCTCGGTCGTAGAATCGCCGGCAGATTGGCGAAAATCCTTTAAGTTCGAGCGGGGATTTGCCTTGACTTTACGCGGTTAATTTCGTATAAGGTAAGGATAGTGAGGCTTGTGGCGGCAGATCGGCACGCTTTTATAGGTCTCTGTTGGAAGGAGGTGGCATCGAATCGCAGGGTACGAATTACCCCGCGCAGGCTTATTAGATAACGTAATGAAGGCGGAAATCGCCATTAATCGTTTCTATCTCAAATCTCTTTTATGAAGGAGGAATACTATGTTTAAGAAAATGACATGTTTGATCACTCTTGTCCTGCCGCTGGTTCTGCTCAATAGTGCCTCGGCGCAAATATTATGGGATGCCGGCGGATTCGACGACCTCTGGACCACGGCAGCCAACTGGGTCGACGACACCCTCCCGACCAGCATCGATCCGGTTTCTATAGATGACCCGGAGAACGCGCATTGCATAATCGAAGACGGTATTGACGTTGAATGCGAAACACTGAGAGTCGGTAATGGCGGGACCACGACAAACCTGGATATCACCGGCGGTTCGCTTACGGCAACCGGGGCCTACATCGGTGTGGATAGTACCGCCGGCCACGGCATTATGAATATAAGCGGCGGCTTATTTTCCACAGGATCTTTGCAGATCGGCTGGGCAGGAACCGGGACGCTCAATATGACGGGCGGCACCATCGAACTAAATGATTACCTGATAATACCCGGCCGGACCGGCAACGGGACGGTGAACCTCAACGCGGGCACTATCTACGCATCCGAGCTCCGCATGACCTCCGAGTTAGGTTTAGTGGACATTACAACAGGTACGCTGATCCTTGACGGCGACAATATCGAAAAAGTTCAACCTTTCATCGATGACGGTTGGATTACTGCATATAATGGCCAGGGCAAGCTGAACCTGGATTATAACGTTACTAACGAAGGCAAAACGACGTTGTCCGCCACGGCACTGCTTGATCCGGTTCCGGCCGATGGTGCAACACTAGCGCCCGGCGAGGTGGTACTGAGCTGGACTATGCTCGATCCTCTTTTGCCCGGCGACCCGGTGACGGTCGATGTTTACTTCACCGACGACCTGGATGCGCTTCTGAATTTTACCGATCCGGCCTCAATTACGTTAATCAGTAATCAGGACGTGACTTCGGTTGCAGTGCAGACCCAGCCAAAGAAACGATACTACTGGGCAGTGGATACTTATGTGTTCCCTGGCATCGCTCCGGTCTATGGTCCTATCTTCAGTTTTACCGTCGATAATCTGCCTCCCAGGGCGGACGCCGGCGCCGATATTGCGACATGGCTGCTGGACGGCACGAGAACCGGCAATCTGGACGCAACCGTCACCGATGAAGAAGCTACTTCTGTGCAGTGGTCGGTGGTTAGTGAACCGAATGAAGGGACGGCCGTTATTGAGAACAGCAATGCTGAAGATACGAGTGTTACCCTGTCTGCCGTGGGCCAGTATGTCCTGCAGTTGGAGGCATCTGACGGCGAATACTCGGGCTCGGATACTGTAACGATCAACGTGTATAACGACAGTTGTCAAGCCGCCAAATCGCTGCCGGACTACGTACCGATAGTGGGCGATCTCAATGGTGACTGTAAGGTCGATGACGCCGACATGGCGTTGCTGGAAGAAAACTGGCTGAAGGAAAATTCACTGACTGAAGACTGGTACAAAATCGAATAACTGATATTTCTACACATTTTAGCATGCCGAGGCGTTTGATGTGCGATTCAAACGCCTCGGTTTTTTTGTACACAGAGGATTAAATTCAGAAGTAGAAGCGAGCGCCGACGGCCGCGTTGATATCCAGCTCGACGTCCGGGGCAAGATCGAGAATGGGAACGATCTCTAAAAAGAGATCGATGGGCTTATCGTCAAACAGATATGTAATGCCCATGGGAATCCGTATTCCAAAGACTGTGTCATCTTCGTCATGTCCATTGCCGTCATCGTCTTTGAACTTCAGTCGCGCGCCGATACCGTAGTAAACAGGCATTTCCCGGGCATCGAGCAACTCGAAGTCATGAATAAGATAGTCGCCATGGAGCTGGAAAGCATCGTCATCAGATAAGGACCACGCCAGCGCACCGTCGACCGCTCGCTCTTCGTCAAGCCAATACTTTACACTCAGACCAGTCGGCTCTCCGATAATAAAACCGAGGCCGAAGGTGTCCTGCATACGGGCATTTGCCGACCCCACCGCCAACAGAAGCACTATGATCGCCATTTTACACTTCATTTCATTACTCCTTAAATCTGTATAATTTTATCCATTTTCAAGGTGTAATTCGAAGGTCCTGTGAAACTTTGTATACCTTTTATATCGGCTCAATAAGACAGTAGATTTAGTCTTATAAGGCCGGCCCTGCTCCACCGATAAAAAATATTGGGGCAAATTCCGCTATACGAAGCTGAATATCTTGCTATTTCCGGTCTTTCGGGGGCGATTTTAACTACTTATGTTCGTCTTTACAGCCGATATCATAACTATTATGATAGTAGCCGTTTATATGCAGGAATTAAGTTATGGCCAAAGATAGCCCGGAAGTTACGATAGTAGTGCCGCTGCTGGATGAGCAGGATAATATCGGTCCGCTCTACGAGCAGATTACGCAGACTCTTGCCGGCGAGCACAGCTACGAAATAATATTCATCGACGACGGCAGCACCGACGAGAGCTTCGCCGTGCTGGCGAAACTGCAGAAGGCTGATGCCAAGATCAGAGTCATTCGCTTTCGCAGGAACTTCGGCCAGACGGCGGCGATGAGCGCCGGCTTCGCCCACGCACGGGGGCAGATCATTATCGCGATGGACGCCGACTTGCAGAACGACCCGGCGGATATTCCCAAGATGATAGCGAAGCTCGGCGAAGGTTTCGACGTCGTGAGCGGCTGGAGAAAGAAACGGCATGACCATGTCATAACCAGACTGCTGCCTTCGAAGATGGCCAACTGGCTGATCTCAACAATTACCGGCGTTAACCTCCACGACTTCGGCTGCACGCTAAAGGCGTATCGCAGGGAGGTCCTGGCGGAGACAAAATTGTACGGCGAGATGCACCGGTTCATCCCGGCACTGGCAAGCTGGAACGGAGCGGAGATCGCGGAGATGGTCGTCAACCATCGGCCCAGAACCGCCGGCAAAGCAAAATACGGGCTGGCGCGCACATGGAAAGTTCTGCTTGACCTGATTACAGTAAAGTTTCTCGGCTCATTCTCCACGAAGCCGATCTATATCTTCGGCAGTCTCGGGATGCTAAGCGCCGCCGGCTCGATGCTTTTCGGCCTGACCGTGATATACCAGAAACTCTCGCACGGCAACGATATGAGCGGAAATCCCCTGCTGGTACTGACGGCCGTATTCATTATCGCTACGATCCAGTTCATCCTGATGGGCCTGCTGGCCGAACTGCTGGTCCGGACATACCACGAATCGCAAAACCGCCCGACCTATGTCATCAAAGAGATCCTCGAAGCGACCGACAAAAACGGAGACAGCAAATGACTAAGCCGGTACGAAAGCACGGACCTGCAAAAAAACCGCATAAGCCGCACCACGAACCGGCGCCGGCGTCAAAATTCAACATCAAGAGTCCGGCTGTTGTAATTATCATCACGGCTGTCCTTGCCGCAATCCCGTTCTTCATGGGCAAGTACATCGAGTTCAACTCGCCCGACCCGTTCGACAGCGGCTGTTACGTCTATTCGGCCCAGCATATTATCAATGGAGCAAAGATCGGTGTCGATGAAAAACCCAGCGCCCAGATGGGGACATTGCTGATCAATATCATAGGCGTGCGGCTGTTCGGATTCAGCGAGACCGGCCCGAAACTGATACAGATGATTCTTCAGGCCGCGGCGCTCGTGCTTATGTTTATAGCGATGCGGAGATTGTTCGGAACGATGCTGCCCGCTGCGGTGGGCGTTATTATTGCTTCGATCTATCTCTCCGCCCCGCTGATCGCTAAATTCGGCAATGTAAAAGAACAGCACATGATCGCCTTTATGATAATGGGGATGAGCTGTTTTGTGCTGTACCAATTGAACGGCAAATGGTGGCACGCGGTGTTGGCCGGGGCGTTTCTAAGCTTCGCGCCGCTGTTCAAGGAAACCGGCACATCCGTGCTTGGCGCGGTCGGCTTATTCGTGATTTTTCAGCCCCTGCTAAAGCACAACAGTTGGAAAAAAACAGGCACTGATATTTTATTGCTTCTCGCAGGGGCGGTGGCTATTCTCGGTCCGATATCGCTATGGCTGACCGTTGAAAGAGCGCCGATAAATTATTACCCGTATTCATTTTTATACAGATCGTTCTTTACGGAGCATGAGGCCCCGCAAACCGTCAGCGAAAATGAGCCGATAGTTCCCGATGCCGGTGAGGCTGCGACCGAGAAACCTGCTATCGAGCAGGGACTTATAATGAAACTCCTGCCGTCATACGTGAGCGACAGTTGGCAGGCATTAGACTCCGAGGGTAGAAAACAGGCCAGGCTCAGGGTGTTCCGCTGGTACCGGTTACTAATATTGCCCATTGCCCTGGCAGTCGGAGCGATCATTCTCAGAATCGTCAGGATAATCTCCGGCAGACTGGGCAAAACAAAACATGACAGGAAAAACAGCTACGATCGGTTTGTGTTGCTCTTCGCCGTTTGGTGGCTGTTGGATATGACGTTCGTATGGATCAGCCCGCGTTCGTACGAGCAGTATTATCTGCCGCTGAACGCATCATCGGCGATGTTGGGCGGGTACCTGATAGCAGCCTATTACGAAAAGGCAAAAAACGCCGCGACGAGGCCAAAGTGGGCAGCGATAGGAGCGCTCGGCTTTTTACTGATGGTAATAATGTCGTGGCACATTTTCTTCGGCATAAGAACAAGCCCTCACTCCGGCATGAAATACAAAGATCCGGATATACAACGTGGGTACGTACAAAAGTTGGGGATAGCTTCAAATCACAGAAGAGGTGCAAAGAGCTCCTCGGAAGTTGTTGGTGAATACATAAGGGACAACACTTCGGAAACCGACCAGATCTATGTCTGGGGCTGGGTTCCGGGCATTTATGTCTCGGCACAGAGACTCAGCCCGGCACCGAAAGCGTTCGAAGGGACAATGCATACGCTCTCGCCGAAAGTTCTGTCGGAACGAATCGACGAAATATTAAATTCTTTTAAGGACAAGCCGCCGAAGTATATCGTCGACAGCCGTAAGAACCACTTTCCATGGAACAGACCGCCGCTGGAATTATGGCCTCTAACGCCAAAGGGATTTCTGCCTGCTGACGAGCAGGTTGTCAGCCAGTATGAAGCGGCTTATGCCGAAATGCTCCGTGACAAAATCAATGACTCCGACGAAGCGAAGCGTTTCCAGGCAATGAAGCCGTTTAGACAATTTGTTATGAATAATTACCGAATCGTCCGGGCGTTCGGACAGCATGTTCTTTTCCAGCACAAATAAACACATAAAACATTGCTCGGCGGAAAAAAGAGTGACAAGGTTGATGGATGAAAACCTCAAAAAGCAGCAGGAACTCTACGACAAGGGCTGGCGCAAGGAGCTAAAGGCCGGCAAGGAAGAACGCGGCAACCTGCAAACAAATCTGGAATTCCTCGCGCAGACCGATCTGCTCAAGCCTAAAGACAGAATATTGGAGATCGGCTGCGGTATCGGTACCGTGGTAAATAAACTTAGCAGCAAAGGTCATGATATCGCCGGTATCGATATATCGGGCGAAGCGATCGAGTACGGCAGGAAAAAATACGGCTGTCTTCGACTGGAGGTGCAGGCGGCGGAAACCCTGCCTTACGAAGACGAATCTTTCGAAGTTGTGTTGAGTTTTGATTTGTTCGAACATATTGCAGAGATAGATAAACATATAAGCGAAGTCCGGCGGGTGCTCCGCCTCGGCGGATATTACCTTTTCCAGACACCGAACAGGTACAGCAATATTATCTACGAGACGCTCAGGACAAAGTCGCTGCAATGGCGGAGGTATCATCCTTCGCTGCATTCACCGTGGCAACTGAGACGGCGAATGGCCAGGCATGGATTCGAAACGAGGTTTGTCAAAATGAATCCCATAAACGAATTTACCGAAAAAAAACTGCAAAAGCTTGGACTGCTCGGCCATATTCTTCGACGCGTGGATTTTCGCAGGATGCCGCTTGTATTGCAAACAAACCTATACGTTATTGCTCATAAAATAAGAAAATGAAAATTTTAATGCTCAATTATGAATTTCCGCCGATAGGCGGCGGCGCGGCCAAAGCGAATCTTTGCCTTTTGAGGCAATTTGCCGGCCGGGACGACCTGTGTGTGGACATGCTGACCTCGGCGCCGAAACCGGGTTTTGTGAGTGAAAAATTTTCCGAAAACATCACCATCCACAAAGTCGGAATCCACAAGAAACACCTGCACTTCTGGCGGAGGACCGAGGTAATCGAATGGCTCGTCAAGGCCGGATTTCATTACCGCAGGCTGCTGCGGGAAAACAATTATGATTTAGCTCACGCATTTTTCGGCTTTCCGACAGGATGGCTTTGCTACCGAAAAGCCGGTAAATTGCCGTATATTATTTCGCTTCGAGGCTCGGATGTGCCGGGACAGAATGCACGGCTGCAGCTCGACTATAAAATTCTTGCTCCCGTATTCGGCGCAATCTGGAAGAAGGCTTCGGCACTTGTGGCTTGCAGCGAGGGCCTGAAGGAACGTGCGCTGCGATTTATGCCATCTGTGTCGATTGACGTAATTCCGAACGGGGTGGAGTTGGACAGATTTTCCCCTGCCGAGACCACTGAAAAATCCAAAGTGCTCAGGCTCATTACGGTTGGCAGATTATCTGTTACAAAGCGAATCGAGTTGCTCATCGACACCGTCGAGATATTGCACAGGGCCGCCTGCAAACTCCACCTAACGGTTGTTGGCGGCGGGCAAATGGAACGGCAGCTCAGGAAAATTGTCACCGAAAGGGAACTGAACGGAATTATCGAGATCGCCGGCAGAATGGACTCGGAAAAAATGCCGGAAGTGTACCGGCAAAACGATATCTTAATCAGTGCCAGTATGCAGGAAGGCATGAGCAACGCAATGCTCGAAGCGATGTCATCAGGGCTGCCGATTGTGACAACGCGATGTGAGGGCCTGGCCGAACTGATTGACGGCAACGGCCTTATCGTCGAGCATGATAACATCGAAGAAATCGCCAAGGCGGTAAAACGTTTGGCCGACGACCCTGAGCTTTATAAGCGAATGTCAACGGCGGCGAGAAAACAGGCGGAGAAATTCGACTGGGCGAATGTGGCTTTGAGCTACATAGAACAGTATCGCAAAATTATAAAGTGACGGAGACTTAACAGTGCTGCCGAAACTGTCGGTGATAATTGCATCTTATAATCATCAGGACTATATTGCCGAGACCCTGAGAAGTCTTGAGGAGCAGACGTTTGGTGATTTTGAAATCATTATAGTCGATGACGGCAGCACTGACAAAACTGTCGAGGTCGCGAAAAGTGCGCAATCACGAGCGCAGATTCATACGCAGGAAAATCAGGGTGTCGTAGCCGCCCGCAACCGCGGGATTAGTCTGGCGAAAGGCAAGTACATATGTTTCGTCGACAGTGATGATGTGGTTCTGCCCGAACGGTTCGCAAAACAGGTAGCCCAGTTTGACGGCGATGCGGAGCTGGGACTGGTCTTTGCCGATGCTCTGATTATCGACTCGCAAGGCGAAAAGATTGGAAAATTCAGCAACGTTTATCCCGTCGTACCCGGTGACGTGGCCCAAATGCTCGCAATGCACTACTGTTTTACTCCGATGATTACGGCGATGGTTCGCGCGGACGTCCTTCGGAAAACAGGGCCTTTCGAAAAGCCGGGCCCGATCAGTGACTACATGAAGTGGATCGAGGTCGCTCATATCAGCAAGGTTCATTACGATCCCGAACCGGTAGGCTGCTGGCGGCGGCACCAGGCCAGCACGTCGAAACAGGCCAACAAGGTCAAAAGCTACGCCAAAACCAGGGCTGCGTTAAAGCGGATTCTGAGAAAGTATCCAACATTAGAAACCGAAATCGGAAAGAAAATAGTAAAGCGGTATTCACGATCTTATTTCCTGACTGCGTTCTGGCTGGCCGCAGACGGCAATGTCAAGCGGGCAAAAAAGTATTATTGCAAAGCGGTTAAATTGTATCCCCGTTCTTTCGAGAACTGGGGCGGTTTGATTTTGACGTGTCTGCCGGCGAGGAATTTCGTTACTAAGCTGCATCGTTATGTGAGGGCGAAAAAGCTGCCCTGGTGAACTGATTTTTATATTTAGCTCATAGTTAGCGTTCTGCGAAAGTGGTTATGATTAGAACGGAAAAAATACCCTGCAATTTGTGCGGCGGCAAAGATTCGGAATTCCTTTTCGATGCAAGAGACCGGCTGCACGGAATCGGGGGGACATTTAGCTATGTTCGCTGCTCTGAGTGCGGCCTTGTCTATATGAATCCGCAAGTCGTGTCGGAAGACATCGGGAAACTATATCCTTCGGATTATGCCCCACACACGACGGCTGCAAAAGGTACGGCGGCGGGAATCCGTTCTTTGTACAACCGGCTGATAAAAACACCGGTGATTGCACAGATGGTCAGGTGGGTAACGAATGTAAAAATCGCAAACGACATCTATCGCCGGCTCGATCAAAAGAGCCGAATCCTGGATATCGGCTGCGGCGCCGGGGCGTTCCTGAACCGTGTCAAAACTGAGAAGGGCTGCGAAGTCAATGGAGTCGATATATCCGAGGCCGCCGTCGAGACGGCAAAGAACTCTTTCGGTCTCGATATCTTCCGGGGCACGATTACCGAAGCGCCTTTCGAGGACGGTTCGTTCGATGTTATCACAGCCTGGTGGTACCTGGAGCATGTCCCCGACCCTCATGTGACCGCGGCAAAAATCAGCAGTCTTTTGAAACGAAACGGGCACTGCATCATCGGCGTTCCCAATTTTAACAGCTTCAACGCAAAAGGTTTCAAGGACAAATGGTATCACCTCGATTGCCCGCGTCATCTTTGCATTTGGACGCCATCGGCGATGAAAAGGCTCCTGGGGCAGCACGGCCTGACGGTGATAAGAATAATATACGATAAAACGCCATGGGGCCTGCGGGGTTCGCTGCAATATTCACTATTCGGTGATAATATCAACCCGAAACACCGCAACAGGATAAGACAGTCCCTGCTGTTGTGGATGCTTTTTTTGCCGTGGACGATAATAGTATCATTGCTGAAAAAATCAGATATAATTGTGGTTTACGCGAAAAAAACTATGGATGAAAAAGCTGCGGTTACGTAAGGGCAGTTTGAGGTATATTCTTATGACAAAGGAATATTTTTACGACCATTTTCAGCAGGACAAACCTACCGGCGCGGGTAACTGGATTTCGAAGGCCTTTGCCGGTAAAATCTTCAAGTACGCCGGGATAGAAGCGGGCCACAGCGTCATGGAAACGGGGCCGGGGCGAGGCGTTTTTGCCGATACCTGTCTTAAAGCGGGAGCCGAATACTTCGCCGTCGAACCGAACCGGCGGATGGCTGAGTCGCTCGAAAAAAGAGGAGCCGGCGTCATTTGTGCGATGGTGCCGCCGCTGCCTGAGATGGACAGGCAGTTCGACTTTGCCGTAATGATAAATGTCATGGAACACATGAACAGTATGCAGGATGCTCTGCAGATTACACAACAGATAAGAGAAGTTCTAAAAGCGAAAGGAAAATTCGTGATATGCTCGCCGGACTATTTGAACTACCGGCACAACTTTTTCAACTGCGATTTTTCCCACAGCTATGTTACGACCAGGCGCCGGCTCAATCAGCTTTTGATTAGCGGCGGTTTCAATAATATAAGGAACTGCTATCTGTCCGGTCCGATATCCGGAGTCACGGGCATGCTCATTTCTTCTATAGTCTCTCGTATGCCTTTCGGATTTTTTAACGGGGTGTTTCCGAACAGTAAAATCTTTCATAAGCTATACAAAATGCAACTGACCCTATCGAGGAAAGTCCTGATTCTCGGAGAAAAGCAAGATTAATCAAAAGAACTCGCGCTGCTCTCCCGGAATCCGAAGCCTGATATGACAACTCGCAGCAAACAATTAGCCAAACTCCTTATCAGAGCCCTGATCACAGCGGGACTGCTCGTATGGGTCTTCAGCCAGATCGATGTGGGACAATTCGGGCAGGCTGTCAAGACGGCAAAGTGGCAGTTACTGATAGCTGTCTGGGTGCTGACCGTAATCTTTTTCTGGATTCGCTCTATAAAGATGCAGCTTATTTTGAAAAAGCAGGATTGCAAGGTCGGTATCGCCACAATATTCAGAGCAAGTGCGGTCACCTCGCTTTACAGCATGATTCTACCCGGAGTGCTGAGTACTGGTGCAAAGTGGTACATTCTCAAACAAGATTCTGGAAAGGGAAGCAATGTTCTAAGCAGTATGGTATACAATCAACTGGTAACAATGTTCATAATGATAGTATTCGGACTTGCCGCGTTAATGATTACAAATCCCGTACTACTCTTGAAGGCAGATGTAAATAATCGATGGTTGCTGCCTTTAATTTGCGGAATTTTACTGACAGTTATAATACTTATTTCTTTGCTTCTGTTAAGCAGTCGAACCGGTGGCAAAATCATCGACGGTTTCGGGTTTTTACTAAGACCCTTCCCTGTAAAAATACGCCAAAAAAGCCGGAAAATACTCGACCAGATCGCAACCTTTCAAACTGCCGGAGCCGGATTTCACCTGAAGATTGCTTCGGTTACAACCATCGATACCCTCATAGGCGGCGTTATCGTTTATATCCTATCCGCCCGAGCTGCAAATGTCACCGCCCCTGTTGGTGTATTGGTATGGATATGCGCAGCTATATGCGTCCTGGGAAGAGTGCCTATATCCGTGGCCAATCTTGGTGTCAGAGAGATAACGCTGGTGGGGCTTTTAGGCATCTATGGCGTTGAGAAATCGCAGGCGCTTTTAATGTCGATGATATTATTCTCCGCATTAGTCTTAATGGCTATTATCGGGGCAATGTATCAGATATACTGGGCTGTAAGATCAAAAAAATCGGTTCCGCTGCAAAGCAAATCAGCCCAATAAAAACAAAGCCCGGATTATCCATTTAATTACCGGAGAGAATATTGTAACTTGATACACAGCATAAAAAACCTAATATACAAAGTCCAATGATGATGAAACAATGTCCTATTTGTAACGGATCAGGCGACAAAGAACGCCTGGTTGGAAAATATTGCCTGTTAAAGTGCCGTGCTTGCAAATTTATTTACGCCGACGTCAGCGAGCAGGAGATTGAGCAGGTAAATTTCAACTTTGGCGATCTTGTAAAATCCCATTACCGTGAAGTTCAAAGCAGTATTGACGCTCTGTGGTTTGACCGTATAAGCAGGAGCCTTACACGAAGTAAAGAAGGGCTTAATATCCTGGATATAGGCTGTGGCAACGGCGTGCTTTTACGACAATTCCAAAAAAGGGGCTGCGTTTGTTTTGGTAGTGATCCTTCACCCTGGGCAAGTGAGTACGCAGAGCAATATGGATATACACTTCTTCCGCGGATTGAGGAGGCAGGTATTGCTCCGAACTTTTTCGACATCATTACGGCCACATCGACCCTGGAGCACGTAGCCAGACCTTTGGAGCACTTAAAGCATATAATGGCGGCCGTAAAGCATGGCGGCATAATATATTTGACCATCCCCAACTACGGTTCGTTGCCCATCCGCCTGCGCCTTTTGCAGGGCAGGCTTGTCAACCCGCCCGCACATTGCAATTACTTCACCACTCAGACTTTGAGAAATCTGTTCATGCAAAAAGGACTTAAAGAGGAAATAGCTCAAGTAAGAGTCCGCAGCTACGGCATTCCCGAAATCCATGCTGTTTACGGGTGGTTTTCAAAAAAGAGTCCCACAACGGCACACACCAGTCAAAGTCATAAATCCAAACGAACCTTCTTACAAAAAGCCCTAATAAATATTTATTATTGGTCTGGTATGCCTTTTGGCTTTGGCGATAAGCTGGAAGCCCTGATCGTAAAAAAATAGTGCTTTGCCGAATCCGTCGTCTAACGCATAGGGAACCTGCCGCTCAGTTGCCTGACTTTGTTTCTGATTTCGCTGCTGAGTGATTCGTCTATCCGGTATTCACTATTCGTTACTACCCTTACCCCCTTCAATACGGCATCTATCAACTCAGATATGCGGTGCATCTCCGCGGCACCCATTCCGTTTTTCGTGACAATGGGCGTGCCCAATCTGACGCCGCTCGCAACCGCCATGCTTTTCGTGTCGTAAGGTAGCCTGTTCATATTGACGATGATGCCGCAGTCTTCGAGGCATTTCTGTGCGATAACACCCGTCATGCCTTCTCGAAAATTCGCTACGTTGACCAGGGCCATGTGGTTGTCCGTCCCACCGGTGAGAACATCGTATCCCAGGTTAATCAGATCATCGGCAAGTCTTTTGGCGTTTTCTACGATCTTGAACTGCCTGTTGCGATACTTGTCGGAAAGTGTCTCTTTGAAGAAAACCGCTTTTGCCGCCACGTTATTCAGATAAGGCGTGCCCTGAACTCCCGGGAATGTCGTTTTCTGAATATGCTCCCACAGGGGCTTTTCTTTGCCCGAGAAGCTGATCGTGCTGTCGTAATCTCTGCCCATCAATATCAGCCCGCCCCGCGGGCCGCCGGGCTTGTACGTGCTTGTCGTGGTGAAATGCGCCTCGTCAACCGGCGAGGGATGCACGCCGGCAATAACCAGTCCGGCGATGTGCGATATATCGGCCAGAAGATATGCCCCTACTTCATCGGCTATCCGGCGGAATTCGTGAAAATCGATAACGCGCGAATACGCAGTGGCCCCGCAGATGATCAGCCTGGGCCTGAACGTAATTGCCTTTTGGCGGATAGCATCGTAGTCGAGGACAAAAGTATCCCGATCGACGTAATAGTTCTCAACTTCAAAGAATTTGCCGCTGAATGAAACTCGCGCCCCGTGCGAGAGATGTCCCCCCTGGTCGAGGCCGAGACTGAGAATTCTGTCACCTCTTTCCAGTAGTGCCATCAGGACAATCTGGTTGGCGCCTGTGCCGGAATGAGGCTGCACGTTCGCGTATTGTGCTCCGAATGTCTCTTTAGCCCTGTCGGCAGCCAGTCTCTCTACGTTGTCAACAAATTCGCAGCCCCCATGGAACCGGGCGCCGGGAAAACCCTCAGTCGTCTTGTTCTGAACAACCGAACCGAGAGCTGCCAGAACCGCCCTGGAGCACTGATTCTCCGCGGCAATAAGCTGCAGGCTGTTTTGAAGCCTTTCGTACTCCCTGGTTATCAGATCATAGATTTGTTCATCTTGCTCTTTAAGAGCGCCAAGTATACCTTCGTGATACTCCTGTGAAGATATTTTCTCCAGCATATCCAACACGTTCGAATCCTTTCACCGGTCGGAATAAAGTCATTCCGTGTCCCTGCTCATTACCCTCAACATTAACTGAAAAAATTCCTTACAATATCGTTAAACGTGACATAAAGAATAAGCGTCCCTATCATCGCCCAGCCTGCGTAGGCGACAATCGCCTGCACGCGTTCACTCAAGGCCGAGCCCTTGATCTTCTCGGCCACCAAAAGCACGACCAGGCCTCCATCAAGAGGCGGCAGCGGCAGGAAGTTGAACACTGCGATCGCTGCGCTGATCAAGCCGAGAAAATAAACGTAGTAAACGAACGGCCGTTCGGCAACAATGCGATAGCTGAGCGTCATAATGCCGACAGGCCCCATGAGATCCTTCGGACTGACAAGACCTCCAATCAACCGTCTCAAAGTCACATAGGTCTGCGCAACAAACATGACGGTCTTTCTGTATCCCATCACCACGGCATCGACAGGGCCTGCCGCTTTGTAAGTTCTTTCCAAATTCTCGAAAGGAACAAATTCTGAAAAAGTTGATTTGACAGCGAAAAGACCTTCACCGTTGCCGACCTCCAAAGGAATATCCCCCGCCACCTGCTCATTCAGGCGATAATTAATCGTAATGCGCTCGCCCGAATATCGTTTGATTTCCCGGATTACATCGTAAAAGTTTGACACTGCCACCCCGTCAACGGCAGTGATCGAAGCTCCACGCGGAATCTCCAGCCTTGCCGGTCCGTCTTCAACAGTGATAGTTTTGGCAACAACCGGATGCTCAGAGTCAAACATTATATTAAATGAAATTCCTATTTTTGCATCGTCGGAATCTTTTTCGCGTTTTGGCCTGACACTGAAGGCATACTGCTTTTCAACGCCGTTGGGGTCCACCCGCAACACCTGTATCGGCAGTTCTTTATTGTCATAATTCTTTACCGTATCCCGGAACTCCTGGGATGTGGGACATGCAACTTCACCGACATTCAGGATAACATCCCCGCTTTCCAGAAACGGTTTCTCCTCCGGCGGCTTTTTAACGCCGATTTTTTGCAATAATCGGTTCATCCTCGTCGAAGACGGCTTTGCAACTGCGAGATTCTCCATTCGAAACCGAGGCACCATAGAACAGATATGCCCGTCCTCGTAAGGAACCATTTTCAGTTTGATCCTGGCCTCGACCAATGTCACTTTCTTGTCTTTGCCGGTTCGCTCAGCCAACAATGTCACATCGGGAGCGAGCGTGTTTTCCACTATTTCATCCAGTTCCCACTTGGTCTGCACCTGCTTACCGTTGATAGCTGTAATTCGGTCGCCGGAAAGCAGCCCGGTTCGTTCAAATAATACTTTGGCATCTTCTTCTTTAGCAAACTCGGCAATCGTCAGACTCTCGGCGGACCTGATGCCAAAACCTCGGAGCGATTCTCCCAGTATCTGCTCGGCGACAAGTGTTAAATCTTCTTCCGAGCCATCCTCATGCCTGATTCTCATCTGGACTTTTTCATCTTTACCCGACAAAGCCGCGGCTATCGCGATATTGCCAAAATCAAGGTCTTCGCTTTCGCCTGAAATCTCAATTATTTCGTCGCCGGCTTTCAGACCTGCTAACTCCGCCGGTGAATCCGGCATCACACCACCGACTACGGCGGGATTTAAATTTATGCCAACCAGAAAAACAATCATAAAAACGATAACGGCACTAATAATGTTAAAAGTAACACCCGCTGCTAAAACTGCCGCCCGGGTGTGAGGCGGCTTGTTGGCATACGACCGAGGATCGTCATTGGATTTGATCGACCCGGTATCTTCCTGACCAAGCATTTTAACAAAACCGCCGAAAGGAATGAGACCAACCCTATATTCGGTATCACTGGCCTTATACTTACCTGCGATGGTAAAACACAACGCGCCATTACCGGAATCATCGCCTTTTTTCGGCAAAATCTCCGGCAATACGCGAATCCGCATACCTTCTTCTGTTTTTTGTACTCCCAATAATATCGGCGGCATGAAAAGTGAAAAAGCTTCGACCTTTATACCGGATAATTTGGCAACAATGAAGTGTCCGAATTCATGAACTATTACCACCGCACCAAATCCGAGCAAAACCAGCAGCGCATTGCCAAAAAAGCCAATATTCCGGGCAATTAAAAGAATCACAGGGACGACAATGATGGCCATCAAAAACATCCGAAAATACTTGCCGGATAAAATTGTAGCTTTCGACATTAAAATATCTCCAAAATCAACGGACCGGCCAGAACTTACACGCTATATGCCAATTCCGCAACCTCTCTTCTGGCCCAGGCATCCGCCTCAAGGACCTCTTCGAGAGTAACCGTTGTTTTAACATTATGCCTATTCAGGCAATTTTCAATAATTTCGATTATATTAACAAATTTGATTCTACCCGCCAAGAACTCTTCGACAGCAGCCTCATTTGCGGCATTAAAAACAACCGGAGCCGTACCACCTGTTCGCGCAACCTCATAACCTAACGACAGAGCACGAAACGTCTCCAGATTGGGTTTTTCAAACGTCAGTGTTCCAATTTCCTCGAGGCGAAGTGCCCTGGCAATCCCGGCAACACGCGCCGGATACGTCAGGGCATATTGAATAGGAAGACACATATCCGGCTGGCCGAGCTGGGCTATCATCGAGCCGTCTACAAATTCAACAATTGAGTGAACTATCGACTCAGGATGAATTAAAACTTCAATTTTTTCCACAGGTATATCAAAAAGCCAGCGGGCCTCGATAATCTCAAATGCCTTATTCATCATGGTTGCCGAGTCAATGGTGATTTTCGGGCCCATATCCCAGACAGGATGTGCAAGAGCCTGCTCTAAAGTTACATTTCGGATATCATCGGCGCTTGCCAGCCTGAAAGGTCCGCCCGAAGCTGTCAGGATGATTTTATTGACTTCTTCTTTACTACCTGACTGCATAGCCTGGAAAACCGCCGAGTGTTCGCTGTCCACCGGCAAAATAACACCGCCATTTTTCTTAATTTCCTTCTTGAGCAGCTCTCCGGCAATAACAAGGGGTTCTTTATTGGCTATGGCAAGCCTCTTGCCTTTTCGCCCGGCGGCAAAAACCGCAGGCAGGCCCGCCGCACCGACAACTGCGGTTAGGACGACATCCACATCCTGAAGTTCGGCGATCTTTATTAAACCCTCCGGCCCGACCAGAATCTCAATATCCAAATCGCCGATAAATCCGCGTAGCTGCTCTGCATAGTCAGAGTTTGTAATAGCAACAAAATCCGGCTTATAACGCCTGGCCTGCTCAGCCAGAAGCTCCACGCTGCTGTGAGCGCTCAAGGCAATTACTTTGTACTCCGGCCCGAGCGAATCGATAACACGCAGAGCGTTCTTACCTATCGATCCGGTCGAACCTAAAATAGCAATTCGTTTCGTCACAAATAAAATTTCCCGTAATTCAACGGTGTCTTAAACCCGATTATAGAGGCTTTTCCGGTAAGTATACCCGATTTGACACAGAAGGCAAGAAAACAGTAGCTTGTGTCGTGGTAATTACTAATGAATAACCTTATTGAGAGGATATGTGATTATGCCGGAAGCACCCGCTCTTTTAAGAGCCGGTACCAGGGAACGCTCGATTTCGTCCTCGATAATTACCTCAATTGCTATATAATCCGGATCAGCCAGAGAGGAAACGGTCGGACTTTTCTCGGCCGGCAGTATCTGCAGGATGGTTTCCAAAGCTTCCTTTTTGATGTTCATCTTCAAACCGACTTTGCTGCGTGCTTCGATTGCCGCGTTGAGCAGGATGGAGATGTTCTCTATTTTCTCTCGCTTGAATTTATCGTCCCAAGCCTTCTTATTCGCTATAAACCTTGTCGTAGATCTTATCACGGTGTCTATAATACGCAGATTATTCGCCCGCAGAGAAGCACCTGTCTCGGTAAGTTCCACGATTGCATCCACCAGCCGCGCTTTAACCTCAGTGGCGCCCCAACTGAATTCGACCTTTACGTTGATGTTATTGTCCGCAAAATATTTCTTCGTTACGTTCACAAGCTCGGTAGCGATTATCTTGTCAGCCAAATCCTTTATACTCTTGACATTCGATTCATCAGGCACTGCCAAGACCCATCTTGCGGGTTTACTCGTAGCTTTGCTGTATGCAAGTTCACACATCTCGACTACATCTGAACCGTTTTCCATTATCCAGTCATAACCGGTGATACCAGCATCAATAACGCCATCTTCGACATATCTGCTCATTTCCTGCGCCCGCAGTATTATAAGCTGGATTTGCCCATCATCTATACGAGGCAGGTAACTTCTCTTAGAATCGAGTATATGAAATCCGGCTTTGTCAAAAAGTTCTATCGTTGCGTTTTGCAGACTGCCTGCAGGTATGCCCAATTTTAATATCTTTTCAGTCATAATTTTATGCGTCATGCTTCGGAGTTTGCGTTTCAGGCTTTTTTCCTTCTGGTTGTTTTCTTCTTCGCTTTTGTTTTTGCCTTGCTCTTAGTTTTTGTTTTGCTTGTCTTTTTATGTGTCGTTTTGGCTTTAGTTTCCTTTTTCGCCTTGGCTGATTCGCTCTCGTGCCTTAAGAGTGCATAAAATTCGTATCCGTTTTTGGCTGAAATCTGCTTGGCCAAAAATCCTCCTATTTGCTGCTCATCAGCATCCGGATTAACGAACTCGTTGTTTCTGAGATATTTTATCATCTTGTCCGTAAGCGGCACGGCGTGCCCCCCCAGGGCTGTGAGCAAACAATAATCGACGACGAAACGGGTGGTCCCATCAATTTTCTCAAGAGCCTGCTTGGCCGGACGCTTGCCGATCTTTTTCAATGCCTCTAAACTGACTTTGTGATATTCATTGAATACGCCATTCAAAACCCGGGTGATTGTCGAGGCTATATCCATTGTAATATGGCTGTCCTTGCCCAGAACTTCTACAATCTCTTCCGATCGAGAAACACGCAAATCGTTCCAATCAACGAAATAGTCGGCAAATTTCTTGATGATAGAATCTGTAATCTTTTCGCTCATCTCAGCGCTTATGACAGCGTAGATAACCGCGTCTATCACTACCTCGTGGGTGACCTTGGGCACTTTCGGATATTCGCGACTCAATGAACGATATAGCTTTTGTATTTTTTTGGAATAATCTTTACTGTTCTTCATGCCAACCTCTGCCGGAATGATTACGTTAATGTCTATATGCTTAAATGCGTATACGCGCTGACTTATTCACTCATCAACTCATCTTCCCCGTCCGAATTCTTATCCTTAAACTGTTTAGAAGCCTGGTCGATCAAATTCAAAATTTCCAGTGTCTTTTTGAATTTCTCATCTTTGTAAAAATGCAAAACAGGGCAGAATTTACTCTGTACCTGACTTGCTAAAAGAGATTGTATCCGGCTTTTTGCATGTGTTATTGCGGCAAAAGCCTTATTCTGACCCGCCTCATCACTGCCAAAAACGCTGATATATACGTTGGCATTGCGCAAATCCGTTGTCATATCAACCCTCGTAACGCTCACGAATCCACTGATACGCGGGTCATTAAGATGGTGGGCAATAGCTTCGCTGACTGCCTCTTTTACAATGCGAGCCACTTTTTCCTGTCTTCGAGTTGCCATCCGGACACTTACTGTTTATTATCAGTTATTGACAATTATTTCGGAGCTAAAATTCCCGCATCCTGCATTAATAGTCAATTGTCAATATATATTGTTAATCTAAAGGGTTCTTGCTACTTTCACGATCTCATAAAACTCAAGCACATCATCGACTTTAACATCGTCGAATCCAGCTATTTTAACGCCACACTCCAGGCCTGTTTTGACTTCACGAACATCATCCTTGAAATGCTTTAGCGACTCTATGCTCAGATTGTCTTTGAGTACAATATTATCGCGTATTAGCCTTACCTTGGCGCGTTTACTCGCGTGCCCACTGCTGACAAAGCAGCCTGCCACAGTTCCAATTCGTGAAATCTTAAACGTACTTCTTATGACAACTCTGCCAAGTGCGCTCTCTATCTCTTCCGGCTCGAGCAACCCGATCATTGATTTTTGCAAATCTTCGGTTATTCGGTATATGATGTTGTAAAATCTTATCTCGACACCCTTGGCTTCCGCAATCTTGGCCGCGTGTTCTTCGCTTACAACGTTAAAACCAATAATAATGGCATTCGACGCCTCGGCAAGCAAAACATCACCCTCTGTAATTCCACCTGGTGCGGCGTGCAAAATATTAATCTTTACTTCCTCGACGCTTAGATCAGATAAATACTTCTTTAAGACATCAACCGATCCCTGGACATCCGCCCGAATAATAAGATTTAATGATTCTGCTTTGCCTGCTTCTATTTGGCTGAATAAATTATCCAGAGTTACCTGTGTCCGCTCTGCCAGCGAGCGTTCTCTGTAGTCTGTTTGATTTTCCTCTGCGGCGGCCTTGGCTTTGTTAATATCATCCAGACAGTAAAATCTGTCGCCGGCCTGGGGAACGTCGCTCAGGCCCGTAATCTCCACAGGCATAGAACTCGACGCTGTCGTTATTTTCTTGCCGTAGCTGTTTTTCAGCATTTTGATTCTGCCGTAAGTGCTGCCGGCAAGTATAACATCGCCACTTTTCAATTGACCTTCCTTGATTAACAGCGTGGCCACCGGACCGCGCTGCACCGACATCCTCGCCTCGACCACCCATCCTGTCGCCGGGATTGTCGGATCGGCCTTGAGATCGAGCAATTCAGCTACATAATCGAGAGATTCGAGCAAATCATTTATGCCCTCGCCCGTAGCTGCACTGGTCTTGACGATTTCGGTCTGACCTCCCCATTCGGAAGGTGCCAGATCCTGCTCGGCCAACTGGGAATAAATACGATTTATATTGCAGCCGGGCAAATCTATTTTATTCAACGCCACAATGATAGGCACTTTCGCAGCTTTGCTGTGGGCTATCGCCTCAATGGTCTGGGGCATCACCCCATCGTCGGCGGCCAGGACCAGCACAACAACGTCGGTCATATTGGCGCCTCTGGCACGCATAGCCGTGAAAGCCTCATGCCCCGGAGTATCGAGAAATGTTACTTTCTTATCGTCCCATGTAACTTCAGATGCTCCGATATGCTGTGTAATGCCGCCCGCCTCGCCATCAGCTATATGGGTCGAACGGATTTTATCCAGCAGGCTCGTCTTGCCGTGGTCGACATGCCCGAGCATCGCGCCAACTACCGCCCGTTTCTGGATGTTATTTCTCTGTCGCTGTTCGAATTCGGCTCGTATTTTCTCTTCCAGCGTGCTTTTATGTTCCACTACCAGCTCAATGTCGAACTCCAGAGCAACCATCTCGGCAACATCGCTGTTTATGACCTGGTTGGCCGTAGCCATTACGCCCTGCTGCATCAGTTTCATGATAATATCCGTTGTTTTAATCGCTATGGTTGCGGATAAATCCTTTACCGTAATCGGCTCGCAGATGACAGCTTTTTTCGGTTTGACGGCCGCATTGAGATTCTGCTTGAGCTTGGTGGCAATCTTACGCATCGGTCTCGATCGAAGGCCCTCGCCGCCGGCCGCATCAAGCCGGGCTCGCCTTTCCTCGATATCTATTTGACGCCATTTGCTATCAGGCTTAGCTTTCCTAATCGTTTCCGCGTCTCGCTCGTCTCGCCTTCGTCCATGTGTTCTTTCTTTATGTCGCTTCGGCGAATTTTTCTTTTCTTTGGTCGGAGCCGCTTGACCTGTAGCACCCTTTTGGCTGTACATCAAAGGCTCGGTAACAGGTGCATCGTACCTGACTCTTGGTTTCGGTTTTGATCGTCTTATCGGCTCGGGCGCCTCGACTCGAACAAGCCGCGGTCCGGTCAATCGAGCCGGCTCGGGCTTTTCCAAAATCGGTCCGGCAGGAACAATCGGCTCCGGCTCTGGCTCCGGTTCAGGCTCCGGCTCTGGTTCTGGTTCCGGCTCTTCTGTCGTCTTTTCTGCCGGAAGTGGCGGCTCTTCGGTAATTACCGCAGTACCCAATTGCACGTCAACATCGCCGGTTGCTGCTGGCAGTTCACTTTCACTGGCTTCTGCTACAGCAGCTTTGGTCCGCTTGGCGGCCTGCTTTGCCTCCTTGTCTTTTTCGTCTGTTTCTTCGACTTCCTCCGCCGGTTTCTTTGTTACCTTCTTTTTCTTTATCCGGACCTTTTTCAGATCTACCTTATCAGAGGTTTCGACCGTTGTAACGTTGTCTCCTTCGCTGAACCATTCCCGGATAGTCGCCGCCAGTCCAACCGAAATCACCGACATGTGGTTTTTTATGTCCAGACCTTCATCCTGACATTTCTTTACAATAGCAGAGCTTTTTACTCCAAGCTCTTTGGCTAAAATGTAAACTCTTGTAGCAGCCAAAAACAATTCTCCAATCTCATTCGTGTTTATTATGTCATATCCCGAACGAGATATGTTTATTATTTGTCGTCCCCTGGCTTTGTTTGTTGGGCCAGTTCCTTTTTCGCATCGTTTTGTTTCGACTCGGCTGCCAGACGTCCCGCTTCTTTAGCTGCCGCTGCAACCAGCTTGCCGGCGATGTCCGAGTCAATCTTAAGCTCATTAACCAGCGGTTCAATCCCTACATCCTCCATGTCCGGCACCGATATGACACCTAAAGCTATCAACTTGTCAACCATTGCCTCATCAGCGTCTTCCACTGCCTTTATGCAGTTCGCTAATTGCTCAATACCTCGATTGTATTCCTCAGGCGTAAGTATATCGATATCCCAGCCGGTCAATCTGGCGGCTAACCGAACATTTTGCCCGTGCTTACCGATGGCCAGGCTGAGCTGCTCTTCGTCCACAACGACTGTCGCTCGTCCTAATTCGAAACACAAGGCTATTTCACTGACTTTAGCCGGCATTAACGCATTTGATACAAGCACCTGGGACGACTCATTCCAGCGGACAATATCTATTTTTTCTCCGCCGAGCTCCTCAACTATGTTCTTTATCCTGCTGCCCCGCACGCCAACGCAGGCCCCAACAGGATCAACCTTCTCGTCGAATGACACAACCGCAACTTTGGTTCGATAGCCCGCCTCACGAGCAAGTGCACGTATTTCGATAATTTTTTCGCTGATCTCCGGCACTTCCAATGCGAACAATTTGCGAATAAAATCAGGATGTGTGCGAGACAGAATAATTTTGACCTGATTCGAGGTCTCCTTAACATCAAGAATCAAACATCGAACTCTTTCGCCTACCCGATGAGTCTGGCCCATTATCTGTTCGCCTTTCGGCATAAAACCTTCGGTCCAGCGGTCCAGGTTGACAATCAGTGCTCCACTTTCATATCGCACAACCGAGCCGCTTACGATTTCCCCTTTTCGCTGGACAAACTCGGCATAAATGCTGTTTCTCTCGTCGGCCCGTATCTTCTGGATAATCACCTGCTTGGCAGTCTGGGCGGGAATTCGGCCGAGCTGCTGTATATCGATTTCAACATCATCCTTATAGGCGGTAATCTCTCCAGTGCCGCGGTTTATGCTTACAACGATATTACTATCAGGCTCGCCAAAATGCTTTCTCGCTGCCGAAACCATTGCTTCTTCCAAGTCAACAAATATCGATTCCTTCTCGATGTTTTTGTCGCGAGCAATATTCTCAACGATTCGTAGTAATTCCTGATTCATCGTTTTTTCTTTCTGTCTAATATTTTGCGGCCCGGCAATAAACGACATTACCGAGCAAAAAAAATGGAAACCACCAGGTTTCCACTTCAATCGGGAGAGCCGCTAATAAGAGACTCCCTTTCACGCCAAAAACGAATAGAGGTTTTTTAACCTTTGCGCTACATCATCTGCCTCCGTTCGGAGCCCCGATTCTGCAAATCTTCCTGCGAGTGGGAACCCAGTAATAAAACCTCATTCGTTTCCCGATATTGAAGCAGAAACAGCGATTGCCAAGCCACCATATGCGCATAAGCGCAACCGTTTACTTCCATGGTTCGCCTACTTTGCACTGTTCGATAATCCTGTCAAACGCATTTCAAACACCTATTTAGTTCAAAGTTTTAGTATTGGCAGCTGTTAACCCTTATAACTAAACTTCTTATAATAATCGTCAAATCCGTTAAGAGCAATAACTTTTTTACCAAAATTGTATAATTTTTAGGCCGTGCCTGATGTATAGCACAAAACCGCCGCAATAAACATCAAAAGTCCGCATAAATATGTCTTTTTATAGTTAATATCATTCTTTTGGGCCTCAATATGCCGTAGACACCAGTTTTCTCAGTTTTCTGCATCCGGGGCCATATTGTCGAATTTCACGTCTTTTAGTTTGTTTTTCAGCTTTTCTCTTTAAATCTTCGAGCTTCATAATACGAGATAAGCTACGAAGCCGGTACCAGACGAGCGGTCAGTTTCTCCTTGTATATAGTGATTTTCTCAACTCGCACCTTATTATCTTCAACGCTGAAAACAGGCTCGAAGACTTCTTCGTTAAGTAATGATGCCACTATCTTTGTCTGTAAAGCCTCTGTGTCCACGGGTAACATTGCAAGCCTTTCGTTGTACATCTTTTTGGCCATCATCATGGCGAGCGGCGTAATATTCATAGCGCCAATCTTGACTTTTACCACCTGTAAATTTAACATCTTCTGCTCATCAATCTTCGGCTCCAGCTCAATCGTTATGATAAGCTCCACGCCCTTGACATTTGCTGTTATCATCAGCACGACAGATCCCGGCACAAAAAGCACCGAAGGGGCGTAAAGCATGATGCCTTCGGAGAATTTCGGCCATCCCAGCCCGGCGACAATTTCGTTTACACCACTCTGCGTAACGACCAGATCGAAAGGCTCGCCACGCTGAGAATTATTATAGACTTGAGGCGATAATTCATGCGTCAGGTATGGACTAACCTGCCCGCTCTCGTGGTCGTACGAGTCAAAATCCGCCGGATCATAACGACCGGGCCTATAGACTAACAAAGCAAAAACAACGGCAGCCGCAGCCAAGTCAATTAAAAGCCACAAGACTAATTTCTTACGTTTCGATTTCTTATGTATTTTCGAATCTGCCGCCATATTTCGTATTTCTCTCTTGCTCGAAACCATTTCTGTGATTATAGTAGCTGAAACGTATTATCAACAGTGTTTTTTCAAGTACGAGGGCTCGATAATGGCAAGTCATTTTGCTGACCGCCTCTGTGAGGCAGTGAGAACTAAGAAAACGTCTTTAATCGTTGGTCTGGATCCCGTTTATACAAGGCTCCCGGAGGCAATTAGAAGCCACCGCCAGATGAACGACGAATTTGATGCCGCTGCCGCGGTTGATGCAATCTTCGATTTTTGCACGCAGACGTTGCGGATTGTCGCGCCGATGGTGCCGGCGGTGAAAATAAATATCGCCTTTTTCGAGAAATATCTCTGGGAAGGCATGGAAACTTACTACAACCTGATTACTGAGGCTGACGATTTGGGCATCGAGATTATCGGCGATGTCAAGCGAGGCGATATCGGGCACACCGCGGAACTTTACGCCTCCGCTCATCTGGAAAATCCGGAACTGGCCGGACTCGAAGATACACTTGCACCGGACGCAATTACTATTAACGGCTACACAGGGGCCGACGGTATCGAGCCTTTTGCGGATATGGCTGCCAAACAGGGCAAAGGTGTCTTTGTGCTGGTGCGAACCAGCAATCCATCCGCAGCAGTAATCCAGGATTTCGCGGATGCTGACGGTCAAAGAATGTACGAAAAACTCGCTGAAGTTATCGGCGAAATAGCCAATCAAGACGATAGAATCGGCAAGAACGGCTACAGCAACGTGGGAATGGTCGTGGGCGGAACAGCGCCGGATGTCACATCCTCCTTGCGGCAGAAATACGACAAGATATGGTTTCTCGTACCGGGCTACGGCTCACAGGGCGCTTCGGCCGCCGAATGTGTACGATTCTGCAAACCCGACGGCACCGGTGCCCTGATTAACGCCTCACGCTCGATTATCTATGCCTATGAAAAACCGAAATACAAGGACCAGTTCGGCGACGATTGGAAGAGATGTATCGAACAGGCTGTAATCGACGCTAAAGTCGATCTGGCAACCGCAATGCAGACAAAGCTCTAAAGCGGATGCGATCATTCTGTTAACCAGGAACCGCAGCCTCAGATAAATTATCGCAATCCGGCATTCACCAGGTTTATATGACCGATGTGGAATCCGTCACAGGAACACCAGGCAGCATGAATTCAAATCCGGTCGGTCAAATGTTCGACCGTATCGCACCGGCCTATGATATCCTCAACCACCTTTTTTCTTTCGGACGGGATTTCTCCTGGCGCCGCAGGCTCGCCGACGCCGTCTTTAAAGACGAAAAACTCCGAGTCCTCGATCTGGCGGCCGGTACGGGTGATGTATTGATTACGCTGCTCGACAGAAATCCCAATATTGCCGAAGCGGTCGGCTTGGATATATCCGAAAACATGCTGGCTCTCTGCCGCAGGAAAATCGCTCGCCACAAGCTCGCCGACCGTATTAAACTGGTTCGTGCCGATGTGACTGTCAATGGCCTGGTCGGCGAATCCTTCGACGTCGTTACGATGGGCTTTGGAATCAGAAACACTCCCGACGCTTTAAAAACTCTAACCGAAATCAACCGCCTCCTAAAACCGGGCGGCACAACATTGATTCTGGAGTTTTCCATGCCGGCCAATCGAATCCTCAGAGGCTGTTACCTGTTTTACCTTCGATTTTTTGTGCCGCTGCTCGGCCGCCTGCTCTCTGGCGACAATCATGCCTATCGCTACCTCGATAAAAGTATTGAAAGCTTCCACCGCTCGGACGATTTCTGCAACCTGATGCAAAAGGCCGGCTTCTCAGACATCAGTGCATCGCCGCTGACTTTCGGCGTAGCCTGCCTCTACCAGGGCACGAAACCGAATGACTGATTTTCCTTGCCCTCTTTTCCTGAGCAGCTTACACTATCATCATTCAATTATGCTTCCGGACATTCGACAGGTAAAAAATGTTTTGGACGACAGATACAATTTTGCAGCCAAAAAAGTTCTGATTATGGGCCTCGCCCGTTTCGGAGGCGGCGTTGACGGTTGAACTTTGTTTCGATTGTGTGAACCATGTACGGTTTTGTTTGTCAAATGGAACTAAAATATGCTTCTTTGCTTCGTGTCTGTTAAAAACATTTAAAGAAAGAATTTGAGCGATGAGAATAAAAAAATCATTTCAAAGGTCTTATTCAAGTGTCAATGATAGGATAAACACTGAAGTAAGTATGCGCCTATCATTGTTCATTATCATAACCTGTTTATTGGCAGCCGAAATTTCTATTAATACTCATAATAACACTTATGCAAAGCAAGCACGGAAAGAAACTGCAGATAAAAGGGTGGTTGTTGAAGTAACACTAACGCTCGAAGGCAAGACCGTACCGGGCAAGCCCAGGGTGGTGCCTGCCGAAAACACATTTGCCGCCCTATACGAAAATGCGAAGGACACAATGCCTTTAGAACAGGAAAATATTAACAAAAATACATGGCGTTGTGATGCTGTAGAGGGCCGGAAATATATAATCGGGTGGATCGCAAAGAAAGGCAGGTTTGAAAAAAGAAGCAGGATGTTCGGCTACTGCTCCGAACCGTTTACGGCACGAGAGGGTCTGATAGTGAATTTTTCCCCGGGTATGCCGGCGACCTTCGAATATGACCTGCGCAATCCGCCTGAAGGAGTCATGGCCACACCGGCCGAAGTGTTCCTGCTCAGAGAGACTATCAAAGACAGTAAACGAACATTTCTTTTCTGGGGAGGGCGACAAGAAATCAAAAGGCCGGGCATTCTTAGAATAACCGGATTGGCCGCAGGTACCTACAAAATCTCCGCACGCACATCCGACAAAGAGATAAAACACATGAATTTACGGACGCCGATTCTTTATGAAAATCGCGAAGTTGAAATAAAGCCTGGTTTGGCTAATCGGTTCGATCCCAACTATCCGGAGATTGACTCTACCGTGGAAAAAGGTGATGTCACTATTAGAGGAACATTGTACGGAGCTGACAAGAAACCTTTGGCAAACAAGACTGTACACGTCATACCCCTGGCAAGAAATGGATTCGATCTAAGTTTATATTATCCCGCATCGACAACTGACTCCAACGGTAGATTCGAATTCGTTGGAATACGCCCTAACACGTTGGTTTATGTATCTCACGAGAACACAAGCATAAATTTGGGCAGACAATCTCTTGTCGAGAATGCCTCGGTTTCAGTGGACATCGTGATTGGTTTAAAGAAGCTGCCCGTTGTCATAGGTGAGCCCGTGCAGGAGATTGTCATAGACTGGAAGGAAGGTAATAATAGTAAACTCTCCGACCTGGCGGGGAAAATTGTGGTTTTGGACGTATGGGCGACATGGTGTGCGCCTTGCATAAGAGCGCTTCCGGAGCTAAATTCACTCGCCGCAAAGTTTTCGAGCGATAGCGGCTTTGTTTTTGTGGCGTTGAGCATAGATTACGATGAAGCCGTTTGGGAGAAAATGGTGGATGAGTCCAACTGGAACGCGTTTAAGCATGGAAGACTGGATCGGAAGAAAAATTCTTTTGTTTTCAACAGTCCAATACCATATTCGATGATTATCGATAAAAATGGAGTTGTCCGCGCCGAAGGCAACGGTCTCGACATAAGGCTCGAACTTGACAAATTAACCAAAACCTCTGACCAGCCCAGCGCCGAGACACCCGTACATTCGACTAAAAACTAAAGCACATGAGAGATCCCAGATACAATTTTGACGCTAAAAAAGTCCTGGTTATGGGCCTGGGTCGCTTTGGCGGCGGGATTGATGTCGCCAGGTTCGCCCATGGCGCCGGTGCGAAGGTAATCGTAACGGATTTGGCCTCAACCGAGCAGCTAAGCAATTCACTACACCAACTCAGGGGCCTTGAAGGCATTGAATTTCATCTCGGCTCGCACGACCCGGCGGATTTTGAACATGCCGATATTGTTATCGCCAATCCCGCTGTGCCCGGCGATAATAAGTTTCTCCAAATCGCCCGCCGGGCAAACAGATTTGTCACATCCCAGATAAGCATCTTCTTCGAATTGTGCCCGGCAAAGATAATCGGCATAACAGGCGCCAACGGCAAGAGCACAACCACCGCTTTAACGGCACATCTACTTAAAAATGCTTGGCACAAAAAAGTCTGGTTGGGAGGAAATATCGGCAATCTGCCTTTACTAACCATACTGAACCAAATCAATCCGAAGGATTTGGTTGTCTTGGAATTATCAAGTTTTCAAATCGAGCAATTAGCAGAGGTTCAAAAGGCTCCCGGGATTGCACTGCTGACGAATCTGACCCCGAACCATCTTGACCGTTACGGCACGTTTGAAAATTATTGTGCCGCAAAGGAAAACATCTTCAAGTTTCAAAAACCGGACGATAACCGCCCCGCCGTTTCCATTTTCAATGCCGAAGACAAAATTGCCGCCGAATGGTTCGAGAAATACAAGAACGACGCCGGCAGGATTTGCATCAAATTTTCCGCCGACGATGTAGGCGATGAGCTTCGCATGTGTTTTGCTTTGCCGGGCCGGGCCAATCTTTCGAACCTCGCCGCCGCAATGGCGATTGCCGGGCTTTTTGGTATTACTGATGACGATATTAAAAATTCTCTGCCGCCGTTCAAGGCGTTGCCGCACCGGCTCGAACTTATCGAAACAATAAACGGTGTTTCGTGGTACAACGATTCGAAGGCGACCACGCCGGAAGGGGCAATCACCGCCCTGGATGCCTTCGAGAAACCGACAATTATCATCGCAGGCGGATACGATAAGAATCTTCCCTTCGACAAACTCGGAGAAAAAATCGTCCAAAAAGCCAAGGCCGCCATCCTCATCGGCCAGACCGCCCCAAAAATCGCTCAAGCCATCACAAACGCCAATTTGTCATTGCGAGGGGTGGCAGCCACTGAGCAAGGGGTAGCAGCCACTGAGCAAGG
>Ga0210003_1000313_pt1 | contig 43373 bp, 35 predicted proteins | sample LantaG_FD_182804 | JGI IMG/M metagenome (GOLD analysis project Ga0210003, IMG submission 182804) | Deep subsurface microbial communities from Baltic Sea to uncover new lineages of life (NeLLi) - Landsort_02402 metaG (SPAdes) (version 2) | ecosystem: Environmental > Aquatic > Marine > Oceanic >...
CTTTGAGAAACCATGCCTGAAGCCTGGATAAGTCTATCTGCTAGAGTAGATTTTCCATGGTCGATATGAGCGATAATGCTAAAGTTTCTGATGCTCGACATATTTGATTCTCTTGATACTGAATTTTTTCAAATGATTGTTTTCATGAATAATTCAGGTCAAACAAACATTCTAACACATACCATTTGACGATGCACACTTTGGAGGGGCAAAAAATCTGGACACATAATACGGGGATTGATATATTTATATCCTACAGCAATACTGCTGTGAATTATCCTGGGTTATTTTATATGGGAAGAAATTATAAACGGAGGGTCAAAATGAAAAGGATAACTACACTCATACTGCCGGTTCTTATTGTAATAACAGCTTTTTTACTTTTGGAACTTACTGGCTGTTCATCTCCCAGGGCAGCCATCAAGGAAAGCAAAGAGGTTATCAAAACATATTCCTTCTCAGACCCTGATCCGGTTCCTATATTGACAAGGTCAAGCCTGTGGGGAAAGGGAGCAAGACTATATCCTTATTGTTTTTTTGACAAGTTCAGTAAGAGTGCTGTGGATAAAGAGTGGGATGTTGTTAGAATGGAAAATCCCTATATTGAAGTTTCTGTACTGCCCCAGGTAGGCGGGAAAATCTGGGGTGCTATAGAGAAATCGACAGACAAGGAGTTTATTTACACAAACCATGTATTGAAATTTCGGGAGATTGCTTTGAGAGGGCCATGGACGTCAGGCGGTATCGAGTTTAATTTTGGCATAGTCGGCCACACGCCTGCCGGAGCCACTCCCGTCGATTATCTGATGCGTACGAATCCGGATGGAAGCGTAAGCTGTATTGTGGGCACGATGGACCTTCCTTCCCGCACCCGCTGGAGCGTGACGATAAATTTACCCCGGGATAAAGCTTATTTTGAGACACGGGCTTTCTGGTATAACCCATCGCCTCTTCATCAGTCCTATTATGCCTGGATGAATTGTGCGATCAAGGCAGGAGAAGATTTGCAGTATATCTTCCCTGGACGCTACCACATTGCCCATAATTTCTCTGTTCCTCTTAAACCGTGGCCTGTGGATAGAACAGGCCGTGACCTTTCCTGGTATAAGAATAATAACTTCGGCTCTAATAAAAGTTATTTCACTGTGGGTGAATATGAAAATTTCTTTGGTTGTTACTGGCATGATTCCGAATTTGGTTTCGGCCACTGGGCTTTATATGATGATATTCCGGGACATAAAATCTGGATCTGGGACCTCTCAAGACAGGGTGCAATTTGGGAAGACCTGTTAACTGACAATGACGGTCAGTACAGCGAACCTCAGGCGGGACGTTATTTTAACCAGAACGATCATGGTTTTTTTGCTCCCTATTCTGCTGACAGATGGCGCGAAATATGGTTTCCATATAAAAAAATAGGGCCCATGGTCAAAGCCTCTCCTTATGGGACTCTAAATGTAACTCAAGGCGGCGGTTCTCTTACGATAGGTATTTGCCCGCTCCAGGAAATTGATGATAATTTGGTAATCACTCTAAACGGAAAGGAACGATACAAGGAACATCTTAGATTAAAACCAATGGAAGTTTATGAGAAGGAACTCCCTCTGGAGAATCAGGTGGAAGGAACACAACTTCAAGTGAGGATTTCGAACAAGTTGTTTTATTCAAACGATTTAAAAGTAAACGATCTGAAGCGGCCTATTCATTTTCACAGTTATGATGAGGATACGATCGAAGGATTATTTCTTTCCGCCGAACGTTTTGAGAAAGAGCGCAATTACTATAAGGCGCTGGAGAAGTATCTCGAATGTCTGGAAAGGGAACCCTTCCATATACGTGCGCTGTGCCGTGTTGCAGAGCTGTACTTTAGAAGGGCGGAGTACGAAAAGGCTTTTACTTTTGTATCGAGAGCTCTTGAAAATGAAATTTATGACCCGGAGGCAAATTATATTTACGGAGTAATCTCCCGCCGAATGGGAGATTTGGTTGAGGCCAAAGAAAGCATGGGATGGGCAGCCCGCTCCATGAGATTTCGTTCAAGCGCATACTGTCAGATGGCAGAAATTCATTTTTTGGAGAAAAACCCGGATCTAGCCCTGGAGTATGCACGCCGCTCCCTGGATTTCAATAAATACAATATAAATTCATACCAGGTGATGGCCGTAATTTACCGCAGCTTGAAACAGCCGGAAAATGCACGCTGCGTTCTAAGTCAGCTCCTCGAGATTGAACCGCTTAACCACATGGAACGATTTGAGTTTTATCTTTTAGAGCCTAACAAGAGGAATATTGAAGATTTCCAGTCCATGATTCGAAACGAACTTCCGCATGAGAATTATCTAGAGATTGCACTATATTATGTAAAGCTTGGCCTTGGAAGCGATGCTGTCCATGTGCTTAAACTTGCACCAGAGTATCCAACGGTCTATTACTGGCTTGCTTATCTTCTCAAAGACGAAGCCCCTGAGAAAAGTGGAAGCTATCTGAATAAGGCATGCGGCATATCACCAACATTAGTGTTTCCCTTCAGGGAAGAATCGATTCCTGTTTTTAAATGGGCTTATACAGTCAGTCCGGCTGATTGGAAAGCAAGGTATTATCATGCTTTAATCCTGTGGAGTAAGGGAAGAATGAAGGAAGCCCGTAAATTACTCGATGAATGCGGCAGCCCGGACTTTGCCCCATTCTATCTTGCCAGAGGCCATGTTTATAAAGAAGTTAATTCAAAGAAAGCTCTTTCAGATTTCAAGGATGCTTTGAGGATTGACAGGAAAAGCTGGAAGACATGGCATCACCTTATTACTTATTATAATGAACTTAGCATGTTTGACGAATCTCTGGAATTGTCGCGTGAATGTGCCTCAAGATTTCCTGATGAAGGAGTCCTGAGGATTGATTTGATTCGCTCTCTCATGAGGAACAATTTATATGAGGAAGCTCTGGGCCTCCTGGAAAATACTGAGGCCCTTCCTTATGAGGGAGCAAGCGAAATTCACAGCCTGTTTGTTGACTGCCAGGTTGAACTTGGGTTGAACAATATGAAGAAGAAAAAATTCGTTGATGCAATCAAATATTTTGAAGGGTCAAAGAGATATCCGGAAAGCCTGGGCACAGGCCGACCTTATGATCCGGATTTTAGAATGCAGGATTATCTCGAGGCTGTTTGTTACGACAAGATAGGAGAAAAGGAAAAAGCTGAAGAAACAAGAAAAGCAGTCTATGATTACACTATCAAACACTGGTCTGAACAGGGCAAACATCAATATTTTGGCGGCCTGATCCTTCAGCATTTTGGTGAGCATGAAAGGGCAAGGCAGCTCTTGAATAAAGCAAAACCTCCCAAAAAAGTCATGGAAATAATAAAGGGTACAGGTACATATTAAGCTTTTTGGAATATGTCTCCTATTTGAATTATTACTCGAGATGTAAGAGAATATTGAGGAGATTTTAGATTTAGTACAATGGCGGTCTTAAAAAGTTTCGAGGGCAATGTCTGGATGGACGGGAGGTTTGTCCCATCCGAATTTTTCTGTGATGGCGGGAAAATAAGAGCAGGAAAAAGGGGAAAGGTTATAAAGGCTTCTTACATAATTCCTCCTTTTTCAGAACCTCACATTCATGGTGGATGGGGCTTTAGTTTCCAGAAAGGAGAATTTGATGTTCTGGAGAAGAAACTCTGCTCCGAAGGGATTTTTTTTGCCGTACCAACTCTAATAAACAATGACATTGACGAGTTGAAGCGAATTGCTGAGATTTTTAAAAATTATAAGAGAAAAAATACGAATAGTATTTTCCCCTTTTTGAGAGTTGAAGGTCCTTTTATAAGCAGGGAAAAGAAAGGATCCCAGAAAGAATGTTTCATCCTTGAACCGGACGAAAGAAACATTCAGAAATTTCTTTCGATTGATGAAATAAAGATTTTTACTTTTGCTCCTGAAATTATTGGGGTAGAGATTTTTGTGGATAAGGCTTTAAGTAAGGGCAAAATACCATCAATAGGACACAGCGATGCAGGATATGAGGATTTCTTGAAATTTTACAGGAAAGGAGTCAGGCATATGACTCATTTTCCGAATGCCATGAGCGGATTGCATCCAAGAGAAATTGGCCTTTTAGGGGCAGGCCTTTTGAAGGATGGCCTTCAGCTTGAAGTCATAGCGGATGAAATCCACAGTAGTTTTGATTTTTTGTCTCTGCTTTTGAAAATAAAAGGACACGGTTTTTCAATTACATCAGATATGATCCCTCCAGCTTGTTCCGATAGCAGTGACTTTGAAGGCCAAAAAATTATAAAGAAGGGAAGGAGAATAACCACTGAGGAAGGAATACTGGCAGGAGGAAGCACTCTTGTGCCTGAGCAGGTGAAGCTGCTTCACGGAAGAGGTGTTAAGGCGGAAGATCTTGTCTTCTTAGCCTGCCTGAATGCAAAGCAATATTTTGGTTTTCCACTCCCGTCAATTGAGGAGGGAAAAAACGCAACATTTCTCCTTCTTGATGATGAGATGGGCGTAGAGGCTGTTTATGCCAGCGGAGAAAGGATAAGATGAGCGTGGAAGACAGGCTGAGGATTTCTGTTTCAGGGATAAGAGGCATGGTTCCTGAAGCCTTAAATGTTGAAATCGCTTCAAGATTTTCTTCTGCTTTTTCTTCTTACATTGAAGAAGGGAAAGTAGCGGTATGCCGTGATTTTCGCTGCTCGAGCCATATGCTTGAAATGGCTGTCATCTCATCTGTAGTTGCTTGCGGGATTGATTGTATGGATTTCGGTCAGCTTCCTACTCCTTTCCTTCAGTTCCTTATGAGAAAGGAAGGTTTCTCAGGAGGTATAGCAGTTTCTGCAGGTCACAATCCGCTTCCATGGAATGCGGTTATTCTCATGAACGAAAGTGGAAATTACCTGGAGCCAGGCGAAGGTTCGGAAGTTTTCAATATTTATGAAGCCGGTGATTTTAAGAAAGCTTCCTGGAAAAACCTCGGAATTATTGAGAAAGGGATTTTTCCAGTGGAATCATATTTGAAGGATATTTCAAGACTGGTAAATGTCGAAAGAATAAAAGATGCTGGATTCAAGGTTGTGGCTGATCCTTGTAACGGTGTGGCTTCAATTTTTCTTGGAGTTTTTGGAGATTTTTTTGGTCTTGATCTCATATCCATAAATGACGATCCGGAAAAACCGTTTCCACCCCCCCCTGATCCTTCCTCAGAAAATGCCTCTCAAGTTGAGGCTGTTGTTAAGGGGACTAATGCAGACCTTGGTTTTCTCTTAAACTCTGATGGCAGCAGGATATCTTTTGTCAGTGAGAGGGGAAAAGCTCTGAGTGAAGAGTTTACACTTCCTCTTTGCCTCATTTCTTTAAAAGATAGGATAAATAAGGCGGTTACGACCGTTGCAACCTCGAGTTTGACAGATTGTGCAGCCGAAATGGCGGGAGTCAAACTCATAAGAACAAGAGTAGGTCAATCTGCTGTTGTCCATATGATGGAGGCTGAAAAGGCAGAGGCCGGGGGAGAAGGAAGCGGAAGTTTTGTTCTTTCATCTTTTTCCCATGGCTATGACTCCCTGCTTTCTCTCGCACTGGTTTTGGATCTGTTATCAAGAGAACAGAAATCTTTATCTGAAATTGTATCACCTTTTCCAAAGTTCTTTATGAATAAAGTAAAAATTGAAAGCTCTCCTGTTGAGATGTACAAATCCATGGATAAGCTGGAAGAAATCTATTTGAAAGAAAATCCTGATTTTACCGATGGCATCAGAATCGAACGTAAGGGAGTATGGTTTATAATAAGACCATCAACTACGGAATTTATACTGAGGTTAATAATTGAGAGTGAGAATGAGGAACTGGTCAGATCTGTTGAGGAAGAAGTAAAAGAGAGGATGCAGTCATGAGGATATCCGATCTTAAAATCAGTATTTCAGGAGTAAGAGGAATAGTTGGAAAAAGCCTTACACCCCAGTTAGTTATAAAGTTTTCCGAGGCTTTCTCCACATACATAGGAGGAGGAAAAATCGCAGTGGCAACGGATACGAGGCCTTCTGCTGAAATAGTGAAATACGCAGTATTTTCAGGCATCCTTTCATGTGGAGCTTCTCCCCTGGACCTTGGAGTCCTCCCGATTCCTTCTCTTCAGATTTATACAAAAGAAAAAGAGCTTGAAGGGTCCATTTCCATAACCGCATCTCACAATCCTGTTGAGTGGAATGCTCTCAAATTGATAAAGAAAGGAGGTTTTTTTCTCTCTCCTTATGAGGCTGAAGAACTCCTGGATTTTTATTATCAAGGTAAGTTCAGAAGAGTCCAGAAGCCGGAAAAAATTGAGAAGGATTTAGAAGCATTTACTATCCATGAGGAAAAAATATTGAGGTTTACTGATAAGGAGGTCATAAAAAAGAAAAAACCAAAAGTTGTCATTGACCCATGTGGAGGAGCTGCATCGCCTTATGTAAAGCACTTCCTGGAAAAGCTCGGAGCAGAAGTATTTTGTATTAATTGTAAATTGCTGGATGGATTCCCAAGGAATCCTGAGCCTTTGCCCGAGAATCTCCTTGCTCTTAGTGAAGCTGTGAGGAAATACGGAGCTGATATAGGATTTGCTCAGGATGCAGATGCTGACAGGCTTGCGGCTGTGGATGAGAAAGGCAATCCTGTTGGCGAGGAGTATACTCTTGCTATTGCTGTCGATTACTTTTTAAAGAGGAAAGAAAAAACTCCGGTTGTGGTAAACCTTTCCACTTCCAGAGTGGTTGAAGATGTTGCACAGAGAGCTGGAGTTAAGATATTCCGGAGCAAGGTCGGTGAGATTAATGTTTCAAGAAGTATGCAAAAAAGAGGAGCGAAAATAGGAGGAGAAGGTAATGGAGGCATAATAGTTTCTGATATTCACCGCTGCAGAGACAGCTTTTCCGGCATGGCACTTCTTCTTGAATATCTGGCCTGGTCTGGAAAGAAGTTTTCTGAAATAAGGGCAGGATTTCCAGATTATTTCATGATTAAAGAGAAGATTGGAGCCTCTTTCAGGGAAGGGAAAAGGATTATTAGAAGGCTAAATCAAAAATTCAGGAGCGGGAACGTAAATACTGCTGATGGTCTGAGGGTTGAATATCCAGATTTTTGGTTCCACGTCCGGCCTTCCAATACAGAGCCCGTTGTAAGAATAATAGTAGAAGGAAAAAGCGAGAACATGGCAAAGGAAGTTCTGGCCGATATAATGGAAGAAATCCGCTAATGGAAAAAGATGAGAAAAAATTGAGAAAACTCCTGACAGTAATATCAATGATGGTATTCTCCTTAATCTGTCTTGTCTTTGCTGAAGATATCCATTACGGAATTAGCTCATGGGATGCGGATTCTTTAGGCAGTCACCGTGCAGTTGTACATGTTTCAATAAAAACGGATGCAGTAATAGTTCATATTCCTTGGCGGAGGAGAGATATTAACCCTGAAAAGAAAAATATCATCATAATAGATGCTAAGACCGGTGCCCGGATTGAGAATATCTATCGGTTGGAAATAAACAGGGAATTTGGAGATTTGGTTTTCCAGCCGAAGAGTATGCCTAGTGATTATTACATATATTATTTGCCTTACACGATTTCGGGGAGCAGAAATTATCCAAAAGTAAATTATCCTGAGCCGAAGGATACAACGAAGTTTGAATGGATTCAGAGGAATGGCCTGGCAGAACGAAGTCTCACGGATAAAGGAAAAAAAGAACTCCCTGAAGCACAGATTTTAGAAATCCAGGCTGTAAATGAATTTAACAGTTTTTATCCGATGGAGCTTACTGCGACTTCCAGGGAAATGAATAGTCTGCTTGAACGATATCCAAAATCATCTTATCTGCTGTTTCCTGAAGATCGCAAATTCCCGATCAGGATGACCGATGATATTCCTTCGAAGTGGATAAAGACAGGGCCTCAGGACACCTTCGAGGGGGATGCTCTTCGGGGTGAGTTCTATGCTTTTCAGATCGGAGTATATGCCTGTCGAAAGGCAATCGAGAATATTGATGTCCGCTTCAGTTCTATGAAATGCAGTGTTTCCGATACTTGCATTCCTGCCTCGGCACTGCGCTGTTTCAATACGGGAGGAATAGATTCTGCCGGAAGAGAATTTAAAAAGAAATGTTCAGTTGAAAAGGGCAAGATTCAGGCATTATGGTGCGGTATACAAATCCCGGCAGATGCAAAACCAGGAAAATACGAGGGGCAGGTCACTGTAGTTCCCAAAGGGATGGAGTCAGGTAAGATAAAAGTAATATTAAATGTCAGAAAAGAGATAATGAAAGATGTCGGAGATAGTGAACCGTGGCGCCACTCCAGGTTGCGATGGCTGGATTCAATGATTGCATTTGATGACAGCATTGTTGCGCCATTTACACCAATGTCTGTAAAGAATAATGTTGTAAGCTGCCTGGGGCGGAGAGTAGCAGTCGGCAGTATAGGATTTCCCGTCAGTATAAAGAGTTTGTTTGCTCCTGAAATGACCCATCTCACGGATGTAAGCCGGGAAATTTTATCTTTTCCTGTAGATTTGATTGTAGAAAACGCGGAAGGAGGTATTTTGCCCTGGAGCGGGGGAGCTGTTGAAATAGTCAAGCGCAGCGAAGGAGCAATTGCCTGGCAGTCCAAGAGCAAGGCAGGTCCTTTGAAAATGGACTGCCGCGCGCAGATGGAATTTGACGGATGTATTGAATTCTTCGTTACGATCTTTACTTCAAAGACGTTGAAGGTCAGGAATATCCGTTTGGAAGTCCCTCTTGTCAAGCGTGTTTCAAGATATATGATGGGAATGGGATTTAAGGGAGGTTATCGTCCGGCAGAATATAGCTGGAAGTGGGACAGAAAGAATAATCAGGATTCCGTATGGATAGGAGATGTCAATGCAGGTCTTCAATGCAGTTTTAAAGATGAAAACTATATCAAACCTTTAAATACGAATTTTTATCTTTCAAAGCCGCTCAACATGCCATATTCCTGGTGGAACAATGGGAAAGGGGGATGTAATCTCAAAGAAGCAGGGAAGGATACGTTTTTAATAAGCGCATACAGTGGTGACAGAACAATCAAAGAAGGAGAAAAACTCCATTTCAATTTCCGCTTGCTGCTGACCCCTTTTAAGATGATCGATACAAAAGCTCAGTGGAAAACACGATTCTATCACAGCTTCAAACCCCCAGAGGAAATTGCAGCCACTGGAGCAAATACAATTAATATCCATCATGCAACCGAAATAAATCCTTATATTAACTACCCCTTTCTTCGGCCAGAAAAAATGAGAGCCTATATTCATAAAGCACACCAGCTAGGTTTAAAAGTAAAGATTTATTATACGGTGCGTGAGCTTTCCAACCACGCCCCAGAGATTTTTGCCCTGCGCAGTTTAGGGGATGAAATTCTCTCATATGGGCCTGGCGGAGGATTTTCGTGGCTTCAGGAACACCTTGGTTCTAAATATATAGCTGGCTGGTTTGTTCCAAAGTTCAAGGATGCGGCAGTGATCAACAGCGGTGTATCACGCTGGCATAATTATTATGTGGAAGGCCTGGCCTGGCTGGTTAAAAATGTAGGAATAGATGGCCTTTATATAGATGATGTAGCCTTTGACCGCACAACAATGAAACGTGTGAGGAAGGTTCTTGACCGGGTAAGGGAAGGAGCGCTCATTGATTTGCATTCGGCCAATCAATTTAATGTGAGGGACGGATTTGCAAACAGTGCGAATCTTTATCTTGAGCATTTCCCTTATCTCAACCGGCTCTGGTTTGGTGAATATTTTGATTATGACTCTTCTCCAGATTTCTGGCTCGTGGAGATGTCCGGCATTCCTTTTGGTGTGATGGGAGAGATGCTTCAGGATGGCGGCAATGCGTGGCGCGGGATGCTGTACGGAATGACGTCCCGCCTTCCATGGGCAGGAGATCCGACACACATCTGGAAGGTCTGGGATGATTTTGGAATCCAGGATTCTCAAATGATCGGGTACTGGGTCAAATCCTGTCCAGTCAAGACGGACAATAAGGATGTTCTAGTCACAGCTTACGTGAAAAAAGATAAAGTGTTGATTTCTTTGGCAAGCTGGGCAAAAGAGACTGTCCAGTGCCGGCTTAACATAGACTGGAATGCCTTAGGTTTGGATCCGAAAAAAGCGAAGCTTTATGCTCTCCACATCGAGAATTTCCAGGACTCAACGACATTCAAACCTGGCGGTGAAATACCTGTTGCGCCTGGCAAAGGCTGGCTTTTGGTCCTGAGTGAATAATGGTTTGTTGTTTTTTATAGAAGCTTGAGTGCATAATGCAAAAGCTGGAATGTAAATCGAGGTTATTAAGAGATGATGAAGATATTATTTGTTGGCTATAAGGATAGTGTATTTATAAAAAATTTAGCTGAGGAATTACGCAGAAGAAATATATATGTAGATATTTTTGACCCACATCAGTTACTGTTTTTTAATGGTACTGAAAATAAAACCATACAATATAATCTTTTTCCTAAAGTCTTAAATAGAGTTCCAGGAATTAGCGGATTATTTAAATTAATATTAATTAACAGGATTTTTAAAAGATTTGAGAAGAAATATGATATTTGCAATATCCATTTCAATTTGAGGAGGTATTCATTCATTGCAAAAAGTATAAAGAATATTGGTGAGAAATTGGTTGTTACTATTTATGGCAGTGATTTTTATAGGAATAGTAATATATCCAGGAAGATTCAGTCAAAGATATATAAACTTGCAGACATCATCAGCTTTGCTAATAAACAAACTAAGAAAGATTTTTTAGATTTTTATGGGCATTTTTATGAGAAAAAAGTTGTTATGCTTCGTTATGGTTTAAAGCCATTAGAATACATTGATAAATTAAATGGAGAGAGCATAGGAGATTCGAAAAAGGTTCTGGGCATGCCGGATAATTCATTGGTAACAGCATGTGGATACAATGCTAGTCCAGAACAGAATCATAGAGGAATTATAGAATCTGTTTTGAATGTTAAGAATAAGCTGCCTGATAATCTTTTTTTTGTTTTTCCTATGACATATGGAAACAAAAAAAGAGAAATAGAAATAGAAAAAGCGCTGGATAAAACAAACTTCGAATTCAAGATATTTAATCGATTCTTGTCAGATCTGGATGTAGCAAGATTAAGAAGAGTCTCAGATATAATGATTAATGTCCAACCAACGGATCAGTTATCAGGTTCAATGTTGGAACATTTATATGCCGGCAGTATTGTAATAGCTGGGAGCTGGCTTCCTTACGGAGTTTTATATGATAGCGGGGCATTTATATTAAAAGTTGACTCTATTGGTGAAATTGGGAACAAAGTTATTGAAGCACTGAATAATTTCGAAGATTATAAGAAACAGGCCAGAAAGAATCAATCGATTGTGGATGAGATTGGAAGATGGGAGAGAAATATTAATCAGTGGATTAAAGTTTATAAAGAGTTATCAGGAGAATAAGAATCTGTGAGACAGCTTGGCAATATTTGCAGTAGCCTGAAAATGAAAGCCATAATTAACAAAGTAAATTTCATAATAAAAAAAGGCTTCTTGCATATTTTTGGAGCAAGGGTTGTAAACAAAGTTATCCAGTTCGTAACATCTGTAGTTATAGTAAGGCTTTTAAGTAAGGAGAGTTATGGAAGTTTTTCTTATGCAATGAATATTCTTCAATTCTTTTTACTTTTTAGTGGATTAGGAGTGGCATCTGGCGTATTGCAGTTCTGCAGCGAAAAAAACAAACCTGAGGAGAAACTTCCGTATTTAAAATACAGCTTTAAAATTGGAGTCTCTTTTAATGCCTTCATTGCACTGATAATTGTAATTTTTGTCAGTTTTTTTGAGCTCCCTGTAAAGGGAAGCAGCAAAATCCTGTCTTACCTGGTTTTAATTCCCGTATTTATAGTTGCCTATGAAATAATGGAAACTTATTTGAGAGCCGATTTTAAAAATAGAGAGTTTTCATATTTAAGCATTTCTAATGCGCTATTTTATTTCCTGGGGGCATTAATTGGAGGCTATCTGTTCGAAGTTTATGGCGTTATAGCAGGGAGATATCTGGCTTTTATTTTCAGTATTTCGATAGGCCTAAAATATTTTATAGGTAAAGCAAAAAGTATAAAAAAAGCAGCATCTCTTATAAAAAGAGAGAGAATTGAGTTTTTGAAATATTCGGTTGTAGCATGTCTGACAATTTCTATCTCACAGCTTTTATTTCTTCTGGATATATTTTTAATAGGATTAATAATAAGAGAACAAACAGTAGTAGCTGCATATAAGGCAGCTACTTTGATCCCATTCGCACTGAATTTCATTCCTGGGTCAATAATGATTTTTGCCTATCCTTATTTTGCAAAAAATTTAAAAGATAAAAATAAAATAAAAAGCTATTTTTATGAAATGCAAAAATATCTCATTTTCTTAAACCTTGGAATCAGTTTTGTTTTATTTGTATTTGCTCCCTTGATCATAAAAGTGATATTCGGCACTAATTATATGGATTCACTGATTCCTTTCAGAATACTGGCGGTTGGATATTTTATTGCAGGAAGTTTTAGAATACCTGCAGGGAATGTTATAGCAAGTATCAGAAAGATAAAGATTAATTTATATAATGGTATAATAAGTGGAATTTTAAATATTGTGTTGGATATTATTCTGATATATAAATTTGGAGCAGTCGGAGCAGCAATCGCAACAACTGGTATTCTTTTTATATCTTCTATGATATCAAATGTTTATCTATTTAATTATTTTAGAAGATAGTTTTTTTCCTGAAATGTTTATAAAGAAATAATAATAATGAAAAAAAACAGCAGTATAATTTATGTTATCAATTTGATGAAATTATCATTTAGCCGAGTTTAGGAGCCAAAGAAATGAATGAAATAGTTGTTATTGGCGGCGGCGGGCATGCCGGGGTATTGATTAGCATTCTAAAAAAACTTAATACTTGGAAGATTGTTGGTTATACAGATATTGTTGATAAGGGGAGTATACTTGGCATTCAGTATTTAGGTGATGATGTTATTTTAGAGAAAGATAGGAATAAATATAAAAAATGTTCCGCGGTTATCGGATTAGGAATATTATCTCTTTTAGATATAAATAAAAGAATAGAGATTAAAGAAAGGCTGGAAAAGTTTGGATATAACCTGCCACCAATAGTTTCTCCGAGTGCCGTCATAAATGAAAATGTCAATTTGGGTAAAGCTACAGTTGTTTTTGATAATGTAGTGATTAATACTGGGACAAAAATAGGAGAAAATGTGATAGTGAATACAAGCAGTTCTATTGATCATGACTGCCAGATAGAGAGTAATGTGCATATTGCACCTGGAGTCACATTAAGCGGCGGAGTAGTTGTAGGGAATAAATCTTTTATTGGTGCTGGAGCAAGTATTATTCATAATATAAATATATGTGATAATTGTATTATTGGAGCAGGGGCTGTTGTAACGCGGGACTGCTCAAAACCTGGAAAATATGTGGGAGTTCCCGCGAGGTTATTAAAAAACTGTTGAATTAACACTTAAGATTCCTAATGACTTGATCGATTGATTCTTTTTTCAAATTTACACTGCATGGGATATTTAGGGTTTTATCTAACATGTCATATGCTTTTTCTATTTTATAGTTCTGACAGTCTTTATAGGGAAGTTGAAGATGGTTCAAATGCCAGATTGGTCTAGTTTGAATATTGTTTTTTTGCAAGAATAACATCAATTCTTCCCTGCTTTTACCGTAAACTTCTTTGTCTATCTGGAGGGCATACATCCAGTAATTGTTGTCTGCATAATCAGGGACTTCTGCCAGATGAAGACCGAGAATTTCATCTATCTCAGCTTTATAATAATCATAGTTGCATTTTTTTATTTTGAGGTATTTTTTCAGGTTCTCTAGCTGAGCCACACCCATGGCTGCCTGGATGTTTGTTAGTCTGAAATTGTACCCAATCTCATTATGGATGGAGTGCAGAGAGTCATCTTTTGCTTGAGTTGTCACATATCGTGCCTTTTCTGCATATTTTTGGCTGTCGGAGACGATCATCCCGCCGCCGCCTGTTGTAATAATTTTATTGCCGTTAAACGAATAGCACCCTATATCGCCTATGGTACCTGTGCAGCGCCCATTTAGAGCCTCTTCTCTGTAACAGGTTCCCATACTTTCTGCTGCATCTTCTACAATTTTTATGTTTCTTTCCTTACATACAGGCAGCAGTCTATCAAGATTTACGGCATTTCCAAAGATATGAACGGGGATTACAGCAGTAATTTTATTGTTAGTTGTTTTATTTATCGTCTGCCCTTTTTTAAAAAAAGTTTCTTTTTTAATAAATTCAATAAGCTTTTCAACATCCATATTGTAATATTTATCGCAGTCCATAAACACAGGCTCTGCTCCCAGATAGCGGACTGCATTTACAGGAGAGATGAAGGTTACTGTAGGCACTATGACTTCGTCACCTGGAGTCACTCCAACTAATTTTAAAGCAATATGCAGAGCGGCCGTGCCGTTTACACAGGCAACAGCATATTTGGCACCTGACCAGCTGCAAATGGCGCTTTCAAATTTATCGACATATTTTCCAACAGAGGAAACCCATTCTGTATCAAGGCATTCTTTTATATATTTCCACTCATTTCCAGATATGTGTGGAACGGATAGGGGTATCATATTTTTATTTAGATCTTTATTTAGCATCTTTAAAGTGCTTCTCAAATGATATCTATTTTGAACGAAGTGTTTTTAAGACAGCCTTTTCCTCATTTTAGTCGTAGTTTAAATCGTAAAAAAGGATTTTATAATTCATATCAATACATTTCTTAATTATACATTATAAATATCAGCTTTATAAAAATTCTGATGGGATTTTAACCATTTTATTGTTTCAATAAGTCCCTGTTTGGAATTATACTTTGGTTTCCAATTTGTATTTGCTAATAGTTTTGAATTATCACAATATAATCTTTCCACCTCACTTTTTTTAGGCCTAGTCCTTTTATTATCCTCTATTATTTCGACTTTCTTATTCATCAATTTAGCAATGAGTTTTACTAAATTCCCAATTGAAATTTCTTCATTCATGCCAATATTAGTAATTTCTCCAAATAGTTTTTCAGAGTTAAAAATTTCTATAAAGGCATTTACAGTATCTTTAACGAATGTTAAGTCTCTCGTTGGATGTAAGTTTCCTAATTTAATACTTTTTTTGCCCGACAATATCTGGATTATAATTGTAGGGATGATTGCACGTGCAGATTGTCTTGGCCCATAAACATTGAAGGGCCGAATAACTTTCACTGGAAGATTAAATGACCGATAAAAGCTAAGAGCCAGATGATCAGCTGCTATTTTTGTAGCCGAATAAGGAGATTGTCCAACCATTGGATGCTTTTCATCAATTGGAACATATTGTGCCGTTCCATAAGTTTCACTAGTAGATGTAATAAGCACCTGTTCTGTTCTTAGTTCTTTGGCAGATTGTAAAACATTATATGTCCCTTCAATGTTTGTTCTAATATAATCCAGTGGTGTAATGTAAGAGTAAGGTATACCAACCAATGCAGCTAAGTGAAAAACTGCAGCACAGCCTTGCATTGTATTATAAACAGAGTCATAATCTCTAATATCACCTGCAATAACTTCAATTTCATTTTTGTATTCAGAATTTTCTAACCAACCCCAATCATTTCTAGAATTGTATCTAACAAATGCTCTAACCTCATAACCCAAATCTCTACATCTTTCAGTTAGATGAGAGCCAATAAAACCACCAGCACCTGTTATTAAAATCTTCTTCATATCTATTCCTTAAAATGAGTGTTATAGATATCCTGGGCTTTTTCATAATCATCTAGTCGACCAATATCAAGCCAATATTCCTCTAATTCATATTTTGCCACTGGAATTTTCTTTTTTAGTAATGTTTTTATAAGAGAATCCATTCCGTAATATTTATCTTCTGGTATGAACTTAAATATTTTTGGCTTTATAACATAGATGCCTGCCAAAATATAAGTTGTTATATTAGGTTTTTCTTCAATATCTGTTACATAATCTTTTTCAAAATAAATATTTCCAAAAGCATAAGGAGCAATGATTTTTTTAATTGAAATTGTTAATAAAGTGTTTTTTCTAATAGAAAAAGAATAAAATTTTGAGAAATCAATTAAGCTTAATATATCCCCATTCATTACAATAAATGGTTCATCAAGTTTATCCTTAATTAGTGTTAATGGACCCGCTGTGCCAAGGGCTTTATCTTCCTTGCTAATGGTTAATTTTACGCCATAACGAGAACCATCACCAAAAAATTTTTCTATATATTCAGATTTATAGTTTGTACATAAATATATTTCATCAAAACCGTATTTTTTTAGGCGTTCTATTTGGATTTCCAAAACTGCTTTTTCCCCGATTGGTAATAAAGGCTTTGGAACTATCTCTGTAAATGGTCTTAAACGGATTCCTAAACCCCCTGCTAATATTACGGCTTTCATTTTATATTTCTTTTTGTACTTTAGTTTTTTCCATTTATGATAAAATATCAGAAAAAGCTGTTGTGTTCAACTGTCATAAGGTATAGGAAACCTTGACAATTTTCCCCTTAAAGAATAAAGTATCAGAAAAATTGTTGATAATGAAAAGAAAAGTAGTGTGTGAGACAGCACATATAAAATTTATTTTTTTCGAAATAAAACAAATTTTTTTTAAGAAGATTCACAGGTCTGATTAACCATCAAATCAACTGCTTTTTTTATTCTCTCGGAGAAATCGAGTATCGGTTTAGATTAAGTGTTAATTTATATTATAATAGCAAATTAGAAAAAAAGTGGAAGGTAAGGATCTTAGGATAAGATCTGTTAGATATATTAGTGTGATCAGAATGAAAACGAGATTTTCTTAACGGCGGTAGCCTATCGATTTTTAGAATAAAAAGAGAGGAGGAGAAATGAGAAAAAATATTGCTGTGATCGGATGTGGATACTGGGGAAAGAATCTGGTGAGAAACTTTTTTGAGTTAAAGTCACTTTATGCCATTTGTGATAAAGACCGGAATAGACTTAAGACATTTGGGGATAAATATCCCAACCTGACACTTTACGGAGATTTAGATGATATACTCAAAGATGACAAGATTGATGCTGTTGTCATTTCTACACCTGCAGAGACACACTATTCTCTTGCGAAGAAGGTGCTTTTATCAGGCAGGGATGTATTTATAGAAAAGCCTATAGCATTGAATTTTAAAGATGGCGAGGAGTTAGTTTCCCTCGCGGAAGAGAAGAACAGGATTTTGATGGTAGGCCATATATTAGAATATCACCCAGCAATCGTGAAGCTGAAGGAAATAATTAATAGTGGAGAGCTAGGAAAGATTAATTATATTTACTCCAACCGATTGAACCTTGGAAAGATACGAACCGAGGAAAATATCCTCTGGAGTTTTGCCCCGCATGATATTTCTATCATTCTCACTTTGTTGGGGGAAATGCCTCAAGAGGTCTTTGCCCACGGAGGGAATTATCTAAATCCTGAGATAACAGATGTTACAGTGACTAATATGAGTTTTCCAAGCGGTGTGAAAGCTCATATTTTCGTGAGCTGGCTTCATCCATATAAAGAACAGAAACTCATTGTGATCGGAGACAAGAAAATGGTAGTCTTTGATGATGTAAATCCTTCTAATAAATTATTTTCTTACGGCCACAAAATAGACTGGATTGATAGACTTCCTATTCCCAGGCCCGAAGAGGCCGAGGCAATAAAAATTCCACAAAAAGAGCCTTTAAAATCAGAGTGCGAACATTTTATAGATTGTATTAGTACAAGAAAAACTCCAAGAACCGACGGGTATAATGGACTGCGGGTCCTGAAAATATTGGAAGCATGTCAGAAATCTTTGAGAGAATCTGGAAGATTATTCAGGCTGAATCAAAATGAGGAAAAAAATTATTTTGTTCATGATAGTTCTATTATTGACCCGGGAGTTAAAATCGGAGAAGGGACTAAGATCTGGCATTTTTCTCATGTGTTAAAAAATTCAGAAATAGGGAAAGACTGCAGTCTTGGGCAAAATGTAGTTATTGGGCCAAACGTATCTATCGGTAACAATGTTAAGATACAAAACAATGTTTCTGTTTATGACGGCGTGACTCTGGAGGATGATGTTTTTTGCGGCCCGTCTATGGTCTTTACAAATGTCATCAATCCTCGAAGCCACTGGCCTAGAAAAGATGAATACAGAAAAACTCTTGTGAGAAAGGGAGCTTCAATTGGAGCAAATTCCACGATAGTATGCGGAGTTACAATAGGTCAATATGCTTTTGTTGGTGCGGGGTCTATGGTTAACAGAGATATCCCAGATTATGCGCTGGTTTACGGTATTCCTGCCAGGATTCAGGGATGGATGTGTTACTGCGGTGTTAAACTGGGATTGTCAAGCTCTCTGGAATCCACTGAAGCAGCAGAGTGTTTGAATTGCGGCAGAAAATATAAAAAAGAAGGCCTTAAGGTTTATGAATTTTAAGAAATAGAGATGAAAATAGTAAGTATTGTAGGTGCTAGACCCCAGTTCATTAAACTGTCTCCTTTAATTATAGCTGTTCATGCAAAGAATCAATTGTGCCCTGATAAACGCATTGAACATATAACCGTTCATACCGGGCAGCATTATGATTACAAGATGGACAAACTAATTTTTAATGAGCTTGGCATTCCAGAACCTGATTATAATCTTGAAGTCGGTTCAGCTTCTCATGGTATGCAAACAGGAGAAATGGTAAAAAGAGTAGAAGAAGCTTTAATAAATGAAAAGCCGGATTTTGTTTTGGTTTATGGAGATACAAATTCAACTCTCGCCGGTGCCCTAGCATCTTCAAAACTCGGCATTCCTCTTGCTCATGTTGAATCTGGGTTGAGAAGCCATAACAGGAGAATGCCTGAGGAAATTAACCGGATTTTAACTGATCATTGTTCGGATATCCTTTTTTGTCCAACAGAAAATGCCTGCAAGAATCTTATAAAAGAAGGATTCAAGAATGTTCTGAATAAGAGGAAGTTGACAGGTTGTGAAGCGAAGGAATTCTCCGGCTCTATATCTAACTTCCCCGTAGTGATAAATGTTGGCGATATAATGTATGATGCTGCTTTACTCGCATTGGAGATTTCAGGGAGGAAATCAAGTATTTTAAGGGAGCTTAAGTTAGAGCCAAAAAAATATTACCTTGCAACAGTTCACCGAGCCAGTAACACCGATAATATAGAGAGATTGAAAAGCATTTTAGACGCATTTATGGAAGTCAGCAAGACATGGCCAGTAGTTTTTCCCGTCCATCCAAGAACAAAGAAAAAATTAGAACTGTTTAATATATTCCCTTCCTCCTCTCCTTATGTGAAATTGATAGATCCTGTAGGATATCTTGACATGCTTATTCTGGAGAAAAATGCGAAAAAGATATTGACTGACTCTGGCGGAATGCAGAAAGAAGCTTATTTTTTTAAGGTGCCTTGTGTTACACTGCGTGAAGAAACAGAATGGGTAGAGACCTTGGAAAAGGGGATAAATATCCTAACAGGAGCTGTTAAGAACAAAATCATTGGGGCTGTGTCTCAATCATACAAAAGTGAGTATGATGTTGCTCACTTTGGAGATGGTCGTGCTGCAGAGCGGATTTTCTGTGTCATTTCTTCATTAGTGTAAAAACATAAAGCATAATGAATTCTTTTCAATTTTAAATTGAAATCTTAAATAAATAAAGGAAGGTATCTTATGAAAAAGCTAGTCATTTCTATTCCAGCCTTTAATGAAGAAAAAGGTATTGCCAGAATTCTTGATGGAATACCTGAGAGAATCAATGGTGTCGACAAAATTGATATTGTTGTAGTCGATGACGGATCAACTGACAAGACCGGGGAGATAGCAAGAAACAAAGGAGCAGAAGTCATAACACATCCCTGCAATTTGGGATTAGGAGTGACTTTTAAGGATGGTCTTGAAAGGGCACTGGAAAAAGGTGCAGATGTTATTGTAAATATCGATGCGGATGGACAGTTTGATCCTGAAGATATTTCTAAATTAATTGCTCCTATTATGAAAGGAGATTCTGGAATGGTAACGGCTTCACGTTTTAAGTCGTCTGATTTTTTTCCTGAGATGCCCAGAATCAAGGTTGCTGGAAACAAATTTATGTCATTTATCATAAGCAAGATTGTTAAGAAAAAGTTTTATGACGTCTCATGTGGTTTTAGAGCTTATTCCCGGGATGCGGCTTTACGAATGAATCTATTCGGGAAATTTACATATACTCAAGAGAGTTTTATAGATCTAGCTTCAAAAAATGTTGCAATCACTGAGGTCCCTGTCAAGGTAAAAGGCGAAAGGGAGTTTGGCAAGTCCAAAGTTGCATCGAATCTTTTTAAATACGGATTTAATACTTTAAGAATTATAATTAGTGCTTTCAGGGATTATAAGCCTTTAAGATTGATGGTTTTTGTAAGCATATTGTTTGTTATAATTGGGATTTTGTCTGGGGCCTTCTTTTTGGTTCACTATATTCGTACCGGAGCTTTTAAGCCGCATACATGGGCTGGGGTACTTTCGTTTTCTTCTTTTATCCTGGCAATGTTTATGATAATTGCAGGAGTATTTATGGAAACGTTCAGCCGGATGAGAATGAACCAAGAACAGTTGTTATATTTTAAGAGAAAGGAGCATTATAAAAACCAACCAGAGGAAGAGGATATAAAAGTTTGACTGAAAGAAGTATTCTATTCGACATTGGCCACCCGGCTCATGTCCATTTATTTAAGAATTTCATACGATATCTTAAGGAAAGAGGACATAACGTTGTAGTTGTATCCCGGGAGAAAGATGTCACAAACAGCCTGTTAAAACATTATAAGATAGACTCGATTTCTCTGAGCACTGCAGGAACCGGGCCTCTTCGGATGTTTGGAGAATTAACAAAAAGAGATTTTAAAATCTTTAAGCTTCGAAGAAGATATCATTTTGAGTTTGCATTTGGAACTTCTTATTCCATTGCTCATCTTTCAGCCTTATACAAAGTCAGATCATTTGTATTTGAAGAGGATGATGATGATATTGTTCCTGTTTTTGCTGTTTTGACTTATCCATTTGCTACAGGAATCGTGGTTCCTTCCTGTCTCAGGTATAAGAAATGGGGCAAAAAAAGGATTGTCCATTATTCTTACCATGAACTGGCTTACCTTCATCCTGAAAATTTTTCTCCTGATGCTACTGTTTTAAAATACTACGGGTTGACTCCGCGAAATTATATTATTGTAAGAAATTCTGCACTAAAAGCTCATCATGACTTCAAAATAAAAGGTTTAATAGGAGAAACTTGGGATAGAGTTCAGAATTTAATTAAAGACTATACTCTAGTCAGCAGCAAAGAAAATATCAAAGACAAAAAGATCAAACCCTGGGATATGCATCATCTTCTAGCATTTTCCAAGATGTTAATTTCTGATTCCCAGTCTATGACTATGGAGGCTGCAGCTCTGGGAGTGCCATCAATTCGATATAATTCCTTTGTTGGTAGAATATCTGTTCTGGAGGAGATGGAACATAAATATGGGCTTACTTATGGGTATAGACCGGGCCAGGAAGATAAGATGCTCGCAAAGGTGAACGAATTACTAAAAGAAAGAAATCTTTTTGAGGAGTGGCAGACAAAGAGAAATATAATGCTTAAAGAGAAGATAAACTTTCTGGAATGGTTGATTAATTTCTTTAATTCTCTTAATTAATATGAATATTCTCATTTTTTCTGGATTGTCAGATAAAAAATTATTAAGCAAAATTTCTCCTTTAGTTTCTCTTGAAAAAATAAAAGAAGTTTATCTCATAAGGAATTCTCGACTCCAGTACGACAAAGTCAAATCATTAAGTCCACCGCTTTTATTAGACGTGCTTTTTTTACGGGAATTCATAAAGTTCATTTATGGATTCTATGTTTGTCTTTTTAAAGAGATAGATTATGTTATTGGTATATATCTTCGTCCCCATGGTATTTTTGCCTGGTGGATTGGGAGAATTTTTAAAAAGAATGTTATTCAACTTCTCATAGGAAATGACGTTGATTTAATTGAAAAGCATCCGAGAATTTTTAAAAAACTTCTAAGCAAAGCAAAAAATATTGGGGTGAGAGGAAACTGTTCCAAAATAAGAATTAGTAATATAATAAAACAAGAAAATAAATTTTTTATTCCTAATAATATTTACTCTCCTCCTAAGGAATACAGAGAATTATGTAATGGAAATAAGGAGATTAGTGTTATATGTATTGCCGATTTTACAAGGGTGAAGAGGATAGATATTTTTCTTAATGTGATATTGAAGGTCAAAAAGAAATATCCTGAGATCAAAGCAGTGATATTGGGAGGAGATAAAAGAAGGTCATTATATGATAAAAGGAAGCACAAAATGGGGCTGGATACGAATGTCACTTTTACCGGCATTGTAAAAGATGTCTATTCTTATTTAGGTAAGAGTAAACTGTTTTTGATGACATCTGAAGCAGAAGGTTTGCCAATGGCTGTTATCGAAGCAATGTCTATGGGACTGCCCTGTATTGTTCCTGATGTGGGTGACATCTCAGAAGTCGCCAGGGATGGATATAATGCATTTGTTGTAAAACCTCTTGATATTGGAGGATTTGCTACAAAGGTTATTCAACTGCTAGAAGATAACGAATTGTATGAAAAAATGTCCGGAAATGCTCTAAATACGATTAAGAAAAAAGAAGAAGAATTCTCTTTAGAATATAACAAAAGGATATGGGGTAATATTCTTGGCTGGTAAATCTGTGTCTTATAATAAAATAATTTTCCTGACATTTGCACGATTGCCCTCCAGGGCAGCTCACACGGTTAACATAGTGAAAATGTGCCAGGCAATCAAAAAAATTGGGCTTGATGTATCTCTTGTTTCTGATGCGAGGAAAACTGCAGAGGAAATCTTTGATCATTACAACATTCAATATCCTTTTAACATAAAGAAAATAAAATGTTTTAACATCAGGGTATTTGGAAGAATTTTCTTTTTGATCAAAGCCTTTTTTTATATCCGGAAAGAGCAGACAGATTTGCTTTATACAAGAGATGTCTTTAATGCATTCCTTGCAAAATTGTTAAAACAGCCTTTTATTTTTGAGATTCATGAACTTCCAAATAACCGGTTTCGGGAATCTTTACTGAGGAACGTCCTGAGCAGTCCGCGTTTAAAGAAGGTCGTATGTATTTCAAAAAGCTTAAAGGAGTTATTCGAATCTCGTTTTGGAGATGTGTTATGCAGAAAGCCATGTATTACTGCTCATGATGGGGTCGATTTAAAGAATTTTAAGATTACTCTATCCCAGCGTGAAGCAAGGATGGCTTTATACTTGCCTGAAACTGCTTTTATTGCCGGTTACACCGGGAGTTTATTTGAAGGGAGAGGAATTGAAATCATTCTTGATTTAGCTGTGCTTTTAAAAGATGTTGTGTTTGTTATTGCAGGGGGGGAAGGGAAATATTTGAATTTGTTAAGAAGAGAGGTTGCAAAACTCAATCTTGACAATGTTATTGTTAAAGGATTTATGCCTCATAAAAAAATTCCTGTTTTTTTACAGGCCGCTGATGTCTTATTGATGCCTTATCAGAAGAAGGTTTTGCACCGCCAGAAAAAACATGATACTGCAGCCTTCATGTCTCCCCTTAAGATGTTTGAGTATATGGCATCCGGAAGACCGATTGTATCATCCCGGATTGAGGTGATAGAAGAATTGCTTCAGAATAAGAAAAATGCTTTATTAGTTGAGCCAGATAACGTTGAAGAATGGAGTCATTCTATAAAGTATTTGAAAATGAATAAAGAATTCGCAGATAAAATGGGCCGTCAGGCCAAACAGGATGTTAAGGATTTTAGCTGGGAGACCAGAGTAATGAAGATTTTTTCATTTAATTAATTTAAATGGGTTATTCACAAGTCAAGATTGCTACATGAATAAGGCGGGGCCTATAAAGGCAGGACATTCTATACTTTGTCGGTAGATTTAATGAATGATTTGGGTTTATTAATGGGAAGTTAATGAGCAATAAATCTTTAAAATTTAAACCTCATAAAATTATCTGGGATATAAAAAAAATTTCTCGTGTTTGGGATTATTACTCTTCCAGTGATAATGATTATTTTAGTAAAACAGCAGGAAATTCAATCATTAAATTTGTGAAAAAGAAGATTCCTTTGCAAGGAAAAGTCCTTGATTTTGGATGTGGAACCGGGCTTCTCATTGAAAAATTACTAAAGATGAAAATATATACAGGAGGATTTGATCTTTCTGATTCTTCTTTAGATGTGGTGAAAAATAGATTAGGTGCAAATCCTTTTTTCCTAGGAGCTTTTTATTCTTCAACTTTTTCTTCTCCTATGGAAGAAAATTATTTTGATGTTGTTTTTTTTATAGAAACTATTGAACACCTTCTGCCTGAACAAATGGATTTTGTTTTAAGTGAATTGTACAGGATAATAAAAAAAGAGGGCTATCTTGTTGTCACATCTCCAAATATGGAAGATTTGAAAAAACGGAAGGTTATTTGTCCAGAATGCGGTTGCATTTTTCATCGAAAGCAACATATTTCCTCATTTAGCACATCTTCAATGAATGCATCTATGAAAAAAGCAGGATTCTCCACAGTATTTTGTAAGCCAGTTCTTTTTTCTGTCTCAAGAATAACCTGGTTGAGAAGGTTTTTTGTCAAACTTACAAGAGAGATAATGCCTAATCTTTTGTATATTGGGATAAAAGAATAAAGAATGTGCGGAATAGCAGGGATAATAAGCAAGAACAGAAACAGGATCGAAAAGTCTTTGCTTTTCGCCATGGCTGAAAGTTTGTCTCATAGAGGACCTGATGAGGAAAAGTTCATAGTTTTTAATTCCCAGAGTTCTTCATTGGACTTGTTCAAACGAAATGACAATGTTGGGATCAAAGGCGATATTGGATTTTGTCACAGGAGACTTTCTATTATCGATTTATCTGATTCTGCTTCTCAGCCCATGACAAATGAGAAAAAAAACCTTTGGATAGTCCACAATGGAGAAATCTTTAATTATATTGAAATTAGAGAAGAATTAGAGAAATACGGATATAAATTCAATACTCGTTCAGATACTGAGGTTATCATAAAAGCCTATCACAAATGGGGAAAGCATTGTTTACATAAATTCAACGGGATGTGGGCATTTGTCATCTATGATGTAGAAAAAAAAAGCATATTTGGGGCAAGAGACCGGTTCGGAATAAAGCCTTTCTATTATAATGATTCAAAGGAATATTTTTCTTTTGCCTCAGAGATAAAAGCACTCCTTAAATTGCCGTGGATATCCAGAGAACTGTTTTTACCGGTTGCCAAGGATTATCTATTATTTTCAAGGGTAAATACTTCGAAATATACGTTTTTCAAGGGAATACATGAGCTTGAAGCCGGGCATTTCTTTGAAATAGATTTGAATCTAGGGTGCAATCTGAAAATATATAAATGGTGGCATTTACCGGAGAATCTTTCAGAACCTCCTGAAAATGACATAGATATATTTGAAAAATTCAGAGAACTTTTACTTTCTTCAGTGAAGTTGAGATTGATAAGCGATGTGCCGGTAGGGAGCTGTCTTTCGGGTGGTCTTGATAGCACAGCGGTTGTTTCTTTAGTGAATCTTTATATGGAGAAAGAAAAGCAAAAAACTTTTTCAATTGTTCATCCGGGATTTGAGTATAATGAATCTAAGTATATAGATGAAGTAGTGAAAAAATTTTCTGTTACTTCCCATAAAACGTCACTTGACGGTAAAAGCCTTCTCGATGACCTGGAATCGGTTATCAATGTTCATGATGAACCATTTACATCCACCAGCATGTATGCGCAGTGGAAAGTCTTTCAACTTGCTAAACAGTGCGGAGTTACAGTTACATTAGATGGGCAGGGGGCTGATGAACAGCTTGCAGGCTATCCTTATTTTAAGATTGTATATTGGGCTGAACTTATTAAAAGGTTGAAAATCTTAAGCTGTATTAAGGAAACATTTTATGATTCGAAGTCAGCGCTTGAATTTATATCTAACCTTATGATGGGATTTTCCGGTTTTTTCACTCATAGAGGAATGATTACTCTAGCGGGAGTAAAAGATCCTCAATATAGTTTAAAATGGATAAATAGGAGTTATTTTAAAAAAATTTCGCTTCCTCATATTCCTTTAAAAAAAATGTTTAATTCTCATCTTAAGCAGCGGCTTTATGAAGTTTTTACTTATGATGGGCTGCCAGCCTTAATCAGATATGCTGATAGAAATTCTATGGCTCACAGCCTTGAATCAAGAATGCCATTTTTGGATTACAGGCTTGTTTCATTTGTGTTCTCACTCCCTGATAACTTAAAAGTAAGAAACGGTTTGAGCAAATATGTTTTAAGGGAAGCATTAAGAGAAGATATCCCTCAATCTGTTTTGAACAGGACAGATAAAATAGGTTTTATAACTCCCGAGGATGTCTGGTTTAGGGGCGAATTGAGTACATGGATTGCGGATATACTTCATTCCGGTTCTATTGAGAAAAGAGGTTTTTATAATACTGGAAAATTAAAAGGGATGTTCGAAAAACATAAGAAAGGAACAATTAATGCCAGCCGACCTCTATGGAGAGCTGTTAACCTTGAGTTATGGCAGAGGAAATACATAGACTGAAGTGTTAATGAATTTAAAAAACATAAAAAGCTTCAGTAAAAGAATATGGGCATCACGGTGGTATTTTAAAAAGAAGTCTGATAAAAGTTCCATGGCTCATTATTGATAAGGAAGAGCGAAAAAACATTTGTATTGGGAAAGACATGAAAAAATATACTCATGAGGATTATGAAACCAAAGAATTTGCAAAGAAACTTGAAGCATTGGGTTATCTTTAATAATACTTTAAATTAGGAAATAGTGATTAAAAATTTAACTAGGGACAGTATTAAAATTGCATACATCCTTGGATCAGCAAGGAGTGGTTCAACTTTAATTGAAAGATTATTAGCTTGTTCTTCTCATATACAGGGCCTTGGTGAAGTTATCCATATAAATGAGTTATTTAGAGAGAATAGGATGTGTAGTTGCGGAAAGAAAATTTCCGAGTGTCTATATTGGAATAAGATACTTAAAGATACTGACACTTTGGATTTTTTAAAAGTTCAATATCCTAAAAATACACTATGGGATAAGTTTAAATTGATGATTGATTTGTATTTATGGAAAGATCTTAATTTTTCCGAGAACTATCGGGATAATAATATAAAATTATTTTCGACTTTCCTGAAGCTAAGAGGGAAAGATATTTTAATAGATTCTTCTAAGATTCCTTTAAGGTTTTACTATTTGAATAAAATTCGGCAGTTGAAACTGTATCCAGTTCATGTTGTTAGAAATCCTTTAGGTGTTGTTTGGTCTTATACGAGAAATATAGAACATAAAAGCTTGGACTGGAAAGTTCCATCTATTAAGAAAGCCTGCCTTGATTGGAAAAGAGTTAATAAGTTTACTGAAATGGTATTGAAAGGATGCAGTCGAAGGTTGTTAGTCAGATACGAAGATATGTGCCGTAATCCCCAGATGGAATTAGATAGAATTTTTACTTATCTTGGAATACCTAATGTAAAGATTGATGATATTTTACCACTTGCGCCTTCTCATATGATTGCAGGAAATAGGATGGCGAAAAAGGTTATAACGGAAATATATGATTTAAAAAGCTGGGAATCCGGATTTTCTGAATATGAAAAAGATAGGATTATTAAATATACTAAAAAATATTTTCAAAAGTATAAATATCATAATGAAATAAATTAAGATACTAATCCTAATTTCATAATGAGCTCAATGGAGAATAAAATTAAAGAATCGAAGAAGCCAACTTCTGCATTTTTACATGGAATTAAAAATGCATCCTATATGGGTATGGGAAATGTTGTTTCCCAGGCAATAGCGGTTGTAGGATTTATATTTATTGCCCGGCTTTTTGGACCTGAAAAATACGGTGTTTATGCTACAGTTATTGCATTTGTGACTTTTTTCCATCTTTTTGTTCTTCAAGGCCTATCAAAAGTCATCGTAAGAGAAGGCAGTAAAAAAATCGATTCGTTCCGGGATACTTTAGAAGATGCTGTTGGGTTCAGGCTGATATTTATAATTATTACTTTTCTCTTATGCATCGTGGCATGTTTTTTTACGAAATATCCTGTTACTACAAAAGTCCTTATCATAATTTTTAGTACTGAAATTATCTATTTTGGACTGGATTCCTATTTGAGTACCATTTATCAAACAACGGAAAAAATGCAGTATCTGGCATATTTTTCAGTACTGACCAGAATTTTAGCAACAGGATTTTCAATACTATTTCTCTACATGAAAGCTGGAGTCTTAATCATTTTATTGGTCAATTTGATATCAAAGTTTTCTGTTTTGGTTATTAATTATTCTTGCTCAAGGAAATTGGTGAAATTTAAATTTGGTTTTGGGTTTGACCTTAGCTCAGATATTCTAAAGGCAGTACTTATTTTTTCCCTTATGGGATTTATTAATACTCTAGCTATAAGGATAGATCTGCTGATGATTTCTTTTTTGTCTACTTCAACTGACGTTGGAATATATGGTGTTGCACATGAAATTGGGAAAGAAGGCTTAATGTTAAGGAATATTATTGCTACTGCTTTTTTCCCAATCGCAGTAAAATTTTTGTATTCCAATACAATAAAAATAAAGAAGTTATTCTTTTACTCCTTGATGTTATTTCTGGTTGTGGTTGCTGGCTGTGTTCTTCTCTCGTTTTTCGTCCAGGATCTTGTAGTCTTAGTATTTGGGATGGAATACAGTTATTCAGGATATATTTTGAAGTATCTTGTTTTTTACCTTGCATTTGCATTTTTTACTCTTCCATTAACGACATATCTTCAGGCGGCCCATTATGAACACCTTCTTTTAATTGTATATACAATAACAGCTCTTACAAATATCCCTTTAAATATCATATTTTTCCATAAATTCGGATTAATAGGTATTGCATATTCGACATTGATAGTGTTTTTTGTTCAAAGTCTTCTGATTTCTTTTTTTGCGATCAAAAAAATGAGTAAGCAAAGGGTTTTAACTTAACAGGAGAAAATATGAAATTTTGTTTTGTCATGCCTTCCTTTATTAAGGATGCAAAAGGAGGCTCGGAAATTCAAGCCTATTTAGCCGCACAGGAGCTCTTGAGAAGAGGGTGGGAAGTTTATTATATCAGAGAGAACAATCAATATTATGGAAAAGTAAAAAAAATCGACGGTATTTTTGTTTATTCATTGCATAAGAGACATACAAAATTGAAGTGGCTTAATAGCCGGTCTCTTTTCCGTGTGATGGATGACATTAGAGCAGATTATTGGTACTGCCGCGGAACTGTTTCATATATTTATCCTGTATGGCGGAATTCATCTAAAGTAGGGGGCAAAATCCTCTGGGCCTGTTCCAGTGATAGATTCTTATCTAAGCGGATTATTAGAGAATTAAACAAAGAGAGCTTATTACGTAGAATCGCTTCAAGGATCGATAGATCTCTCTTTCAGAAGTGTATTAGGGAAATTGACCTTATCATCTTACAGAATAATGAGCAGAAAAGACTGCTTAAAAAAAACTTTGGGCTCGATGGGAAAATTATTTATAACATCTGCCCAACAATTCCTGTCATAGACAAAAAAAGAGAGCCGCTTGTTTTGTGGGTAGGACGTCTTAAATATAATAAACATCCTGAAATATTCATAGAAGTTGTGAAAGGATTAAAAGAAAAACCCTACAGGTTCTTGGCGGTAGGAAGAGATGCGGAAGGACTCGGATTTGCCGAAAAATATTCGGAAATTGAAAAGCATGTACCAACCTTCAATTATATGGGAGAATTAGAAAAAAGGGAAGTATTTCGCCTTTTTGAAAGGGCAAAATTGCTTGTCAATACGAGCGATTATGAAGGATTTCCCAGCACTTTTATTGAAGCCTGGATGCATGGAGTGCCGGTTGTTTCTCTGAATGTGGATCCCGATAAAATGATTCAAAAAAATGGGCTGGGGAAGGTTTCAGGAAACATGATTCAGTTTGTTAGGGATATTGAACAGTTAATGGAAGATCAAAAATTGTGGGATGAAATTTCTCATAGGTGCAGAAGGTTTGCCGAAGAAAATTTTGATGTTAAAAAAAATGTCAATATGCTAGAAAAAATGATAAAAGGTCTAAAGTGAAAGAAGAGAGCACACAGTCTGCCGGGAATATTAACCGGAAAAAATATTGGTGGATTATTCCGCTTTTAGCCATCAATACCTTTAATGTTATATTTATTATTATCAGTCTCAAAGGATATGGGTTTTTCAGAGAAACGTTGCGTCCAATCGGTGACTATTTTATAGGTTTCCACCTTTATGTATTCATTTTTGTATTGATTATTATGCTTTCTTTTTTCTTATTAAAGAAAATATCTCTTATCAAATTTAGAAGTAGTCTTTTCTTGGTATTTCTGCTTTTTTCAACTGCCATAAACCTTTCTTTATTTCCTGAATTCAACAAAGCTCCTTATTCACATATTAATCATTATTTAATAAAAAAGGTAAGTCCTTCTATGAAAGAAATTGTCTTGAAATCTCCCGCCTCTATGGCAAGAGGGATTAAATCATATTTAAATATGAATGAATTAATTGCCGGAAAGATTCTCATTGTCCCTTCGGCTGCGCTTCTGGAAAAAGATATTTATTTCAAAGTTTTTATCACGCCTGAGAAAATAGAAGAAAAGGAATATGAATATGTGCTTACTGATAGGAAATTTGAGTTAATAAAAAAAAATCCTTTAAAGGCTTTTGATGCCATCACAAGAGCAAAGGAGATTAAAAAATATTTAATAGTCAACGGTTCTAAGGAATTTGATAAGTTATATTTATTTACTTATGACGCCTCATTTGTGTTTGTACCATCAGGTTTATTAAAAAATTTCTCATTAAAGGCCCATGATTAACCAGTTTGTTTTCTTATTGTATATAGGAATCCTGGGGTCTGGTTTTTTATTTTTATTCAAAAAAAGACTTGGTTTAGTAAATCGTTATCTTTTATCTCTGCCTGTAGGGCTTTCTCTTTGGGTTTTTATGTTGTTGGTTTTATTAGTAGCAGGACTGCCTTTTAATAGTTTCGCAGTCTTATTGTTAAGTCTTTTATTGCTTGTAATGTTTATTGTGCTGAATTTCATATATAAAAATTTTAGTAAAGTAGATTTTAAATATTTTTCCATCTTTATGATTTGTTATTCCGCTGCAGCAATTTTTTTCCTTTCTGTTAATTCATCTTTTTTCTCCAATGATTCATGGAGATTGTTGATGGGGGGGAAGCATATAGGTCTCTCGAGTGTTCTAACAAACAGCATGATTTCTATAAGCGGAGTTTATTCTTATGTAATTCATGCTTCTTCCGGTTTTTTTGGGTTTGATTATCTGTATGCGGTTTATCCTCTGACTGCATTTTCTTTCTTTCTATTTTTTATTTTTAACCTTCATGATCCTTCTAGGAGTGGAAAATTTGCTATTAACAGCCAACTGTTTTTCTGTTTCATTTCTGCGGTCTTTCTTTTAAGTGCTTATTTTGTATTTTTTAATGCCTTTTATGTCCATTCTAATATGTTATTTGGCCTTTTTAGTTTTATAGCCTTGTTTGGTTTATGGAAGAGGGTAAAAGAAAAAGAAAAGTGCTGGCTGATTATATCTGCAATTGCCTTGCTTTCATCTTGTTTTTTGCGCATAGAAGGGCCGTTATTTTCGCTGATTGTCATAGTCATTCTTATTTCCAGAAAGGATATTTCTTTCAAGGAAAAGTTGCTTTTCTTTGGATCAATTTTTTTATTTGTCTCAGTCTGGCATATAAAAATATTTTTTGCTTTCGACAGCTTTTCGAATAATTTTTTAAACTCAGAAAGAATATTGTTAATACTGTTTTTATATTTTATAACACTTGTGAGCCTGTTGATCGGGCAGATGAAACCTTTTAATAGAATAAAGGAAAATTATCCTTTAATCATGCTTTATGCCTTAAGTATTATATGGAGCTATCTGATATTAGTTAGAGGGATTAAGTTTAAAGGCGGGGTTCCGGTGTTGAGAGGATACGGAGAACTCATTCTAAATATTGTAAAAAATGGAAGTTGGGGAGTCACATGGATAGTACTTATTGTTTTGTTCCTTGCTGCACTGGCATTAAAAAGGGTCAATAACGAGTCTGTATTTCTGTATTATATTTTTTCTTTTGGGTTGCTTTTTAATGCTATAAATTTATTCAGAGGAGGCTGGAGAGAAGGTTGGGGGGACAGTGGAAACAGGATGTTGATGCATATTATATTTATACTGGCTTTTTATGTTTTTCTTAAATTCAAGAATGCGTTTTTCCCGGATATTGAAGAAAATGTACAAAAAACTTAGCCAGAAAAAAAAGAATTTAAAAAGTATTATCTGCTTCATATTACTTCTTATGCTTTTTTATTTTACGGCTCGTGAAGACAGGCTGTATAAAGGATGGCGGACTGACAACGAAGAGCTCTTCACATCATTTTTGTATATAGAAGGGTACACAAAGAGACACATTCCTATTAATGCAAGAGTATTAATGGATATTTCAGATCTAAAAAATTGGGATTCTCTATTCAAAAATAAAATCTATGGGAAAGCACGCAGGTTATTGTATTGTTCAAAATTTCCAGAAATCAGGAAATGTGTATCCAGGGCAAAAATTGAAGGTTTCCCACTCCAAGTTAAAAGGCGTGCGTATACTCGTAAACTAAAGCCTTTTAAACACATCCATCACTCCTCTCTGGAAAAGATCAATGAAACAAATTTAAAAGGCCGCATAAAATTCATGCTGGAGAACAACATTGAGTATTATTTCTGTTCTTTTAAAGACTGGAGGCATAAAAATAGAATATTATCTTACAAAAAATTTCATCTTATTCGAAGCAGCAAACGTTTTGTGCTGTGTTCTGTGAAGGACGAGGATGCTGAAGAGTAGAAAAATGGTCGGCAAAGAGGACCACAAGCGAATTCTACTGTGCCTCTATACTTTCCTTCCCCTTAGCGGGCCTCGTTCGTTGAGATGGCTGAATTTAATAAAGGTTCTTGACCAGCTTGGCTGGACAGTAGATGTGCTTACAGTTCAGCCCTCTGTTAATGACGGGTTTTATGATTCAAGCCTGCTTGCAGAGCTTCCAGTGCATATCAGGGTATTTCGAACTTATCCTGGTGTTCTTTATTCTCTTATTTATATGAAAAACAAGCCGGTCCAGGGATTCCCAAAAACCACAATGGAGTGGCTGCCTTTTGGTTTAATGAGAGGGCGGAAAATTCTGAAAGAACAAAACTATTCCTTGATCGTTTCTTCTGCCCTTCCTTTTGTGGGACACTGTGTCGCTTATTTTCTCAAAAGAAGAGCTCGAATTCCCTGGGTTGCTGACTATGGAGACTCTATCGGATTTAATCCTATTACGAGTCCAGTCAAACGTCTCATTGGAACCCGAGTCGAGCGCTGCATTCTCAAAGCCGCCGATGGAATTATTGTTCCGTTTGAAGAAATGAAAAAAGAGTTTTTGGATTATTATCCGTTTTTAAAGGAAAAAAATATTCGTGCAATCGGCCATGGAATTCCAAAGAAATTTGAGTCTATTAAGCCTGAAAATTTTAAAAATAAATTTGTTGTCTCTTACGTAGGAAGTTTTTATAAAGATGCTCATGAGCCTTATGAATTTTTTCAGGCTTTTCACGCTTTAAAAAGTGACAGGAAAACGATTGATGATATACAGGTGGTAATTGCCGGAAATGTAGAACAAAGGTATGTGGAATATGCCCGCAAGTTAAAAATTGATACTTTTACGAAATTTTTAGGTTATGTTTCTTATGAAAGAGCCATTTCTATACTTAAAGGGTCTTCTGTAATTTTGTATATAGGAGGCAGGAGGAAAGATTACCACTTTCCGTTTAAGATTCTTGAATGTACGGCATCTGGGAAGCCGGTTATTGCTGTTAAACAGTCTGAAACTGATCTGGGAGCAGATTTTATAGAAAAGAATAATTTTGGGAGGATTGTTTCAAACAATAAAGAAGATATTGAAAGTGTCATCAGAGAACTTTATCGTTTATGGACGATGAAAAAGTTGGATGAGACTTTTAATCACATCGATATAGAAAAATATTACTGGAAAAAAAGAGGGGAAGAAGTAGAAGAATTTATATCACACATTCTTTGTAAGTAAGACTAAATTTAGAAAATGTATACAGAAAGAGAAAAAAGAGAAGAAAAAACAAAAAAATTGGTTCCATTTATCACGACATCCATAATGCAGGATCTGACATGGGCAATTCTCCTTATCCCGCTCTGGTGGATTTTAGGCATAAGGTTTTTTATATTTCATTTCTTATCCCTCTGGGTGTTTGTGAAGCTGCTGATAGTAAAACACAGGGATAAGGATAAATTTATCTTTCCTTCAGAATGCTATTTTCTTATGGCTTTTATAACTTTATATGTTGCCTCATTTTTTATAAATCTCGTGAATATCCCCCTATTCAGAGCCTCTGCCTCTTTGTATAACCTGAGTTTCTGGATAGCCGGCCTATTGATAATACTGGTAATTTATAATTCAATTGATAAAGAAAGTATACTTAGATTCCTCAAGTCTTTCCAGTTTTTTGGGATTGTCTGCAGCTTATTTGTTTTGTCTGCGCATGCTTTCTGGATCTTCACCCATAAATATTTATCTGTAAAAAGTCTTCTTTATTGGTTATTGCCTGACAGATTTATTGAGTTAGTGAAGAGCAAAGCTCTTCTTCTATTGTCATCTCTTGAACTGGGTATTGTTGGGCGGGACAAACTTTTTCAAAAGCCATTCCCAAGATCTCCTGGCTTCAATGTTTACAGTGCGGCTTTGGGTATAACAATGGTTTTCATGATCGTGATGACATTAGCCTATTATAAAACCAGGAAAAAGCGTTCTTCCATGCCTTTTATCCTGTTTTTAGAGTCGGTTGCTTTAATACTTTCTCTTTCGAGAATGTCTATTCTGGCAGTGGGCGCAGCCTGGTTGATTGTTTTTAGTGTGGTCAATATAAATAAATCTTCTTACCGTATCATTATTGCCTCAGTTTCAGCCTGTATTGTCATCTTATTAATTCTTGTTCCGCCAAAGAAAATAGGTCGCACTTTTTTGGAATTCAGAGATGAAAGTACTACCTCAAGGGTAAAACTCTATAAAATAACTTTCAAACAGTCGTTGAAAAAACCGATTTTTGGATACGGATTTAAACCGAGAACAGAAGAAGTGCCTATTCCCGTAGGATCTCATTCTACATATATCGGTGTAATCTACAAAACCGGATTTTTGGGTCTTTTTGCCATAATCCTTTTCTGGATAAGTATTCTTAGAAGATGGTGGGTACAGAGGAAGAGTCTGAGTGATAATGGGATTTTAAGGCCGATATGGTTTTATTCCGGAATCGCTTTAATTGGAGGCTATTTCTGGATGGCTGTTGAAGACCTTGATGCTCCTCCTATTGTGGCCTTTTTCTATTTTATTATAATAGGAATTATCCTTTCGTTGAATAAGATGAAAGAAGTGCACAAGGAAACATGAAACTCTGTCTTGTCTGCTCTAGCGGTGGGCACCTTTTTCAACTGCATCTCCTGCAGCAGTGGTGGGAGAAACATGAGAGATTCTGGGTAACATTTAAAAAAGCGGATTCGCTTTCTCTTCTTGATGAAGAAAAAGTTTACTGGAGTTATTTTCCGACCACAAGAAGCATAAAGAATCTGATCCGAAATTCATTTTTAGCCTTAAAAATCCTTTTTAAAGAAAGGCCTGAAATTATTGTTTCAACCGGTGCAGCAGTCGCGGTTCCATTTTTCTATCTAGGGAAAATAATGGGATGTAAGCTTATCTTTATCGAAGTTTATGACAGAATCCATATGCCTACATTAACAGGAAAAATAGTCTATCCGGTTGCTGATGCGTTTATCCTTCAGTGGCCTGAACAGAAAAAACATTTTCCAAAGGGAAAAGTTCTGGGACAAATATTATGATTTTTGTGACTGTCGGAACAGAAAAGTATCCTTTTGACAGACTGATAAAAAAGGTTGATCAACTTAAAGGGAAAAGATTGATCAGGGATAAGATATTTATTCAGACAGGATCTTCACGCTGCAAACCAGATTTTTGTGAGTGGGCGAATTTTATTCCCTTCGACATCATGATGGAAATGATGAAGAAGGCAAGAATCATAATTACACATGGAGGGCCGGGTAGTATTATGCCGGTAGTTTACAATCAGAAGATTCCAATTGTTGTCTCCAGGCTTAAGAAGTACGGAGAGGTTGTGGATGACCATCAAGTATCATTTACAGAGAAACTTGCTGAGAAGGCGTATATTCTTGCTGTCGTTGAAATAGAAGAACTTGAACAAAAAATTAGAAATTATGGTAAACTTACGAAACGGTTAAAATCCTTACAAAAAAAGGAGAAAAGTCCTGAGGATAAGGCTGCCTCATTTTCTCAGGCAATGGAAGAATTGTGCCAGAAATTAATAAAAGAGAAAAAATCGTGATTAATTTTGAGATTTTACATTTAGAAACATAGAATTGGATAATGATAAAATCCGGTGCATAACATGTCAAAAATAAGCAAGCCGATTTGCGTCCTGGTGTTGATCCTGACTGATATTGCTGCTCTGCTTACATCCTTTTTGCTTGCTTTTTTTATGAGAAGTTCTGTTCTTCTCTCTATTATTCCCCGTTTCGAGCGCCAGGAACCTTTACCTTTGATGATACATTTGAAACTTGGATTTCTATATGGGGCACTTGTTGTAATCTTTGTACTTGCATATGAAAAACTCTATACAAGCAGGCTCTCTTTTTGGGAGGAGACAAAACATCTTTTAAAAGGTGTAACCATCTCCTTTGTATTTATTATGGTTCTTGTTTTCGTGTCCAGGCGTTATATATTTTTTTCAAGGGCTGTAATTGTATTTTCCTGGTTAATAAGCCTTGTCATTTTCCCATTTTTCCGTCTTGCAGTAAAGAAGGTTTTGGCAAAGACCAGGCTCTGGAGAAGAAAAGTGCTTGTCCTTGGAACAGGCGAAGCTGCAAGGCAGGTGGCAAAGGGTATTAAGAGAAATGTCATTCTGGGCTATGAAGCTGTTGGATTCTTGACAAGCAGAAAAGAAGAGAAGGGTAAGACATTGGAAGGAGTCAAAATCCTTGGTGACCTTTCTGTACTTGAAAAAATAAGCAGAGAAATGGAAGTGAAAGATTTCATTGTTGCACTGCCTGATTTTTCCCAGAGTGAATTGGTAAAAGTGATAGAAGATTGTGACACCTTTGCAGAGACTATCAGGGTCGTCCCGAACATCGGAAGCCTTTTTAACCTTGGAGTTACTGTAGAAAATTTAGGAGATGTCCTCTCTCTCTCAGTTGCCCGCAATTTAGTTAAACCGTTTAATATTTTCATTAAGAATGTGTTTGAATATCTGATTGTTGTTATTTTGTCCCTGCTGCTGCTCCCTGTTTTTTTGATAATAGCTCTTGCCATAAAGCTTGATTCACGGGGATCTGTGTTGTTTATTCAGGAACGGCTTGGAAAAAATGGAAAAGTATTTAATATTTTTAAGTTCCGCTCTATGTGTGCGGATGGAGATTTAAAACTTGAGAAATATTTAAAAGAGAATGTTGAAGCCAGAAAAGAGTGGGAAAAGTTCCAGAAGATTAAGAAAAATGACCCGCGGGTAACAGGAATAGGGAAGATTATTCGGAAGTTAAGCATGGATGAACTTCCCCAGCTTATTAATATCTTAAAAGGCAATATGAGTCTTGTTGGGCCAAGGCCTTATTTGCCACGGGAAATAAAAGAGATAGGAAAGAGCTACAATCTTATTTCCAAAGTTAAGCCTGGCATGACCGGATTTTGGCAGGTCAGAGGAAGAAACCTCCTTCCTTTTAAAGAGCGCCTTCTCTTGGATGAATATTACATAAGGAATTGGTCTTTATGGCTTGATATCGTGATTTTGTTCAAAACAGCTAAATCCCTGGTTAAAGGTGAAGGCGCATTTTAATGTGAATTATATTGTCCATTGTTTTTAGATTAATGCTATTTTCCGGCTTATAATTTTATTCAATCTTGGGATTTCAGATGGAGAGGACTAGAATATATACATGGACTGACTGGCTGTATATTTTAGCTGTTTTAGTATTAGCCCCGTTCTTTTTATTTCCAAAATTAAGTTTGATCTGGGTTTTTCTTGCTTTTCCATTAATCTGGGTTTTACGTTGGATTAGGAAAGAAACTTTTTTTAAAAGGACTGTTTTAGATTGGGCCCTGCTTGTTCTGACTTTTCAAGTAGTTATTAGCTGCTTTATTGTCCCTGACATTTCATTCAGCCTTCCCAAGATCACCGGTTTTTTTCTTGGAATCTTCATTTTTTACATGCTTGTGTATTACCTGGATTCTGAGGAATATCTTAAGATAGGCATTTCTGTTTTTCTAGGAGGAGGGTTTCTGATTGCATTGATTGGGATCCTTGGAATGAGTAAACATGAAGAGCCCAAATATATAGCCTTTTTGTACGATTTGCTAAAGAGATTTCCGTCAGTTGATTTTAATCTGCCCGGTGCAGAAAAAGGCTTTCATCCGAATGCGGTTGCAGGCGGACTAATCCTGGTTCTTCCATTATGCTTTGTTTTATTTTTAGCGTATTTTAATAAGAAAAATATTGAAAATATAATTTTTAAAAGTCAATTGTGGCTTCTTCCATTATGTCTGATTTTTTTAACAATCGGGTTTGTAATTCTATTGACACAATCCAGGAGCAGCTTTGGTGGCCTGTTTATTGGCGTGTGGTTTCTGGTTTTTACTGGCTGGAAATGGAAAAAGATTGGATTAATAGTAATTACTTTGGTAATGATATCTTTATTACTTTCTTTCTTCCTGATGGTTGGGTCGAATAAGATTCCATATACGAATTTAGAGGCCAGTCATAAATTAGCCGGCCGCGTCAGTGTTTTTTGGGTTCCGGCCATAAACACAATAAGCCAGCATCCTTTTTTTGGGATTGGAATGAACCAGGCCCGGAAAATACCGGTAGTAGGAGATGAACAGGCTCATTTTCACAATCAATTTCTCCATACTGCAGCTGAACTTGGGATTCCTGCTTTGATAGCCTATCTGGCTCTTCTTGTAGGTGTGTTTTTTATGTGCTGGCAGGTCTGGAAAGGATCTGGGAAAGAGTGGATGAGAATTTCTGCTTTAGGATTGGGATGCGGCCAACTTGCATTTTTAGTCTTTGGAGTAATGGACTGCATCCCGCTTGGAGCTAAAATTGGCATTTTATTCTGGTTTTCAATTGGGTTAATAACAGCACTCTATAATGTCGTGCGTCGGAGTCAAACCGGATAAAGAGATGATTCCTAAAAGCAGTAAAGGAAAACAGTCGTCATCGTTACGGCTGGGAAAAAAGCTTAATTCCAGACTTGTTAAAATTTCCATTGGACTTTTAATTACTGCATTAGCTTTATGGTTAAGCTTTAGAAAACTCGACTGGCAGGTTTTAAAAACGACATTTCTCCAGGCAAATTTGTTCTGGGTTTTTTTAGCAGCAGTCAATACTATCTTTACTGTCTATGCCCTTGGGCTGCGGTGGCAGATTTTGCTAAAAACACAAGATAGAATTTCTTTGAGTCGTTTATTCCGTCTCAATATTATTTCGCAGTATGCCAATATTGTGATGCCGGCAAGGTTTGGGGAAGTTTTAAGGGCTTATCTTATATCCAGGCAGAGCCGTGTTTCCGGGGCTTATGCAATGGGAACTGTCCTCATAGAGAAAGTACTAGATTTTTTTATTTTTGTGGCTCTTTGGGTTATAGCCCCTGCTCTTTTTGCCTTAAATGAAGCTGTGAGAGGCTATAAGATTGCATTGGTTTTCTGTTTGCTTAGCTTGGTTCTTATTATTGTTATGGTTTTACGGCCAAAAATTTTAATTAAATGGGCAAGATTTTTCTCAGTTATAATTCCAAAAAAATTCAGAGAACGTTTTATAAATTTTCTTGAGAGAGGAATTGAGGCTTTTAATTTGCTCAAGAGTGTAAAAACATTATTGATTCTATTTTTTCTAACGATTGTGTTTGTCGTGAGCCAGGTGTTAACAAACTATTTCCTGTTCAGGGCTTTCGATCTTCCTCTTTCTCTTTGGGCGGCATTATTTTTGCTTCTGGCTGTTCAGGTTGGAAATATCCCACCCTCTTCGCCGGGGAAGATAGGAATTTTTGAGTTTGCAGTAATTCTTGCGCTTTCTGTTTTTGCTATTCCCAAAAGCCAGGCTCTAAGTTATGCTTTAATGCTTCATGTTGTCGTGTATCTTCCAAAAATTCTTCTCGGTCTTATCTTCATAACTACTATGGATGTTTCCTTGAGAAAGAATTATATTGTTGGTGGCGATGAAAATTAAAGGACAAAACAGAAGCTCTTTATTTGTTTTTGTGGGAGACGTGTTGATTATCCCAGCTTCTTACCTTGCAGGATATTATCTTCGTTTTGGGAATTTTGAAGAGCTCAATGCTAAAGTCCCTCTATTAAACCTGGCTTTGATGATACTGGGTTATTTGAGTGTTTTTTATTTTTTTGACCTCTTTAAAGTTGAGAGAAAATATTTCACACTCGACTCATTAATAAATTTAATTTCAGGAATTATTGTTTCTGCTGTTCTTATCTCTTTTCTAAACTATGGAGTATTTTTGTATCCAATAGGAAGAGGAATTTTTATTTTTTCTAATCTAATTCTTTTTGTCTCAATCTTCATTTGGAGAATTTTGTTCTATCAGATTTTTAAGTATTTTATCAGGTCAAAAAGGATCATTATTATAGGAGCAGGGAAGGCTGGGCAGGAAACAGCCCGGGTCATTGAATCCCTGAAACATGATTTTGAACTAGTTGGCTTTCTGGATGAGGATAAAAGCAAAGCAGGAAAGCCTGTCCCCGGGTTTAATGCAGAAGTATTAGGTTCGGCCGATCAACTTGCTGATATATGTGAAGAAAATAAAATTGATCAGATTGTTATAACAGTTTCAGTGGAAGATAAGCCTCTGTTGAGTAAAAACTTATTGATGGAGCGCTTAAAGGGAATTGATGTTATTGAAATGGTAGAATTGTACCAATATTTAATGCAAAGAATACCAATAGAATATATCCCTGAGTCATGGTTTTTAAAAGCCAAAGGATTTGACTGGTCTGACAAAAGCATCATGGTGAAAATTAAAAGGCTGATAGATATTATTATTTCTGCCTTGATTCTTTTGGTAAGTTTGCCGCTGTGGCTGATTATTGCGTTTTTGGTTAAGATAAGCTCAAAGGGGCCTGTTTTTTATACTCAGAGTAGGATAGGAAAGAATGAATCTATTTTTTCTCTATATAAATTTAGATCCATGATTGATAAAGCAGAGAAAGATAAAGCCGTCATGGCAGAAGAAAATGATAAGAGAGTAACTTTTGCAGGTAAGTTTTTGCGCAAATTGCATCTGGATGAACTTCCTCAGCTTTTAAATGTTCTTAGAGGAGAAATGAGCCTGGTAGGTCCCAGGCCAGAGAGGCCTGTATTTGTTGAGGAATTCAAAAAGAAAATTCCTTACTATTCGCTGCGCCATTTCCTGAAACCTGGCCTGACAGGGTGGGCTCAGGTAAATTATCCTTATGCTTCATCCCTAGAGGATTCTATGGATAAACTGGAGTATGACCTTTATTACATTTATCATATGACTCTGCTTCTGGATCTGAGAATTTTTTTAAGAACTGCACAGAACATCTTCCTGAGGAAGAGAAGCTATAAATAGTATAATTTCTTCCTCTGATCAATACCTTCCATATTTATAGCCCTCCCAAATAGTCTTGTTCAGGCTTTGTGATTTTCCACAATAACTATCTCACCTAATCAATTTTCTCCCCACCCCTTAATCCACCAATAAGAACCTGCACAAAGCGGAGGAGCTCCGTTTGGATTTAGTGTTGTGTCCTCTTTTTTCTGGACTAATCAAATTTCAATTAATATACTTGTGTGGTTAGCGGTAATTATGATTGGAGTTCATAACGGGTGAGACAAAAATGAAGAAAAAACTGATTTTTTTATTAATAAGCGTTCTTCTTGCAGCACAAATATCTCAAGCAGAAGCACTGGGCAAGATTTCAGGCCTTGTATTCATGGATTACTATTATGTAGCGAATCATCATAATGAAAATATAGAGGGGAAGAACGGATTCTGGTTAAGAAGAGTTTATTTCACTTATGACCATGACCTTGGGTCATCCTTTAAAATAAGATTCAGGTTGGAAGGCAACAGTGCCGGTGATTTTAAAAGCAGCACAAAGATAGAACCGTATATTAAGGACCTGTATCTGGAATATGATAGAAAAGAAACATCCATCCTGTTAGGGCTTTCGGTCACCCCTTCTTTGGGCAAGCTCGTACAATACTGGGGTTACCGCTCAGTTGAGAAGACTGCTCTTAACTTACAAAAAATGGCCCCTGCAAGAGATTTTGGCCTTGCAATAAAAGGATATGCTGCCGGGGAAAAAATATATTATCACTTTATGCTGGCAAACGGAGAAGGGTTGAAGGAAGAAATTAATAAAGAGAAAAAAGTATATGCTGTTGTAGGATTTAACCCGGTAAATGAAGCATATTTCGAAATTTACGGGGATTATGCTCCTGGGTCAAAAGGACTTTATGATGTTTCTACTATTCAAGCTTTTTTGGCTTATAAGAGGGAAAAATTTAGAGCAGGTTTACAGTATGCTTACCAGAGTCACTCAGGAGGGGAGAAGGATTTTAATCTTCAAGTAGCTTCCGGGTTTGCTGTTTTCCGTATAAAAAGGGAGGTCAATTTTTTTGCACGGGTGGACAGGATGTTTCATCCGAATCCAAACGGAGAAAAGATAAGTTACATTCCGTTTGATTTCACTTCTCCGTCTACTCTATTGCTGGCAGGATTTGATTTTGAAGTTGCGAATGATTTTAATCTCATGCCTAACCTTGCATATGTGGCCTATGACAATATTTCCTCAAGCGATTTATATTTAAAACTAACAGCGTATTTCCGCTGGTAGAGTGAATAGGAGACGGTTCTATTTTTTGGAGGTTAATTTACAATGATAAAGGGAATTATTGACATAGCTAATATTGCATGGCAGTTTCTTCTAGAAATGTCACCATACCTCCTTTTAGGATTTTTTGTGGCAGGCATACTAAACATAA
>Ga0210003_1000314_pt1 | contig 43336 bp, 36 predicted proteins | sample LantaG_FD_182804 | JGI IMG/M metagenome (GOLD analysis project Ga0210003, IMG submission 182804) | Deep subsurface microbial communities from Baltic Sea to uncover new lineages of life (NeLLi) - Landsort_02402 metaG (SPAdes) (version 2) | ecosystem: Environmental > Aquatic > Marine > Oceanic >...
ATAGGGATTGCACATAATCTGTCAGGTCGAACCAAAACTAATATAAGCAAAAGAGAGCAAAAAGCCAAACGCTCCCCCGGCCAGGGCGAACAAAACAGTTTTCCTGATATTTTTAAATATCCGCGTCATTTTTTCTTTCGGGCTCTATCAATTTAACCGTCAAATACTTAACACCTACTTAACGGCATCCTCCACAATCTTTTTAAGCGTAATTTCCACCTCGCCGGCCAGTTTTTCCAATCCCGCGCCGGGCATCATCTCGGCAATCATCGAGGGTCGGGCCAGGTTGACCACCGTCCGGCCGTCCTTGACATAAACCGTAATCCGGCAGGGCATAAACAGCGACACCAGCTCGTCTTTCTTGAGCGCCTCATGGGCGAACGAGGCGTTGCAAACCTCGATAATATTCAGCGGGTCGCGCTGCAGGCCCTTTTCGGCCAGCGTTGCCTGAACATCATGTTTGGCCAGCACCCGGAACTTGTGCTCCGGCACCAGCTTCTCTATCGTTTCAATCACCGTATCGAACGGCTTGTCGGTGGTCAGGGTGTAAACCAGTTTATTATCCATTTTCTCATCCTTCTTTTTTCTATTAGATAGCGTCCAGCCCCAAAGGATTCAAATTATTCCGGCAAAATCTCAAAACTGGTTTCGATTTTCGTTTCGTTTTTAATCGTCTGGCTGACGACGCAATATTTTTCCTCGGACAGCTCTATCGCCCGCTGCAGTTTTTTGGGGTCGACATTTTCCCCCCGGGCGATAAATTTCACCTCGATGGTGTGAAACGGCTTGGGGTAATTATCATCCTGGTGGGCGGTCATTTCAATCTCCAGCGAGGTAAGTTTCTGCCGCTGCTTCTCAAGTATGCGGACGACATCGATCCCCGCGCACCCGGCGATGCTGAAAAACAGAAGCTCGGTCGGTTTGTAACCGGCTTCCTCGCCGCCGGCATTCTTGCCGCCGTCAGTGATAATCTTGTGCCCGAACGCCGAGGTCCCCTCGAATTTCAAGCCCCCCGTCCATTTCATTTTGGCTGACAGCATAATATCTCCAATCGTCTATTAGTCTTTGAACCATCAACTATACTAAAAATCCGTCCCAATATCAAGCTGTTGCGGTTTTCAGATTTCTTTCAGCGATTTTTTCAGTTCCGCCACCGTTGACACCGGCAGTTTGCAAACCGAGTTGCGGCAGATGTACACCATCACCCCATCCCCGGCCGCCGTCCGGCCCTCGAACAACGGTTGGGCATTCCCGCCGTCGCGGCTCACGGCTACAACTTTGTTGGGTATGAATTTCTTATATATCTCGTCGAGCATCCGATGCCTGAGTTCCCCCTTGCCGACCACCACTATCTCAATCTTGTCGTTGAGCAAATAATCGAGCGCGAACAGGGCCGAGGTCATGCTTGTGGGATAGCTTTTTAGCTGTCCCGAAAGCGCCTTGAGCGCTTTCTCGGCGGATGCAGCGTAACTTTTACTTTCGGTCAGGCGGTCGAGTTTGAGCAGGTTGTAAACCATGACCGAGCCGGGCGCGGGCACGGCGCCGTCGTTTTCATCGCGGGGGCGGACAATCAAATCCTCGCGGCCGGCCGGGCGAAGGTAAAATACGCCGTCATCGTCAACGAACAGCTCCAGCACTTTGGCCGCCAGGCGGTCGGCAAACTCCAGCCAGCGGTGATTGTTCTCCGAGGGGTCGCTTTCGTACAAATCCAGAAGGCCCTTGATATAGTAGGCGTAATCCTCGAGGAACCTTCCCGGCGAACTTTTCCCGCCGCGATAAGCATGGGTGAGAGCGTCCCCGTCGAGCAGTTCGCCGGTTACGAAAGCGGCGTTTTTGAGGGCGGCCTCGAGATATTTCTTCTCGCCGGTAATTTGATAACCCTTGCAGAAGGCCGCCAGGGCCAGGCCGTTCCAGGAGGTCAGGATTTTATCGTCGGTCAGCGGCCGCACCCGTCGGGCGCGCTCCGCCAGAAGCTTTTCTTTGCCGGCGGCGATTTTTTTATCGAACTCGACCGTGTCAACCGCCGTCCTTATCCGGGCCGACTCGGCGGTAATATTCAGAATGTTTTTTCCCTCAAAGTTTCCTTCGTTGGATACGTTAAAAAAACGCATAAAATCGGGGGCATCGGCTCCCAGGACAGCCTCGATTTCGTTTTTCGTCCAGACATAAAACTTGCCTTCCTCCCCCTCACTGTCGGCGTCGAGAGCCGAGTAAAAGCCGCCGGTCCGGTCGGTCATCTCCCTTAAAATGAAATCCAGCGTCTCGCGCACGACCTTCCGGTAAAACTCGTCGCCGGTGAGCTGATAAGCCTCGGCGTAAGTCTCGACCAGCAGGGCGTTGTCGTAGAGCATTTTTTCAAAATGCGGCACCAGCCATTTTTCATCGACCGCGTAACGGGCAAACCCGCCGCCGAGGTGGTCGTAAATCCCGCCCCGGGCCATATTGACCAGGGCGGTCCGGGCCGCTTCGAAGTAAGACGTCTCGCCGGTCCGAAGGTAATGGCGTAAAAACAGCGACAGTTCCATCGAGTGGGGGAATTTAGGGGCGCCGCCAAAACCGCCGTAAGTATGGTCGAAATTCCGCATCAGACCGTTCGCGGCGGTGCCGAGCATGGCCCGGTCCAGCGCGCTCTCGTCCCGGGAACGGTTCAACCGGGCGTTAAGCTGGCTGAAAATTTTATCCGAGGAGGCGATAATCTTCGCCTTGTTTTCCTGGTAGGCCCTGGCGATTTCGGTGATAAGGGTGCCGAACCCGGGCCGGCCGTAGGCGTCCTCGGGCGGGAAATACGTCCCGGCGTAAAACGGCTTCAAATCCGGCGTCAGAAAAACCGACATCGGCCAGCCGCCGTGCCCGGTCAGGGCAGTCGTGAACGCCATGTAAATATTGTCCAGATCCGGCCGCTGCTCCCGGTCAACCTTGATGCTGATATAATTTTCGTTTAAAATCGCCGCGACCGCTTCGTTTTCGAACGACTCCCGCTCCATCACATGGCACCAGTGACAGGCGGCGTATCCGATCGAAAGAAATATCGGCCGGTCCAGTTCGCGGGCTTTTTGCAGGGCTTCTTCCCCCCACTGGTACCAGTCCACCGGGTTGTGGGCGTGGGAGAGCAAATACGGTGAATTTTCACTCGCCAGTTTATTGGTATATTTATGTTCCCGGGTTGTTTCCATTTTATCTTTTCCTTCCCCGGCCTGAACAAGGCACAATAAGACAATAAAAATATGGGATATTTTAAAAATTTGCTTGAAAATAGACATATCTTCTCCATGAAAGTTTATAATAAATAACAATACCGGGCGGCAAAAGTTTTCAGAAACTGTCTTTGAGGGATAATTTTGTAATCCTGGCGGATTTTACTTCAGGTTCACCGAGGCGGCCGCAAAAGCCGACACGACCAGGTTGAAGAACGGCCGGGTCTTGTCCTCGCCGTCAATATGGCCGTAATTGTCAATCCGGTCAATCCCGGCGGTGATATCGACATAAAACATCTTTTTGACAAAACCTTTGAAAGCCAGGGCGGCGCGAAAAGTTTTCTCGACCGTGCCGGTGGGGAATTTCTCCGAGTAGTCCCCCTCGATTTCCAGCCAGGGTTCGTCCCAGTCGGCCGTCACCCGGCCCTCACCCCGGCGGCAATAGCTGATATCAAGGTCGGCGTGGGCGTTGTCGTTTAACCAGCGGCTGAAAACGAGTTGCGAGAGGTCATAATCGTTGCCCGAGGCGGCGCCGATAAGCTCATCGTTTACGGTATAGCGGTTGCGGGGCAGGACCTGGTTGAAAGTCCTGTTGGCGACCCGGGTGTATTCGAGCCTGATATCGACCGGGACCAGCACCCCGGCTGTTTGGGCGCCAAGCAGAAAAGCGATTTCATCCGGTTCCCGGTCGCTCTGTTCTTTATCGTCGAGCTGGATATCATCGACCAAAAGCTGGCCGTAGAATTTATAGCCGGCGCGGGGTTTGAACGTGAAATCGAAACCGACCATGGTGTTGTCGTTGGTGTTTTCGTTGAGTTGCGAGCCGTGGAAAAAAATCAGGGGATTGAGATAGAAAAGGTCGAGCTGTCGTCCCGGCCCGCCGAACACGACCGTTTCGAAAAGCCCCACTCGAAGTCGCGGGTTGAAATGAAAATCGAACCGGTGTCCGGCGAAATAGCGGTTTTCAAATTGCGTCACGTTGTCGCTTTCGGGACTGAGGCCGTCAAGGCGCGCCAGGCGATAACTTATGGCCAGCCGACCCCAGCGGAAAGTATATCCGAACCCGTCGAGCCGTTCGTTGTAACCCAGCACCAGCGAGTGACGCGGGCCCCAGAACGAGCCGAACCGCCCGGCGGTGAGGTCAAATTTTTCCGTTTGCCAGTTTACGAAAGCTTCCTCGACATCGCCGGCGAACCCCCGCCATTTCTTGCCGGTGTAGCTCTCGTCCTCGGCTTTTTCCTCGTCGAGCACGAAACACCCGTACACGAAAAGTTTTTCGTACGGTTGTCCGGCTATCCCGGCCCGGAAAGTCTCGTAGCCGCTCGAGCGAAGGTCTTTTGCGGCGCGGAAATCCTCACCGATAAACGAAAACAATTTTATCTTTTCAGCTTCTATATTTTTCAGCCAGCTAAAAGGGGCGATTGAAAAATCGGGGCGGTCGAAACGGTACGAGCCGAGCTGGTAATCGAAATTGTCCATCGTCAGGATTTCGACCCGCTCCAGCCGGTCGTAAACCAGCTCGTACTCCTTCAGGCCGACCGGCAGCACTCCGGCGGCGGCCGTCTCGAGCAAGATTAAAAGGGCGGCCAGGGCGAATATTTCAACTGTAATTATTTTCATACGCCTTTCAAGGCATGCGATGGTTTTCCAGTTTTTATGTTAAGGTTTTGAAGAACCGCCCCGGTTAAATGCCGGAACCCTTGATAACGGTCGGAATGGTTTTGGCGAGCAGTTTCGCGTCCAGCCACAGCGACCAGTTATCGATATACTGCAGGTCGAGCTTCATCCATTCTTCAAAATCAATCGTATTTCTTCCGTTAACCTGCCAGATACAGGTCACACCCGGCTTGACCGACAGTTTGCGGTGCTGCCAGGGTTCGTATTTGGCAACTTCTTCCGGCAGCGGCGGTCGCGGGCCGACCAGGGACATGTCGCCTTTAAGGACATTTATGAATTGAGGGATTTCGTCGACAGAATACTTTCTCAGGAATTTTCCCACCCGGGTAACCCGGGGGTCTTTCTTGATTTTAAACACCGGCCCGGACATCTCGTTGAAGACCTTGAGCGCGGCCTTCTTGTCCTCGGCGTCGGTGCACATGGTGCGGAATTTCAACAGCTTGAACGGCTTGCCGTTCAGCCCCGAACGAACCTGCTTGAAAAAGATTGGCCCCCGGCTTTCCAGCTTGATAATAAGGGCGGTTAAAAGAAACATTGGGGCGGCCAGCAGCAGGCCGAAAAGGGCGCCGATGCGGTCGATGGTGTTCTTGGTCAAAAGGGCCACCTGGTTTTCCGGGACGCGCCGATAGATAAGGGCCGGTAGACCGTTTATATAAGCCGGGCGGCTCCGGGATAATTCGCTGTGATAAATATCGGGCATCAGGCAGACCGTCACCCCCATCCCCTCGGCGGCCTCGTAAAGCCGGCGGGTGCGGGATAAATCCTCAGGCTCGACCGCGATAAAGACGGCATCCACCTGGTTGGTGGCGATGATATCTTCGATATAGTCGGGATGACCTATCAGGGGAACTTCCTGATAACTCCAGAGGCCGGTTTTCCGATAATCGAGAAAACCGATTAATTTGGTTTCCAGTTCCGGAGAATCGATAACCATATCGGCGACCCTTCGGGCGTTGGGCCCGGTGCCGACCATGATTATTCTTTTTCCGAACCAGGTTTGTCCTGTTGATTTAACTCGCTCGGCTAAAGCTCTCATAATTTTCTTTGAGCTGTAATACATTACCGTTTGTACGGCGAGATTAGCCCCGATATATACAGCTGCTTCCGGTTTCGATAATGGCCAGTTCGCAACAAATAATAAGGCCAGGAAAATGGTGCTTATTTTTCCCTCGTCGACAATCACCCGCCGGATTCCTTTCCGCCGGTAATGCGCAACCAGAACCGGTCTCGGACCTCTGGTCAGGCGATAGCCGATACGAATGAGAATGAGCGCAGCCAGGGCTTCCATTACCCACCTGCCGGAATGACCACTCATCCAGAGGGTCAAACCGAGCAGTATAACCGATACAATAATAGAACCCGTTTGGCAAGAAAAAATTATCAGTAAGCGCGCCGTTTTTTGGCTCGGCGGCTTGACGGTGGGACGGGAACTCGTTGACGGGGATAGGGATATGATGGAATCGATGTCCCCCGTTCGAGCCTGTGTTGCGGTTTGCATATAACCGTTTCCGTTTCTTAACAAAAACCCGAATATTTTATGAACTTTGCCGGATTGTCTGTTTAAAGAGCTGTTCTCTTTACCTAAAGCCCCATTTTCTTCAGTGGAGTTTTCTCTCCTTATTAAACTATCGACCTCCTCCCCGATTTCTTTAAGCCCGGTCCGGTTAATCTCGAAAACCGGTTCCGGGGTTTTGACTGCCGCTTTCATGGTTGCGTACCCTCAATTCATCGCTGTTTATCCCTCGGGCCGGGTTCCGGCCGGGAATTGCACGGTTCATACCTTCTCAACTGTTTGTTTTTCTCCTATTTCGACCCAGCCGCGGTCAAAAACGGTCATATCCGTCTCCGCGCCGGTTTCTGTTTTCCTCTCCTGGGCCGGTTTCCGCATTTTAATAAAACGCTTATCCAGGTTATCCATCCGGTAATAGGCTTCGGGCATCCGCTTGAAGACGTTTATCATGATATCGTTGGACAACTCCGATTGTATCTCGTACCGGATATAGTTTTTCAATTCCGGGTAACCGTCGAGGTTATCCACCTGCACCCTGGCGCGGGCCAGGTAATTGCCTACCTGGGCCGGGTTGGCCACCCGCAGCAGCAGGAAATCAGTCGCGGTCAGGCGGTTCTGGATTTTCAGCCGGTTCAATACCATGGCTATCCGCAGCGATTCATCGTGCAGCAATTTCAGCCGTGTTTCCATGGCCTCGTAATTCATCAGGCAGGTGGATAATATTTTATAGGTTATGCGGGATATCCTGTCCCAGTTGTAAGACTCTTTCAGGGCGTTGATTTTATCTCGCGAGGCGACCACGTACCCCGATTCGTCGGAGCGAATCCCGAACGAGGTGGTCAGCGAACGAATGATAACGACATTGGTATTTTGCTCCAGCAGGGGCAGGCCGCTGATCCCGTAAAAATCAAAATAATGTTCATCGACCACCAGCGCTCCCTCGGGCACCGCCCGGGCCAGCATCTCCAGGTCGGCCAGGCTGTAATTGGCCCCGGTCACCCGGTTGGGATTGGCCGCGTATATAATCTCGCAGCCGGTCGATATCTCTTCCAGGGCGCGGTCCGGGTCCCCGGTGAAGGGGGACACCGCCAAGAATTCTTTCAAGTCCAGATGAGCCCGGTCGGCGGCAATCGCCACATCCGGCGTGACATGCCCGGCGGCCAACAGCCGGCAACCCTCCCGGCTGTCCAAAAGCCGGAAAAGAACTTCCATGAAGTCGGTAAAATCGACAAACGGAAGCACCATATCTTTAGAAACCATCGATTTATTAGAAACTTTGCCAATCAGGTAATTGACCGTCTCACTATCAATTCTGACCGAGGTATTCATATCTCTGACCCTCCTGAAAAAACTATGCTAAAGGGATTAATTTTCAATTGAACTCCGGACCGGTCGGTCCGGTGGGGCGAAAAAAGATGAAATATATTTTTTTCCATAACTTAAAAAGCCTGTAAATCCTTTTACTTCGATAACATTATTCGCAAGCTGGGTGCCAAACTGCTCATTTTTTGTACGCGTCACTTTAAGTTGTTGTAATTTATTGTCATACGGGGATTAAACGGGCGCAGTCACCTCGCTTGTAGAACTGTTTTCAGGACCGTTTTCAGCATCTTTTTCCTCCTGTTAAGAAAAATTTTCTCGATAAAAAAACACCGGAAGCCTGCTTAGAACCTCCGGTGAATTAGGAAGGTGAGAAAAGAAAACGTAAAAAATTACCGGTTTTGTGAAATCATAATTTATAAATCAAAAGGACTGTAGTCAGAATGCTGGTCGTGGCCGACATGGCAATCGTGAATGTCTTGGTCCAGTCGCGTTCTTTCTTGATTTTGATGGGCACGACGATAATGTCACCCATTTCCACCCGCTGGTTCAGAATGCCGCCTCCGGAAAGAACCTCTCCGGAAGCCCGTATCAGCTGGGTGCCTTTTTTGTTCGACTGCGAGACGTAATTTCCCGCCCGCTTGATATAATACTTGACTTTATTGTTATCGTTGTACTTGATCGTGCCGCTGGAACTGACCGCGCCGAGCACCGATATGCCCGAGGGAATCGACGGCACGTAGATGTAATCGCCACGGTCGAGCACGATATTACCTTCCTCTCCCCGGGAAGTTAAAATTTTATCCATATCGATGACCACCCGGTTGACCGCCTGTAATTCGTAATCATACACCATTTCTCTTCTCAAATTACCCAAGGAGTCCTCGACCACCGGGCTGGATTTCTCCAGAAGTTTGGGTATTTGCAGGCGCTCCAGGTTTTCTCCGATAGATTGCCGCTGTAAAATCAGGCCGTTGGGGAAAGCGTTACGGGTAAACCCGCCGGCCCGTTCTATCAGGCCGTAGAGCGTTTCCTCCCGCCCCGAAAGCATATATTCGCCCGGGTAGAGAATCTCGCCCTCGATGGTTACGGTGCGATGCATCGACCATTCCGGTATCTGCCGGATATACAGCCGGTCGCCCTCCCGGAGGAAGGTTCGCCGGAGCGACTCTTCATCGAGGTCGACATAAAGCAAATTGGTTTTGCCGGTCGAGTCGATCCGGGCCAGTTCCACCTTGAGCAGCGAGGCCGAGCGGGTGTACGAACCGGCCAGGAAAATCAGGTCATAGGCCGACATCCGGTCGTAATACTTGAACACCCCGGGGTTTTTTACCTCGCCCTCGATGGAGACGCGCTTATCCCAGTCCACGTCCTCGATGGAATAAATATACAGCGAGTCGCGGTCCTGGAGGATAATATTCTGGGACGAATCCCCCTGCAGCAGGCGGTTCAAATCCACCGGCACAATTTCCGTGCGCCAGTCGGCGTAACGCCGGAAGAGATTGGCCCGTTTATAATAAACGTCGTAATCTTGCAGCGTGCCGCGTTCGATCAAATCGCCGACACGGGTGGTATCGTTTCTTTCGTAATAACCGGGATGTTTCACCTGGCCGAAAACGGCCACCATATTTTTCTTGGCTTCGAAAATGGAATAAACCGTCAGGCGGTCGCCGTCCTTGAGGACCAGGCTGTCCACCCCGGACGCGGCGGCGTTCAGGTTCAAATCCAGCACGCTCCATTCGTTGCGGCCGGAAATCCGCTCCAGCATAACCCGGTCGAGATGAGCCTCGGCGGTCGGTCGGCCGGACAGCTCCAGCAGACCCAGGGCGGTTTCGCTCCCCTTCAATTCATACACCGCCGGGCGCCTTATCTCTCCCCGGATGGCCACCCGGGCGCCGGCCACCGGCACGAAGATAGCATCGCCGGAACGAAGCCTGAAATCCAGGGAATTGTCCCCTTCCAGAAGGAACTTGTAAAGGTCCACCTCGGCCACACACTGCCCCTCTCGCATCAGCCGGATAGCACGCATCGAACCGTTTTCACTCGGCCCGCCGGCCAAGTACAGGGCATTGAACAGCGAGGTCAGCGACGACACCGTGTAGGTACCGGGTTTGTTTATCTCGCCCGTTATGTAAATTCTTATCGAACGGATTTTCCCCAACGACACGTTGAGCTCGAACTCCGAATATACGGCGGACATCTTCTTCCGGGCGTAGGCCTTGAATTCTTCCAGGGTCTTGCCCCAGACCGACAGCTCCCCGACTTTGGGGATGATAACCTTGCCCTCGCGGTCAACCGTCAGGTTATACTCCTTCTCCACCCGGCCCCATAGATAGACAATGATATTGTCCCCCGGTCCGAGGATATAATCACCCGAGGCGGCGATGTCGTCGGGGGGCGATATTTCGCCCATCCCCCGAAACAGCTTCAACCCGAAAGGCAAAAGCTCCTCGAAAGGCTGCGGGTTCCGGCTGTGTTGGGCCAGTCGCAGACAGCTTGAATCCGGAGCGGCGCGATTGATATAAAGACTGTCGTCGTAATCGTTTTGATCCGATCGTTCCGCCAGAGGCACGGAATCGAACTCCAGCTGACTTTTATAATAGTCCGATTCCGGGTTCGAAGACCTCCCGACCTGGTACTTATTAATCAGTTCAATTTCGCTTTGATTGATTTTATTTTTCAGATGCGATAAATCCTGTGCGATAATCTCCCTGAACCAACCCAGCGAGACCAGAATAATGACCAGCAGCAGATATAATATGACTTTTTTCATTTTCACCTTCCTTGGCAAATAAAAGTCCAAAATTTTATTACCATACGCCGATACGGCTTGCAAAGCGGATGCCAAATGGCATTAAACCCGCCTAACCATTGACCTGACAATCAGATACTGAGTGTGACCGGCGGCCGGGACATGATTGAAAAATGAGATTAAAAGAAATAGCTTCCTACCCGGCGGGAATAATTTTCCGCCGCTATCAAATTTTCCGAAAGTTCCGACCGGGTGATGTGGATTTTTTTTATCTCTCATAAGTGTAAAGGCCGCAATTTATTTTAATTCCGTTAATTTATTTTTCGGTAAATGGCGGGACGGTCGGTAAACGGCCCGTTTTTTTAGGAGGCTTTTTGGGATTTGTCTAAATCGCCGTTTTTCATCGGCTTAATAAAAATAAAATGCACTTAAAATAGGTATTCTTCCTTGACAAGAATGACTGGTTATTGTAACTTCAAAAGTCGTTTTATAAAGATCGCCGGCATTTTCCGGTGAATAAAAAACACGCCTTGGACGTCGTTTTACTATAACCAGAGCCTTTTGTAAGTAAGGTAAGTAAATATGGATAAACTGTTTTCATCACAATATATTATGGAGATTAGGATGGGGTTTATAAGATTAACGGCTAGTGTTATCCTTGCCTTTGCACTTCTCACTCCCGGCCTTTTCGCCAGTGGCTTTGAATCCACCGGTATCGGTTTGAAAGCCAGGGGAATGGGTGGAGCTTTTCGCGCTATTGCTAACGATTGGACGGCTGCCTACTATAACCCGGCGGGTTATGCTTTTGTATATGACAATCAACTCGGCGCCAATCTTGGAATGATGCACTTGAGAAATGAACTCGTACCCGATTACCGCATGAGCGGCACATATGAATCCGGCTTTTTCAACGACCAGACAATTTACAATCAAAATGAAATCTACACCATGCCTTCCGCCGGCTTTATCGTTCGCCTCCCCTTCTGGGGCGAGACGGTTTTCGGGCTTTCCGCCTACCAGCCTTTCGACTACAGTATTAGCTGGACGCTGTACCGTCCGCCTCTTGCCTACAACGACTCAACATCGTCTTATCTCCCTTCCAGCCAATATAACAACAACCTGGATGTCGTCGCTTTCCAGCTCACGGCCGCCAGGGAGTTCATGGAGGAGAAACTTTCGATCGGTATCGGCCTGCAGATTCTTCGCGGCGACCTGGTATTCAACAATCTCTATATGCGGGCGAATCCTCTCGACACCACGGCCTATCCCGATGTCCTCAGTGACCGGCCTTACGATAAAATCCCGGAATTCACCAGCAACGACGGTAACGGCTGGGGCTTCGGCTTGAAAGGCGGCATGCTCTTGAAACTGAACGAAAAAATTAACCTGGGCCTGACCGTCTCCCTGCCTTTTGACCTGACTATCGACGGTACTACCAGCTTTTCATTCATCATGCCCAAGAACGGCGACCTGATTAATGACCAAGACACGACTGGCTACCAGCCCGGAAATATCGGTTACCTCTTCGCGGTCGGCAACCCGGTAACTTTCAAGGCCGTTTTTGAAACCAAGTTGAGACTGCCGCCCTCAATCGGTGTCGGCTTCGCATATGAAGTGAACGAAAAACTGCGTCTCGCCCTGGACGCCGAATATACGTTATGGTCGCGGTTCGAGGGTTTTGAATTTACTTATTCCGGGTTCGGGTTGTTGCCCCTGGACAGCCTGAGCGTGGTCGATAATTTCTTTAAATATAACCTGTCCAACCCGGTTGACTGGAATGACGCCGGCAAGGTGATGCTGGGCTGTCAGTATGATTACAACGAGGTCCTGACTTTCGTCGGTGGCGTCTCCGCCGACCAGACACCGACCAAGAACGGTATCGGTTTCATGCCCCAATTTATCGATACCGGGGATAAATATGGCTTTAACGCGGGGATATTGTTCCACATTGAACGCTGGGAAGTGGGGTTGATTACCAGCTATTACCACTATCCCGATATGACCATTTACAGTGCGGATGATATCGACCAGGACGACAACGCCGACCAGTTCCCTGGAGAATACAAAGCCAGCGCATACGAAACGATTCTAGCTTTTAATTACTGGTTTTAGGAGATATGAAAATGGTTAAATACTTGAAAATATTATCCGTAGTTTTAATACTGGCTGCAATTGTATTCTCCAGTTGCAGCGACCGCGGCTCCAATGTGCCCACTTCGACCGTGTTGCCGAATTGGGGTGTCAGCCCGAAACTGTTCATTTTGGCGGATACCCTCCTGTCAACCTCGCCACAATTGATGTTCCAAATCCGCAACCCTTTCGGTATCCTGAAAACCGCCATCTATGTACCCCAGGTCGGCTGGCCGCCGCCCCTGGGCGAAGGCCGTCCCCTGCCCCTGTTGATTCTCCTGGCCCCGCAGAACGGTGATGAATATTTCTACTTCACCCACGGCCTGCAGCAACTGGCCGACGAAATGATCGCCAAAGGTGAAATCGAGCCGATGGTTATATGCTGTCTCGCCAACGACCATGTTTTCGGCGGCTATTTCTACGGCAATAGTTACCCGGCCGGATTCTACGACGACATTATCGGCAGCCAGGAAGATTACCGCCTGCTGTCCTATCTCTACAACGACTATCCCTTCCTTATTAACTCGGCTGACAAACGCGGTATTGGCGGTATCGGCCAGGGCGCCTACGGCGCTTTCCGCGCCTGTATCAAGCACCCCGACGTCTTTACCTCCATCACCGTTGCTGACGGTCCGCTGGATTTCGACGGCACCACCGACAACAACGGCCTGATTGATTTGTTCGATGATGCCCTTATTGAGCAGGGTCTTTTGAACGAAGATTCCATCGGCCATAAATTCGACAGTTCTTCCGCCTGGCCTATTTCGCGTATGTTTATCGGTGGCTCGCTGGCTTTCTCGCCGCACGACACGAGTATTACCTACTTCTTCAGCTGGCCTTTCTTACATAACAATCCGCCGCAGATAAACGTGACCGCCCGCGACACAATCGCCGATGAGGCCACCCTGGTTACCAGTGTTATCAAGGACCTGGAAGCTTACAAGAAACTCGATTTCCATCTGCCTTTCGACAGCACCGGCGCCAAATACGACCTCATCTGGAACATGTGGCTGAAAAACAACCTGGATTCCCTGCACGAGGCGGCCGGTGCCTCGCCGCTCAACAACCTGAACATGTGGATCGCCACTTCCCCGCAGGCTTACCGCAACTACCACGATATGACCATGTCCTGGATCGATTTCCTGTTCGACCAAGGTTACACTCCGGACACGCTTGTTTACGAAGGTTATCCCGGCAAACCGGCTCGGAGCAACGAATACATCTACGACCTGATGCGGGATATGTTGCTGTTTCACAATAACAATTTCGGTAACTAAACGGACTTATAGATTTTCAAAGCCCGGAAGAGAAATCTCCTCCGGGCTTTTTTTAAAACCATGACTTCGGAAAAAAACAGATATGACGTGCTCTCGGTCGGGGCTCATCCCGACGATGTCGAGGTCGGCACCGGCGGCGTGCTGATCGACCTCGTCCGGCGGGGTTACCGCTGCGGCCTGGTTATCCTGACCCAGGGGGAGATGGGGACCGGCGGCACGCCCGAGATAAGGGCGCGGGAAGTCGAGGACGCTGCCCGCATCCTGGGCGCCGATATCGTCAAAACCTTCGACTGGGGCGACACCCGCCTGACCGACAGCTATGACAAGCGCCTTGCCCTGGCGGAAATCATCCGCCTGACCCGGCCCCGGGTTATCCTCACCCCCCACCCCCAAATCGGCCACGGCCGCCGCCAGTCGCATCCCGACCATGTCGCCGCGGGCGTGATTACTCTCAACGCCGCCAGCCTGGCCGCCCTGAAGAAAGTGGATCTCCCCGGCCAGCCCCACCTGGTCACCAGGATTTTTCACTATTTTCTTCCCCCGGGTGTAACGGCCGATTTCGTGGTCGATATCACGCCGCATTTCGAACGCTGGATCGAGGCCCTCTCGGCCCACCGCTCGCAGTTCCTCAACCCCGAGAAATCTAAAGACTACATCGAGTCCCTGACCGCCATGGCCCGCTCGTTCGGCCTTCAGGCCCGCTGCCGGTACGGCCAGGGCTTTACCATCACCGGCGAACCGACCCAGATCAAGAATCTCATATCGCTGGTCGAAGACCAGGACTGACCTCGGGAATATTTCAGCCCGTCCGCCCCTCCGGATAAACTTAATATTTTACTAAAAAAACAATTGACAAAGGGTAATTCTATAATAATTATTGCGCCGATTGCATAAGAACGGACAACAACTGTTATATATAGAAAAGACCTCAGCGGCAAAAGATATAATGGAGGTTTCAACATGTTTTGCGCTCAGTGCGGTGAGAGAATCAACGGTAAAGCCATCAGGCAGGGATCGGAATATTACTGCTCCCTTGAATGCGCCAATCTTGCTTCAGGATTGGAAACAGATGAAACCGAGGAATATTTCGAGGAGGATTCTCTCGAAGAATACTTCATCGAGGAAGAATAAAATTACTAACCTAAATTATGGCACTAATCACGCGTTATTTTTAAAACTTCGTACTTGATCTGACCGGCCGGAACTTCAACCGAAACCACATCGCCCACGACCTTGCCCAGCAGGGCAGCGCCGATGGGTGACTTAACCGAAATAATATCATTTTCAACATCTGTTTCGTCGGGTGGGGCGACGGTATACAAAATCTCCTCGCCGTCACTCAAATCCTTGACCAGGACCTTGGCGAACAGGTACACTTTATCGCCCGGGATTTTATCCGTATCGACTGAGAGGACCCGGGAAAGCTTATCCTCCAATTCGGCTATTTTCCGTTCCAGGTGCGTCTGGGCTTCCTTGGCGGCGTGATACTCGGCGTTTTCCGAAAGGTCCCCCAGCTCCATGGCTCTTTTGATTTCCGCCACCAGTAGCGGGCGTTCTTCAAATTTAAGCCGCTTAAGCTCGCTTTCCATCTTAAGGCGGCCCACTTTTGATAGGTAAATTGGTTCTGTCATAGTCTTAATATAACTACTTTTAAGAATTTGGCAAGCCCCCAGGCTGTTTCCGGGAGAACAATAGAAATATTAAAATCGACAGGACCAGCCCGGGAAAGACCGGCTCCAGCCCCAGCCAGTAGGCGCCTTCGGGATTTATATAACTCGAGACATACCAGGCCAGCGACAACAGCCCGCATACGACGATGGACGTCAACGCCGCTCGCGGCGGCAGGCGGCGTTTCCCGACAAACGAGAAAAACACCGGCACCAGCAGAGCCGGGGTGCCGATCGACCCGAAGGCGTACCAGATATCCACCGCCGAGCGGAAAAAGACCGCGAAGACCACTGCCAGGAGTGTGGACAGCACCAGCCCCACCCGCGTCCAGCGGGTGACGGCGTTTTCTCCGATACTAAATAATCGTTGCATGATGTCATTGCCGAAAGTCGAGGCGGCCAGGAAGGAATAGGAATCGACCGTGGACATGACCGTCGCCAGCAGCGCCAGCGCGAACAGGCCCAGCAGTCCCGCCGGGAGGACTTGCAATGCCAGCGCCGGGTAGGACGAGACCGGGTCGGCCAGCCCCGGCAGCAGGGCGCGGGCGTACAGGCCGCACGAGGTCGTCAGGAAATCGAACGCCATCCAGCACAGGATTGAAATCAATATCCCGTTGCGGGCGACCGAGGCGTTTTTGGCCGCGTAACAACGCTGGTAAAAAGCCGGCTCGATAAGGGTCGCCAGCGCGATGATGTACCAGGTGGCGATATACAGGTGCGACTTCCCCCCGTGCCAGGTAAGATGCTGCTCGGGGAGATGGCTTTTCAGAAAGTCCAGGCCGCCGCTCTGGGAAACCAGCACGACCAGCAGGACGATAAATCCGATAAACATGAGCGCGAACTGAAACAGGTCGGTGCGCACCACCGAGTTGAAACCCCCCAGGTAAACATAGACGATGGAGAAGAGGGTGCCCAGAAGCACCCCCAGCCAGAACGGCCAGCCGAACAGATACTGGCACAGCACGCCCAGCATCAGCACGTAGGCCGCCGGAACCGTCATCAGGTAGATAATCACCGAGCCGGCCACGGCGGTTTTGTTGTCGTAGACCTGGTAGAGCCGCTCCGGGATGGTCAGCACCTCGGACTGCCGGGCTCGTCGGGCCAGGAAAAGCGCGAACAGGAAAGCCGCCAGGTAATACGGCAGCCCGAACACCAGCCAGTTGGACAAGCCGTAGTTGTAGGAGTATTCCCCCACCCCCAGAATGCCGCCGTACCAGGTGGACACCAGCGAGGCGACAAACGCGGGCAGGGTGAGCATCCGCCCGCCGACAATCAACTCGGCGGGACTGCTGTCTTTGCGCAGTTTCCTGTAAAAGCCCAGAAAAAGCAGCAGTCCCAGGTAGATGACAATCAGGCTGTAGTCGACAAAATGCACGAGCTTGTTTTAAAACATCTCCAGTTTAAACTGAGTGTAGAAAGAGCGTTCCGGCCCGACAAAATATTCCGCCCAACCATCTATAACCGCCTTCTCGGAAGGCAGGCGGTAAGCGTAATTGCCGCCGTAGCCGGAAACCTCGTACTCGCTGTCAAACAGGTTGTTCACCCAGGCCGACAGCGTCAGGCGGCCGATATCCAGAAAGTTATTCCAACTGACCGAGGCCGACAGCGACGATGTAAAATAAGGCTCAATCGACAAATCCTCAATATTATAAAGGTCCATATACTGCCGACCGACCAGCCGTCCCCGATAGGTCAGGCGGAACCAGTCATGTTCGTAATCGACCAGGATATTGCCCAGGTAATCGGGGAACCCCGGGGTGGTCTTGTCCTCGAAGTTCACTTTTGACGATTCATCGAAATGAGCCGTGTCCCCCTCGGAGATTACCGAATCGACCGTGTAAAAATAGGTCGTGTCGTATTCGGTGATGCGGTTGAAGTTGTAGGCGAAATTGGCACTGACCGAAAGATTCTCGACCGGTACGACCCCGGCGTTCGTTTCTATCCCGGCGTGTCTAGCCCGGTCGATATTTATCGTTATCTGGCGGTCGAACTGGTCCAGGCCGCCCTCGAAGACGTTCTGGTTGTCGTAGCGCATGACGAACAGGTTGACGCCGAACCGGTAGCGTTGCCGACGGTGCTGCAGGCCGATTTCGAAATCATAGACCCTTTCGGATGCCACGGTAGCCTCGCCGAAAGTATAGAGCGTGTCACCGGAGTTGGACTCTATCTCCAGTTGGGGGAACTTGTATGGGTCGCCGGCGTCGTAAATATTCTGGTCGTTGGGCGCGCGCGAGGAAACAGCGAAATTCACAAAGGCACTGGTCCGCTCGTCAAAATTATAATTGAACCCGACACTGGGGGAGAAAAACAGCCAGTCGAGATTGAACTCATGCCCGAGAAAGGCCCCGATTTTCTCCTGCTCCAGCTTGAAATAATTATAGCGCAGCTGGGCGCTGAGCTGGGTCGTAAACTTATCCGTGAGATTATACTGTTCCCGGGCGTAAACCGAAGCCACGCACTTGGTGCCGTAATACTGGTAATACTTATAGGTCGGGTCGGGGCTGCCGTTCAGATGCTCGGCCCAGACCACCTGGCCCCAATGGTCGGAATTGAAATAATAAAACGACCCGCCGAGCGCGTGATGCCCCCGGTCATGCTCGATATCCAGTCGCGGGTTCCAGCCGTACTGATTCTTAGTCACCCATTTCTGGCGTACCAGGTCGCCGGTTCGGTACGGTTGACCGTCGGTCGTATTGATATCAACCAAAGTCGAGGGAATATTATAATCGGGATACCAGCGGTCGTCTTTGAACTGCTCAAAATAACCCTTGCCGCGAATGTAATAGAAGGTGTTGGTCAGAATCGTCCGTTCGTTGATTTTATAGGTGTTGTGCAACTGGTAATGCGGCTGGTTGAAATTGTCGGTTTCGTTGTCGTAGGTGTGATAGGGATTGGCGCGGCGGTCGGTTTCGAGCAGTTCCCGCCAGGCGCCGCTGTAGGCCAGGTGCATTTTCATCGGGCCGCCGTAAAGATGCAACTCGGTGGTCGAGCGGGAGTCAAGACGCGCCACCGCGAAATAATATGCCCAACCGGTGTACCAACTGTTCCGGCGGTAGCCATCGGTTTTCTGTTTGGAAAATCGCCCGCTGAAATGCCACCGGCCGTCGATTAGCCCCGACGAATACTCCACCGCCTGCTTGGCGATTTCGGCGTTGTTGTCACCGTCGATTAAATACTCGCCGTACCCGGCCGAAAGGGTCGTTTTGCGCTCCCGGCTGACGCTGTTGGTGACGACGTTGACCGTGCCGCCGAAAGCGGCGTCACCGTAAAGAGAATTACCCACCCCGCGTTGAATCTGAATATCGGTGATGTTGGCGGCGAAATCGGGCAGGTCGGTGAAATAGGTGAAATGGTCTTCCGGGTCGTTTAACGGCACGCCGTTGATATAGGTGGCGATACGCTGGTCGTCGAAGCCCCGGATTTTAAGATAGCTGTAACCCAGCGGCGTGCCGCCGTCGTTGAAGACATAGACGTTGGGTGTGGACTCCAGAAGCAACGGAAACTCGCCTACATTGTAATCGCGCTTGATATCCTCCTGCGTGTAATTCTCGAAAGCTATCGGCGTGAGACCCCGCTCGGCCCGGTCGGCGGTAACGATGATATCCTTACCTTTGTAATAGACCGGATCGAGTTCCACCGGGTCAGGGATATCGCTAATTTTGTACTGCGCGGCCTTGAAACCCACCGAGGAGAAGGTCAGCCGTTTGATGTCCCCGGTCAGTTTGAGGACGAAGGCGCCGTTTTCGTCGGTCAGGGTGCCGACGCCTTCGATATTGGTGATAACCGAGACGCCCGGCAGGCCGCGGCCCTCGGCATCGACCACCCGGCCCGTCAAATCGGCCGCGAAAGCCGCGAGCGGGAAGAGCAGCACGATGGTCAGAAGTGTGAATAGTTTTTTCATGACAGCAACCTCGCTTTAAAACCGTTAAGTTAAATTGCAAGATTCCGTCCTGAAACGTGAGGCGGCCCCGAACAGTGGGGCCAGGGGATGTGATTGACATCTCCGTTTCCCTACGCCGGCATTATCCGGATCAGGTTAGGGGGTATAATCTCAGGCGGTAATTTACGCCACCCCCAACGGAATTTCATTATCACAGGTAATTACGCAAGAAAGCCAAAAATTGGCAAGCGATTTTTGAGATTGGGGCGCGACTCGCAAAAAAGTACCACAAAGTATGGGAAAGTAAGAATAACTATTAAGGTACGTTTATCATGAATGAACTATCATTATAATATGATGATTCATTACAGAATTTATTATGATAATTGGCTACCCAGACATATTTCTCGTAAATTCCATAGTATTCGGGATAATGCTTATATTTGTTCAAGTTCTTTTCTATAAAATGCTTATGTTGATTAACCGCCTCTGAACGTCTTGTGTCATTGGGATAACGAAGTGGATATAAATAGTTAATGTATTTGGCATCGATATCATCCTTGATGATATCCATAAATTCGGTATTAACCAAATTTTCAGGATGGGTTTTTATGTATTCCATAGCGGATTTGAGTAATATTATGCGTGGATTTTTGGCTAATTTTTCTGCCTTGGACAACTCTTCTAAGATGTATCCAAAAATAATTCTTTCACCAATATGAATAGAACCTACTCCAATCCCACCCCTAATAAATAATCCATTTAAAGTCAATTCTAATTGGAAATGACCAATATTAAAACACGCCTGTGCAAACTCAAATGCACCCCCACCGGATCCTATATATCTATATCCGACTATTAGATTGTCAGAAAAAGTTTTTAATTTCCATTTTTTACCACTTGGATCATTCAATTCCAGATAAGCTTTTTCAAGGATGTCATACAGTTCTTTAAGTGCCTCTTGCTCATTATCTTTTAAATGAGCTTCTCTCATCTTTTCTTTGTATCCAAGTATATCTGCAACCACTATTACAGACGGCTCTATAATTGGATTTCCCTTCTTATCGTAGTATGGATCAGGTAGATTATTCATTAAATTTCTTTTTCAATTAAGAAAAACAGGAAATTTCTCGCTCTTTTATCCTTCCAATCAAGATAACCGACTCTTTTATGGCTGTTAAGGAAAGGATTCTTTATCCGTTCCGTTAGGTCCTGCTCTCGCTTCTGCGGGTGTGTAACCTAACGGCTATCCTATTACCGCTTGTAGCCGATTTTGCGCAGGAATTCTTTGCGGGTTTTCTTGTGCTCCTCGGCCTCGATGCCCGCCGGCGACTGGCCGTCCACCACGCCCAAAACGCCGCGGCCAAAATCCGTCTCGGCCACTATCACCTGCAGCGGGTTGGCGGTGGCGCAGTAGATGCCGCAGACCTCCGGCACATTCTTGACCTGGTTGAGGACGTTTATCGGGAAGCCGTCCTTGAGAAAAATAACAAAACAGTGGCCACAGCCGATATCGAAAGTCGCTTTCTCGGCCATACTTATCAACGTCTCGTCGTTGCCGTCGGAACGCACCAGCCGTTCCTGCGAGGCCTCGCAGAAACCGATGCCGAACTTGAGCGACGGCGACGACGTCACCAGGACCTCGTAAAGGTCCTCCACCGTCTTGATAAAATGCGTCTGCCCGAAAATAATGTTCACACCCTCGGGGATGTCCACCAAGACCAGGCGCGTTCTGAAAGGTACCTTATTCGTCATTTTCTTCCACCTCAAATATTTTGTCGTCGATACCGCTGTTTATAATCGGCTTACGGTAATATTCCCGGCCGTTGAAATCGACCCCGAAGAAGAAGGCGGCTTTCCCCCGGCCGTCGATACTGAACTCCCGCGGCAGCCAGTAACCTTCCGGCGTGGGACCGTTCAGCAACGTCATATCCAGTTTGGACAGTTTGAACATGGTCTTTTTAACCAGCTTGGCCGGAGAAAAATCGACCCGCACCAGGTTAAACGACCCCGCCTCGAAAAAGTAATCGCCGTTTATCAGCCCCTCTCTTTCTTCCCGGGCCCTTACGGTAAAATGATGACAGACGTAATCGTTAACTTTCTCCTCGGCCAGCCCCAGATACTCGATATCGTAAAACTCCCCCTGGTCGGCGTAAAACGGCGTGTATATAGAATAAGAAATGTCATAAGCCTTGCGCTTTTTCTTTTCTTCCTTGCGCTTGACTTCTTCCTTCTTGCGGTCCCTGTCGTCCTGCAACTCGCCGTCCTTGTAATATTCCAGATAGTCCTCGTGGAACAGAACGGTGTCGGGGAGGAATTTCAGGTAAATCTTTTTGACAAAGCGAACCTTTTCCTCGAAGCCGTCGTCTTTGAACTCCCCCTCGACAAACTCCGCTTCGAAGATGATATCCTTGATTTCATCGAGCTGCTCCCGTTCCACCGACAGGATGCGCTGGATGATGGCGGCGGGGTCGATATTTCCCGATTCCTGCGACGCAGCGTCAAACGCCGCCGGCAGCGTCATCGCCGCCAGCAACAATATTAAATATATAATTTTTTTCATGGTAAGGTTTCTCGGATAATGACTTTCTCAATTAAATCGCCGTGCACGATTTCATCGACCGCGTCCATACCCTCCAGCACCTGGCCGAAAACGGTATAACGGCCCTCAAGATGGGGCTGTGGTGAAAGGGCGATAAAGAACTGAGAATCGCCGGTATCCTTGCCGGAGGTGGCCATCCCGACCGTGCCCCGGCGAAAAGGTTCCTCGGAATATTCGCAGCGGATACTGTAACCCGGCCCGCCCCAACCGTCGCCGCGGGGGTCGCCCCCCTGCACGACAAAATTGGGGACAACGCGATGAAACGACAGGCCGTCGAAATAACCCGCCCGGGCCAGCTTGATGAAATTAAGCACCGTCAGCGGCGCCACATCGAAATAAAGCTCCATCTCGATCTCCCCCTTGCTCGTCATGATCATCGCGTAAGGGTTGGTCTTATACTTTTTAACGGCGCTTTCAATCTCGCTCTCCTTGATGCGGGTGTGCGCCGGCGGCACCAGGTAAAAATGGTCCTCGCCCAGAACCTGCTCGTAAATTTCAGCGGCGTCTTTCCTGACGACATACTCCTTGTCCAGCGTCCCCTTGATGAGAATCTCCAGGGCGGTCTGGTCCGTCGAATCCTTACGCAGAAAAGCCCGGGTGGCGTCGATAATAGAGCGCCGCAGGTCAATATCGATATCCGGCCCGCGCGACATCATGGTCTTGAGCGTCGGCAGGTAAGTTTCATATTTGTTTTCCTTGATTTTATCCACGGCCAGAATATTCAGCATAAAATCGGGGTCGTTCAGGGCTTTCTTGATATAATAATCGACGTTGTTGCTGTCAAGCCGGGTCAAAACGTTGAAGGCCGCTCCCCGTACCATCGGGTCCTCGTCGCCGAACAACGTTCCCAAACGGGAAACAATACTGCCCTTATCGACGATCCCGTAAGCCTCGGCGCAGGCGGCGCGGACATAGGCCGGCGGGACCTCGCTGAGAACCGAATCAATAATGCCGACCGCCCGGTCTCCCCTAACGGTGGCCAGGTAGGTCAGTCCGGCCGCGACAATGTTATCGGTCGGGCGGGATTTGAAAAACATCTCCACCAGCTCCGCCCCGGCGCCGCTTTTCAGCATCTGCAGGGTTTTGATAAGCTCGAGCGTCAGGTTCTCGTCTTTTTCGTCGCGAAGTTTCCTTACCAGGTTGGTGATGAAATTACTGTCCTCGAGTTTCTGTAAACCGTAAATAGCCTGGGCCACCACCCGCAGGTCACTGTCATTCAGGGAAATGGCAATGTAATGGGCGGCCTTGTCCGACGACGACCGGCTCAAACCCCGCAGCGCCAGGCTCCGCAAATACGGGTCGGGGTCGGCCAGGACCTGTATATATTCCGGCGTCGCCTCATCGACCCTCAGCCGGGCCAGGGTATAAAACGCCGCCTCGCGGACAATGCTGTCCGGCTCGGTTTTGAAAAGCTCGAGCAGAGCCTTCCCCTTGCTCTTCGCCCCGGCATAAGCCAGGCCGTAACAGGCCGCCTCGCGGACATCGGGCGAGGGATGGGACAGGAACCCAGCCAGGCTTTCGATAACGTCCGCCATGGAGGTATCGGCCAGCCGGCCGGCCGCTTCGACCGCCCGGGCGGTCACCGCCGACGGCAGGTCAAGGGCCCGGTCGAGCAATTTAGAAGCGACGGTTTTATCCCCGGTCAAACCCAGCGCGAACGCCGCTGTCGCGGCCACATCTATAGCGCTGTCGCCCAGAAGATTGTACAAAATGGCGGGACTGCGTTTGTCGCCGATACGTCCCACCGCCAGGGCCGTCCGAGTGCGAAGTTCCAGGTCGCCGCGGTCGAGATATTTGGTCAGCTTCTCGGTCAGTTGCCGGGTGTCTTCCTGATGGATTATATCCGCCAACTCCTCGGCATGGGTTCGCTCCCGAAAAGTGTCATAGACATAATAGACGAACACCGCCACAACCAGAACCGCCAGGACGGCTACGAATGTTCTTATAAATTTTTTCATAATTCGTTGAAATCTAACCTTATAAAATTCAAGCGTCAATATTTATAATTTATACGTCCGACGCCAAAACGGACCAAAAGAGAATCCATAAAAAAATAACCCCCGATGGTCAGTCAGGGGTTTTGGTCTAACAATACTGGTACGTATTTCTTTTTTTCGTACGGTCACTAAATTGCAAAGATTATGCCCCTTTTTAAAAATTATTGATTAACCGCACCCATCTCATTGTTGTATAATAAGATAACTATTTTATGGGCTGTCTTGAATAAATTTAGTATGCAAAACTGTTCAAATAATGAACAGTAACTTATCATCTTTGGAAACAGAATTCATTCATTTAATGCAAAGAATGATACATGTTATTACCTCGGGGAGGCCTACTTGGAGTACCTTTTCGCGGCTTTCTCGAGTTTCGGATGGCTGAGAGCTTTGAGGGCGGTTTTAAGCGAAGAAAGCTCTTTTTGACCGAGCCGGTCGAGTTTCGAGGTAAATTTTCCCGATTCAATCTCTTCAAAAACAGCCCTCATCCTTTTTTTAACGCCCCGGTCGATTATTTTCGGGCCGGCTTTCAGCGAACCGTATTGCGCCGTCACCGAAATCCGCTCGAACATCCCTGCTATGCCGTATTTTTTTATCAATTCCACAATCAAATCCAGCTGGTAGACGACCTCCAAATAGGCGTCCTCCGGTTTCAGGCCGTTTTCTACGAGCACCTCGAAGCCATTTTTGATAAGCATGGCCAGCCCGCCGCAGAGGACCGCCTGCTCGCCGAAAATATCGCCGACCGCTTCGTGCTCAAAAGTTGTTTTGACCAGCCGTTTTTTTTGAAAGCCGACCGCCTTTGCGAGAGCTATGACGGTCGCGACCGCTTTTTTTGATTTATTCTGATAAACGGCGTAAAAAGCCGAGACCGACCGGTCGGCCAGGTATTTTTCCCGTACCGCCGTACCCGGGGCATGGGGCGCCAGCAGGACGACATCGACCTCCGCGGGCGGTTTGACCAGCCCGAAATGCACCGACAGGCCATGCAAAAACCACAAGGACGCCCCCGGCTTCAAAAATCTCCTGATATCCTTTTCAAAGACCCGGCCGTGAAGGTTGTCCGGAAAGGCGAAACAGACGACGTCTGCTTTATTAACAGCTTTCGAAACGGTAGTTATGTCCTTGATTTTATCTTTGCGAGCCGCGGCACGGGATTTGGATTTGCTTTTCAATCCGACGACTACTTTATAGCCGGAATCGCGAAGGTTCAGGGCGACCGCCCGTCCCTGCGAGCCGTAGCCGATAACGGCCACCGAGATTTTTTCTTTTACTTTTGGCGACATTGTTTTAATATAAGCTAAAGTTAATTATTCAAAGTCTAAAGTTATATGATAACAGAACAGTTTAAAAAAACAACTGTAGAGTTGGTCCGGGCGGCCCTTGAAGAAGACATCGGTTCTGGGGATATTACCTCGCTGGGCTGCCTGGAGCCGAACCTGCTCAAAGCGGAAATCGTCGCCAAATCCGAAGGGGTCCTTTCCGGTCTGCGGCCGACCGCGCTGGCTTTTCAACTGGTGGACTCGGCCAATACTTTCGTGCCGCGTCTAAAAGACGGTGAACGCTTCAAAAAAGGCGACCTTATCGCCGAGATATCCGGCCTTAACCAGACGATCCTGACTGCCGAACGGGTGGCGCTCAACTTCATGGCCCATTTAAGCGGCGTGGCCACCCTCACCGCCCGGTTCGTGGAAAAAATCAAGGGTCATGACTGCCGGATACTCGACACCCGCAAAACCACCCCCGGCTGGCGGTTGCTGGAAAAAATGGCGGTCGTCCACGGCGGCGGCGAGAATCACCGGCTCGGCCTCTATGACATGGTGCTTATCAAAGACAACCATATCGCCAGCGCCGGTTCTATCACCGAAGCGGTCGATAGAATGCGCGCCTATATGGACTCGCCCGATTTCCGGCTGCAATTCAAAACCGGTGCGAAGAAAATTTTAATCGAGGTCGAAATTACCGATGAAAAGGAACTGGTCGAGGCGATCGAGGCCGGGGTGGACCGGATCCTGCTGGACAACCGGACCCCGGAACAATTGAAACAACTGGTAGAAAAAGCCCGGTCATTGAATCCGCAGATTAAACTTGAGGCGTCCGGCAACGTCAGCCTTGACAACGTCACCGCTATCGCCGCCGGCGGGGTGGATTATATATCAATAGGAGCGCTGACGCACTCGGCGCCGGTGGCCGATTTTTCCATGCGGGTGGTCCAATAAAATGAACCCTCTCGAACTGGAACAGAAAGCCGACCGCCTGCTTTTGACCCTCAGAAAAAAACCGGGCGTATATTTTAAAATAACCGCCCTCGAGAAAACGCTCAAGCTCGACAAGCTGGGAGTGGTCGAAGCCCTGGCGGAAATAAAAAAATGGGGTTACAAGATTCGCACCCGCCCCGATGCCGTGGCTTTTATCAAGGCGCCTGACCACCTCACCCCGACCGAAATCGGCTACCGCCTTAAAACCGGAATTATCGGCCGCAATATTGTTTCCTACCGCTCGGTTAAATCGACCAATAACCTGGCCGCCGAGCTGGCCCGGAACGGGGCGGTCGAGGGAACGGTGGTCACGGCCGAGGAACAGACCAAAGGCCGCGGGCGGCTCGGGCGAAACTGGTACTCTCCACCCGGCACCGGCATTTACGCCAGTATCGTGCTCAAACCCAAATTCAAACCGGAAAAGGCTCCCGGGCTTTCGGTCATGACGGCTGTGGCCCTGGCCGACGCCGTCAAGAAATTCTGCGACGGCGACGTGCGGATTAAATGGCCCAACGACATCCTGATCAACGGCAAAAAAACCGCCGGCATACTCACCGAACTGACCGCCGATAAGGACAGAATCGATTACGTCATTATCGGGGTGGGCATAAACGTCAACCACGGCGCGGGGAATTTCCCCGACGAACTCAAAAACATCGCCACCTCCCTGCGCCGGGTCAACCGCCGCAAAATCGACCGCGTCGAGTTTCTCAAAACCTTTCTCGTCAATTTCGAAAACGAATACAAAAGTTACGGCCGGCACCAGTTGAAAAAAGCCCACAGCCGCATCAGGAAATATTCCTCGCTTATCGGGCATGAGATTAAAATCCAACTGGGCAGGCGGCTTATCGAGGGCAAGGTCGTTGATATCGACTCTACCGGGCAGTTGATTCTGGAAACGGATGGCAAAAAAATACCCATCATCGCCGGTGAGGTTACGGTGGTCAAGGAACAGACGATGTCTTAAAACAAACCATCAGGTCACAATCCCGCCTACGGCGGAATCAAGACCTGACGGAACAAAAAGGTCATTCGCCTGCGGCGAACCTGCGGCACGCGGCGAACCAGAAGCGGGATCAGGACCTGACGGAACAATAAAACAGACGTCGAATATTTAGAATGTCATCCTGAGCGGAGTCGAAGGATGACCGAAACTTAAGAAATTGCCCTGGAACGAAACGCCATCATAAACTGTTTATACTACCTTATGCGATTCAAGAAGGTAACATAACCATGCCGGAACTTCCTGAAGTCGAAACCGTCGTCCGAGGCTTGCGCCAAACCATCCTGGGTAAGACTATCGCGACGGTCGCACTCCACGCCCCGCCCGCGTCGATAGTTGTCGGCCCCTCGTTCAACGGCGGCCGTTTTGACAAGATCCTCGAAGGCCGCCGGATTCTGGAAATAAACCGCCGCGGCAAAAATATCCTCATGCCGCTTTCCGGCGATATTACCTTGTGGGTGCACCTCAAAATGACCGGCCACTTTTTTTACACGGACAAAGCCGAGCCGGTCGGCAAACACGACCTGGTCATCTTTGACTTCAAAGCGCGCAATAAAAACGATAATCATTATCATTTGCGCTTTAACGACTATCGCCGCTTCGGCCGGCTACGTCTGTTTTATTCCGACGAGATATGGCAACAGAAGGGTCTTCGGGAACTCGGCCCGGAACCGCTGGAGATGACCGCCGAGAAATTCGTACAGCTCTGTAAAAATCGCACCCGCATGATCAAGCCGGCCCTGCTCGACCAGAGCTTTATCGCCGGGCTGGGGAATATTTATTGCGATGAATCGCTGTACTTTTCTAAAATTCACCCCAAACGCCTGACCGGCTCCATCTCGAAAAAGAAACTGGTCGAACTGCACCGCCACATTCAGCGGCTCTTGAAAAAATCGATAAAACTCATGGGGACGACGGTTGATTCCTACAGCGGCGTCAACGGCCGCACCGGGCGGTTCCAGAAATACCTGGCGGTGTACAACAGCGAGGGCGAGCCGTGCGGTTTTTGCGGGACAACTGTCGTGCGCGAGAAAATAGGCTCCCGCTCGGCGCATTACTGCCCCCGCTGCCAAAGGTTGCGGTAGCGGTGGTGTCTCGCTTGACATTTACGATTTGATATACTTCATTTAAACATATCCTGAACCCGGATCGCTTATTTTTTTGGGAGGAATAAATACAATGAGCGATAGAAGTAACCGCATCTGCCCGGTGGAAAAAGCGGACAGTCTCGATACGAAAATTCGACGGCTGGTACAGAACCCCCGAAGAATACTAAAACCCTATATAAAAAACGGCATGACCGTTCTGGACGTTGGCTGCGGGCCGGGATTTTTCACGCTCGAAATAGCTCGCATGGTCGCGCCCTCGGGCCGGGTCATCGCGGCTGATTTACAGGAAGGGATGCTCCGGATAGTAAGGGACAAAATCAACGGTACGGCGCTCGAGAGCCGTATCACCCTGCATAAGTGCGAGCCGGACAAGATCGGCCTGAAGGACAACGTTGATTTCGCGCTTTTATTCTATATCGTTCACGAAATCCCGAACAAGGACAAATTCTTTCAAGAGATAGCGGCTCTCCTCAAACCGCAGGGTCAGGTGTTTATTGTCGAGCCGCCGTTTCACGTCAACAAAAAGGCGTTCCAGGCAACCCTCGACAAGGCCCGCGCCGCCGGGGTTACCGTCACGGCCCGGCCGAAGTTATTTTTTAGCAAGGCCGCTTTATTGACAAAGGTTTGAAATTATCATGCTCCATAAAAAAACCTGCCGGGTAATCAAAGCCTACCGCTCGGCCTACCCCGACCCGCTGGTTATAAAAACCGGCGAGGTACTGTCGGTCGAAAAAAAAGAAAGCGAATGGGCGGGCTGGACCTGGTGCGTGAACAATCACGGTAAATCCGGCTGGGTGCCGGAGAAGTATCTTGAAATCAATGGTGATTCCTGCAAAGCCCTCCACGATTATGACGCTACGGAGCTGACGGTCGCGGTAGGCGAAGAGTGGGTGATACTTCACGAGGAATCCGGCTGGTTTTGGTGTGAAAACAAAAACGGCCGGACCGGCTGGGTCCCGGTGGATTGTGTGGAGATATTGGATTAATAAATTCGTCGAAACCGCATGGGTTTCCAACCTGCAGGGTTTGCCAAATCAACATTCAAGACGTTTGCGCTCTGCCGATGATTTCATTTATAAACCCAGCTTTTCTTTTTGTATACTCTTTCCGATCATTCGGAAATTGCCTGGCTAGTCTTTCCTTTAGTGAATTGTACTCTTCTCTGACATGCTTATTCTGGCGCAAGTAATCACGAAAAAACAAAGCTGTCGTCCACAAGTCGCTATCCTTTTCAACAACGTGCAAATAGTGTGTCCGATTGTCATCTGGTCCTTTTACAAAAAAATGTCTTTCAGACACTCCTTGCTCACCTCTATCCTCGTAGCCGCTTTCTTCCAAAGCCTCCGAAATGTCATCGGGATGCACGTTGGAGGGCAGCCTTAGTATCATGTCAATTATAGGTTTTGCAAGCACGCCCGCGATTGAGGTGCTTCCAATGTGTTCTATATCAGCGCCACTACCAACAATTTTCAGCAGTGATTTCTTCTCGAGGTTAAAAAGTTGTCCCCATTCTTTATGGTTGGATGACAGTCTAACCGAGCCTCGTTTCAGACCGATAATAGATCTGTCGCTCATATTTTTGACCTTATTATCAAAATTTCAAGAGTAAGAAAAGACAGTAACTACAAATTCACTCGCTCGCCGGTGTTGCTGTCGAAGAATAAAAGCTCGTTCAGGGGAAATGAAAACTTGACCGTCTGCCCAACCGTCAGCGGCGAACGGACGTTGGAGACGCACAGGACGTGCTCCTTGAACTCCAGCCGCGCCGTGTAGCCGTCCCCCATGTACTCGCACGACTGCACCGTCGCGGGAAACTCGCCGTCGCCGGCCAGCTCGATTGACTCCGGCCGCAGCCCGAGCAAGACCTTTCCGGACACGTATCCCTCGCCGAGGCCGCCATCGGTGATTTTTTTGTTTTTCGTCCAGCCGATGCCGAACGGAAAGAGCATACCTTTTTCGAGGTTTGCCTCGATGATGTTTATTTTCGGCTGGCCGACAAACTCCGCCGTGAAAAGATTGACCGGTTTTTTGTAAAGCTCCTCGGGCGTTCCCAGCTGTTGAAGGCGGCCCTCGTGCAAAAGCGCGATCCGGTCCCCCATCGACAGCGCTTCCTCCTGGTCGTGCGTGACGTGCACCATCGCGACTTTGAGTTCTTTCTGAATTTTCACTATTTCCTGCCGCATGCGCACCCGCAGGTCGGCGTCGAGATTGGACAGCGGCTCGTCGAGTAAAAATATCGAAGGTTTCTTGACGATGGCTCTGCCCAGCGCCACTCGCTGTCGCTGGCCGCCGGAAAGCTGCGCCGGCTTGTCGTCCAGGCGTTCCGCCAGGCCCAGCATTTCCGCCACGGACGACGTCCGCTTCTTAATCTCGCTTTTGTCCATCCCCGCCACCTTGAGCGGAAAGGCCAGGTTCCTCTCCACCGTCATGTGCGGGTAGAGCGAGTAATTTTGAAAGACCAGGGCGACCTTTCTGTCGCGCGGCCGCAGTTTGTCCACCCGCTTGTCGGCAATAAAGACCTCCCCCTCGTCGGCCTCTTCCAGGCCCGCGATTATTCGCAAGAGGGTGGACTTGCCGCACCCCGACGGTCCCAGAAGCACCAGCAGTTCATCACCGTCGAGCTCCAGCGAGATATTGTCCAGAACTTTGTTTTTGCCGAACGTTTTGGATATTTTGTTTAAAGCCAGGCCGGACATATCAACTCACATCCTCAAGGGCGCCGTTCGTAATTTTATAGCAACGGCCGCTTTCCAAAAGCAGCGGCGGCGGCTCCGACGCGGTGGTCAGAAACAACTGGGAAAACTCCCCGAACGATTTAATCAAATAGTCGCGGCGGCTCCTGTCAAGCTCCGCGAAAATTTCGTCCAGCAAAAGAATCGGGGCGGCCCCGCGTTTTTCCTTCAATAGGTGGTACACGCCCAGCTTGAGGGCAATCGCAGCCGTACGCCATTGCCCCTGCGACCCGAACTGCCGGGCCGGAAGGCCGGCGGTCTCGAAAAATATATCGTCCCGGTGCGGTCCGACAATGGCCGTTTTCAGATACGATTCTTTGTCGTAATGGTCGTCGAGTGTGCGCTGGAAAGCCCGTTCGATTTCCTTGACGCTGAATCCGTTTTCCTCGGGGAGATTGACCGACGGCTGGTACTTGAGGTCGAATTTCTCCCCCCGCGAGACCTCGCCGTAATAAGCCACCGCCCGCTCCCGGAGGGTATTCAAAAAATCTATTCGCTGTGTCATAATCCGGGCGCCGTGGGCAATCAAAAGCGGCTCGAACGGGGCGGGGTCCATCTCGTTTTTTAACGCGGCGTTTTTCTGCGCCAGCACCCGGTGGTAATCGGTCAGCTCGCTCAAATAACGTTGCGACAGCTGCGAGAGGTACATATCGAGAAAAGTGCGCCGGCTCGAGGGCGGGCCGGAAAGTATCACGCTGTCCTCCGGGCCGGTGGAGACGGCGCAGAAATTTTCAAAAAGCTCGGCAGGATGGACCACCACGCCTTCGATAGTGATTTTCTTACGGTACCCTTTCTGGTAGGCTACGGCTATTTCACGACTGCGGCCGTCTTTCTCAATCACTCCTTCCAGCCGGTAACAATCCTCATCCTGCCTCATCAGGATTGTGTCGGCCGCGCCGAGCTGCGAACGGCCCAGACAGAGCACGAAAAGGGATTCAAGGAAATTGGTCTTGCCGGAGCCGTTGTCGCCAAAAAAAATGTTCGACCCCGGCACAAAATCTGATTCCAGGGAAGTGAAATTGCGGAAATTGGCAATCTTGATTTTTTTAACAATCATATGCTGTCTTTAATAAAAAATGGCAGACACGTGTACATCTGCCATTCAAAAATAAATATTTCTCAAAATCCTAATCAGCCAGTCTCAGCGGCATGACCAAACATAGGAAATCTTCCTTGGGCATGGCCGGACTGTAAATGATGCCGGCGGAAACCGGCTGCGACAGCTCGAAAATAACCTCATCGCTGTCCATCTTGGTGAGAATTTCGATAACATAGTTAGCGTTGTAACCGATTTCTATATTGTCGCCCTGGAAATCGCAGTCGATAGATTCCTTACCCTCGCCGCCCACGTCAGCGTTGCTGGTGGACAGGGTCAGCTTGTTTCCCTGGATGGCAAACTTGACTTGGTGCGTCAGAGTATTGGAGAGAATCGAAACTCTCCGGACCGCGCCGCCCAGCTCATCTTTAGATATCACCATCTTTTTGTCGTTTTCCGAAGGTATAACCTGCTCGAAATTGGGATACGGCCCCTCTATCAGACGCGAGGTTAAAATAGTATCTTCGAAGTTGAAAATGATATTATTCTCCCCGAAAATTACCCCTACCTCCTTGTTGCCGCCGTCGATAAACTTGGGAATGAGATTGAGCACTTTCGGCGGGATAATAATATCCTCGCTCATACCTTTAAGCTTGGTGTTTTCCACCGACATTTTAGCCAAACGGTGCCCATCGGTAGCCACCATCTGCATCCGGTCGCCCTGGGTCTGCCACAGCACGCCGTTCAAAGCCGGACGGGTTTCATCGGTAGAGCAAGCGAAAGTGGTCTTCTTGATCATCTTAATCAGGTCGTCGGCTTCGATTTTTATTTCCTTCTTGGTGTTGACCGCCGGAAGTTTCGGAAAATCATCGGATGACACCGAGGCGATTTTGTACGAACCGTTGGGAATTTTTATCTCCACCCTGGAATTGGTGGACTCAACCGTAATTTCCGACTCGGGCAGTTCGCGGATTATCTCAAAAAGTATTTTAGCCGGCAGCACCGCGGACCCTTTCTTGGCCACGCTACACTCGATATTGGCGGTGATAGAGATATCCAGATCAGTTGCTGAAATTTTCAGTTTGTTTTCAAGGGCTTCAATAAGCACATTGGTTAGAATAGGTAGAGTTGACTTTGTCGGCACCACTTGGAGAATTGATTGCAGACAATTACTGAGTTTTGATTTTGATAATGAGAACTTCATTTATTTTCTCTCCCGCTGAGGAGTTTCCACATAAATCTTATTATTAATTCCTTTTATATAAATCTATATAATAATAATAACTACTGTTAAAATGTTAACAACCCTTAAATACCTTAGAAATTTAAAACCTTAGTAACCATAAAGCAACACCTTATAAATATTTCAGGGGAAACTTTTTTATACACCCTTTTCGGTTAACCTGTAAACATTACCACTAAAATATCCACAAAACAAGAGCAAAATATTATTTTCACAATTTTTCAACATACCTGGTCACATTCTGTTAATACAGCAAAGAGGCCGTGATTTTGTCGATTTTGTCCCTCAAAGTCGGGTCGCCCGACATCTTCTTGGAAATCAAATCGCAGGCGTGGATGACAGTCGAATGATCCCGACCGCCGAAAGCGCTGCCGATAAATTTGAGGGAGTTATTGGTCAGCGACCGCGACAGGTACATGGCCACCTGGCGGGCTAAAGCTATATTCGAGGTCTTTTTCTTGGCCTTCATCATCTCCACGTTGATATTGAAATGGTCCGAGGTCTTTTTCTGGATATTCTCGATAGTCACCTCCTTGCGGTGGGTGGAGACGGCGTCGGCCAGAACTTTCTTGGCCATTTCCAGGTCGACCGGGACTTTCTTCAAAGAAGTGTAGGCCAGAATCCTGATCAGGGCGCCCTCGAGCTCCCGGATATTGGTGGTGATTTTGTCGGCGATATAGGTTATGACGCTGTCGGGAAGGCTGGTGCCTTCCGAGGCCAGTTTCTTGTACAGAATGGCGGTGCGGTTTTCAAGGTCGGGAGCCTGAAGGTCGGTGACCAGGCCCCAGGAAAAACGGGACAGCAACCGTTCCTCGAGACCCTTGATTTCTTTCGGCGGTCGGTCCGAGGACAGCACGATTTGTTTGCCGGAATGGTACAGGCTGTTGAAAGTGTGGAAAAACTGTTCTTGGGTTGACTCCTTACCCGTAAAAAACTGGATGTCGTCGATAATCAAAGCGTCGACATCACGGTAAATCTTGGTGAAGTCCGAAACGGAGCGGTCGGAAATGGCCGAGATGAAATCGGAAGTAAACTTTTCCGAGGTGGCGTACATGACGCGCTTATTGGGAAAGAGATCTAAAATCTGGTGACCGATAGCCTGGATGATGTGTGTTTTCCCAAGGCCGGTGCCGCCGTAGATATACAGCGGGTTGTACTTGGTCATACCCGGCGCTTCAGAGACGGCCATCGAGGCGGCGTAGGCGAACTGGTTAAAATCTCCCACCACGAGCGAATTGAAACGGTAACGGTCGTTCAGGTTGTGGTTGACCGGCGGTTTGGTTACGGGTATCAGAGGCATGTTGGCGGCCAGGAGATTCATCGAGGTCTGTTCTTCACAATCGTTGTTGCCGCACAGGACATAGATAACCTCGTGTTTTCTACCGAGCACCTCCAGGAACGCCTCGTCTATTAATTCCCGAAAATGATTATCAATCCAGTCGGCCACGAATTGATTGTGCACTGCGATTTTGAAATCGCCGCTTTCGGCAATCTCCCCCCTGGTCGGTTTGAGCCAGGTATTGAAAGATTGCGGTTTTAAACGACGTGCGATATAGTTCAGGCAGTCGTTCCATTGCGGTGAATTACTTACATGGTCTATCAAGGCAAACCCCCCACTAAAAACATATCAACATTTTGGATCTGTCTAAAACATTAAAAATTCTCATATTAGAGGCAATTGTAGGAATTAAGTACACATTTACAAACAAGTTGTACACAATTTAATTAATTTTTAATGGTTATAAGGTGTTGGTGGATAACAAGCTTCGTAGTTGTCTCGAAACTATCCACACATTATTAACATTCCGTGTTTCAATAAGTTTCATGCGTATAAATATCGATTAACAGACGCTTCGTCAAGAGTGTGGATAAAAAAATTAATATATTTTTGAAGTGTATGTTTTATAGAATGTTATAAGTATGTTAAAATCGTGTTGAGTCGGCGACTTGATTAACCAGTTAACAAATTAATATTTTTAATTTGTTAACTGGTTTTATCGACAGAAGGTTATCAGGGCTTCATAGCCACTATAGCTTGGGCGATACCTTCGAACATGCTTATCTCTTTTTCGCTCCCCTCGGACGCGACCGGCTTGCCGTTATCGGCCCCTTCTCTTATGGAGGTGATAAGGGGAATCTCGCCGACGAGAGCGACGCCAAGTTTCTCGGCCAGTTTTTTACCGCCGTCTTTGCCGAAGATGTAATCCTTCTGACCATGATTGTCATAATATGCCATGTTTTCAATCACGCCGATTACCTTAAGTTTTGTTTTATCAGCCATTTTGGCCACCCGGCTGGCGACGTTGGTAGCGGTGACCTGGGGTGTGGTGACGACCAGGAGTTCCGCAGAGGGAATGGCCTGGGCGATGGTGATGGTGACATCGCCTGTCCCCGGTGGTAAGTCCATCAGGAGGAAATCGAGATTTTCCCACATGACATCGGTGATAAACTGGCTGATGGCCTTGTGCAGCAACGGCCCGCGCCAGATAACCGGCTCGTCCTCGCTGATAAAGAAGCCCATCGAGATGATCTGCAGGTTGTCCCCTTTGCGCAGGGGGACGATTTTTTCATCGAACGCTTTCGGCACCCCGTTCACGCCCATCATGCGCGGGATGGAGAAACCGTAAACGTCGGCGTCGAGTACTCCCACCTGGAAACCGAGACGGGCCAGAGCGGCGGCCAGGTTGGCTGTTATGGTCGATTTGCCCACGCCGCCTTTGCCCGAGGACACGGCGATAAAACGCTTGGCGATTTTGGCGATCGAAGCCGGGTCGTCAGCCTTGCTCTGGCTGACACCGAGCTTATCTTTCAACTGCACCAGCTGTTCCTTGGTCATTTCGCCGAATTCCACCTTGACCGAGTTAACCCCTTCCAGTTCGCTTACCTTGGCGACAATATCGGCGGATATTTTTTCTTTGAAAGGACAGCCGCCGGTCAGGGTAATCCCAATTTTGACCTCGCCGCCGTCGATGTCCACGGACTTGACCATGTCCAACTCGGTGAACGAGCGTTTCAACTCCGGGTCTTTTATCCCGCTGAGGACCTTCATTACGGTTTCTTTATCGAGCATTTTTTCCTCGTATGCTTAAATTAAAAATTTACATCGCTAAGCCGCGTTTGGCTGAACACGTTTTCCAGAGCGTCCTGGGCCTTGTTGTACACCGATTTAAGCTGGCATTTCGGCTGGTGAACGCAGTTGGAATGACCCCGCTGGCATTCGAACAGGTTCGGTTTACCCTGGATAGCCTCAATGACATGGAGAAGCGTTATCTCTTCCGCCGGCCGGCTGAGTTTCAGGCCGCCCCCATACCCCCGGATGGAGGTTAACAGCCCGGCCTGGCTTAAAGCCGCGATTATCTGCGGAAGATACTTGGGCGGAATCGCCTGCCGCTGGGCTATCTCCCTGGAGGTCGTAAGGTTATCGGTATTTTGAGCCAGCTCCCAGAGAGCTTTAATGGCGTACTCTGTCTTTTTCGTTATCATGGCGACTAATATAAGTAATTTGGTTAAAATAAAAAGCGGAAATTTTGTCCGCTTTAAGAAAAAGTACGATTAGCGTATTATTTATAATTGGTTAAATTCCGGTCGGTTTTTTTGGCGGGGATAAAACTGACGATAATCAGAAAGACTATGCCGCAGCTGATAGCGGCGTCGGCGATATTGAAAGTCCACCAGCGATCGATATTACGGCCGAAAAAACTGAAATCGAAAAAGTCGACATCGATAAAATCAATCACCTTTCCTAAGTATATCCGGTCGATGATATTGCCGATGGCACCCCCGGCGATAAAGGCGATCGGCCAGCAGATTATTGTGCGCGCCCGGTATTGATAGAGATAAAAAATCAGAAGGGGAAGGATTATTATTGAAATAACCAGGTACAGGGTCGAGGAGCCGATGCTGGTGCCCAAAGCGCCGCCCTCGTTGTATACCAAAGTCAGCATGAAGAACCGCCCCAGAACTTCCACCGAACCCTTGTCAATTAATGACTTTACCGCCCATAGTTTGGTTACCTGGTCGAGTAAAACGACCGCCAGGATAATGCTTACGGGACAGAAGAGTTTGTTGAACTTATTTTCGTCCAACTTTCTTTACCTCTTCAGCTGATTTGCATTCGATACACATCCGGGCATGGGGTACGGCTTTCAGGCGGGCCGAGGCTATCGCTTTACCGCACACGACACATTTACCGAAGGTGCCCTTTTTCATCCGCCGCAGGGCCTCATCGATATGATAGATCAGGCGGCCGGATTTGGAAGCATAGATGAAAGCCATCTCTTGCTCCATGTTGTCCGTACCCTGGTCGGCCATATGATAGGAATGCGAGGAAAGGTCACCGAGGGCTTCCTTGATGGCCTTGGCGCCGCGCGTATCGAGAATGATTCCCATTTCCTTGAGAAGTTCCTTCTTTTTGTTGAGAAGCAGCTCCTCGTATTTTTTTAAGTCAGACTTTCTCATTAAGGTTCCACCTGTACTTTAACCACCGCGAGGGCGGTCTTTTCGCCGTTTATATTCCACTTGGTGCTGCCGTCAAAGGTGTCTGATTCTGTAAATTCAATTTTTTGGGCCAGGGTTTCCCGGCGGATAAACTCATCGTATTTTACCGCGGCCTTACGGACGGTTTCCGAGGTGTGAATCCTGATAGTGATATGGTCGATCACCTCCAGGCCGGTGGTCTTGCGCATATTCTGGATTTTGTTGACCAGTTCGCGGGCGAACCCTTCGTCCAGGAGTTCCCCGGTCAATTCCGTCACCAGGGCCACCGTCAGGGGGCCGTCGTTTTCCACCGCGTAACCCTCTTTTTCCAGCTTGCTGACCTCGATTTCCTCCGGCGTCAGCTCATATTTGTCGCCGTCGGACTCGAACGTCAGTTCGCCGGTCTGCTCGAATATTTTGACCTCATCGCTGTTTAAGCCGGACACGAAAGCGGCGGCTTTTTTAACCGCGCCGCCCAGTTTGGGTCCGGCGTTCTTGAAATTGAGTTTGGCTGCGAAAGTTACGAAACGGTCCAGTTCCTCGGCCGGCTCGATTTCCTTTATGTTAAGTTCGTCTTTGATGATGCCGGTGTAATCATCGATTTTCCCGAAGCCGTCTTTGCCGGGCACGCTCACCAGGAGCCGAGAGAGCGGCTGCCGCACTTTGATATTCTTGCGCGAACGGGCGGCCCGCCCCAGCGAGACGATCCGCCGGGTAAGGTCCATCTTTTCCTCGAGCGCGAGGTCAATCAGGGACTCGTCGTATTCCGGGAACGGCGCCATGTGCACCGAGAGAGGGATATTGTGTGACCCATTGGCGTGACCCATCAACTCCCGCCAGATAAGTTCCGAGACGAACGGCGTCACCGGAGCGCTTATCCGGCAAATTCCTTCCAGAATATGATACAGGACATAATAAGCCCGCATTTTGGAGGGGTCGTCTTCCTTGGCCCAGAACCGGCGGCGGTTGTTGCGCACGTACCAGTTGGACAGCTCCTCGATAACGAAGTTCTGGAGGGTGCGCACCGACCGGGTGATATCGTAGTTGTCAAGGCAGGATACGACCTCCTTGACCAGGCTGTTATAGCGGGAGATAATCCAGCGGTCGAACATTTCCGGCTCGCCGGCTTTATTTTTCAGGAATGCCTCAATCGTTATTTTCTCGTCCGCCGCCCGTTTGGCGATATCGTCAATATTGGCGTAAAGAGCGAAAAACGAAAAGGTGTTACGCAGCGTATCGAAATATTTGCGGATAACTTCCTTGAGACCCTCAAAATCGAATTTTTTAGGCAACCAGGGATTGGCCATGGCCAGAAGATACCAGCGGAGCGGGTCGGCCCCGAATTCGTCAACGGTGGTGAACGGGTCGGTCACGTTTCCTTTGTGCTTCGACATCTTCTTGCCTTGCTTATCAAGGATGAACTCGAGAACGAGGACATTCTTGAAGGGGGCCTTGTCGAACAGCATGGTCGAGATGGCCAGCAGGGAATAAAACCAGCCCCGGGTCTGGTCCACCGCCTCGGAAATGAACTCGGCCGGGTACTTGACTTCGAACATTTCCTTGTTTTCGAACGGATAGTGCCACTGGGCGTAGGGCATCGACCCTGAGTCGAACCAGACGTCGATAAGCTCCGGAACGCGGGTCATGGTGCCGCCGCATTTATCGCAGGTCAGTTTGATTTCATCGATAAAGGGCTTGTGCAAATCCAGCGTGCCCACAGCATCTTGTGCTTTAACTTCATTACCGCTTTCTTCATTTTTTAGCTGCTCGACCGAGCCGACTGCTTTTTTGTGGCCGCATTTGGGGTCGTCGCAAATCCAGATAGGCAACGGCGTGCCCCAGAACCGCTCGCGCGAGAGCGCCCAGTCAACGTTGTTTTCCAGCCAGTTGAGCATTCGCCCGGTACGGATTTCATCGGGATACCAACTGATGGAATTATTGTTTTTTATCAACTGGTCTTTGAACTGGGTGGTTTTGATATACCAGGACTCCCGGGTGATATAAATCAGCGGCGTATCACAGCGCCAGCAGAAGGGATAATTGTGTTCATACAGTTCTTTTTTGAACAGCTTGCCGGAGATTTTCAGGTCTTTGATAATCAGCGGGTCGGCTACCTTGATGAACTTGCCGGCGTACGGCCCGGCCAAGTCCTTGAAAATGCCGTTGGCCTCAATCGCCTGAAGTATCGGCAGACCGAACTGCGAGCCGACCTCGTAATCGTCGGCGCCGAACCCGGGGGCGATATGCACAATCCCGGTGCCGTCTTCCATCGTTACGAAATCGGCGTTAATGACATAAAAGGCCTTGTCCGTATGTTCTTTATAAAAATCAAAGAGAGGTTCGTATTTTCTTTTTAAAAAGTCCTTCCCCTTATAGCGCTCCAGGATTTCCTTGTTCTCGCCGAATACTTTTGGTATCAGCGCTTCGGCCAGAACCAGCTTTTCCCCCTCGTGCTCCACCATAACGTAAGCGGCGTCCGGTTTCATGCACAGGGCGGCGTTCGACGGCAGCGTCCAGGGGGTGGTGGTCCAGACCAGGTAAGAAAAATCGCCGTCGGCCGCTTTGACCTTGATAAAGACCGACGGGTCCTTGACCTCTTCATAGCCCTGGGCGACCTCGTGGCTGGACAGCCCGGTGCCGCAGCGGGGGCAGTAAGGAATGGTTTTATACCCTTTGTAAATCAAATCGCGGTCGAAATAATTTTTCAGAATCCACCAGACCGACTCGATATAGTCGTTAGTCAGGGTGACATAAGCGTCGTCGAGCTCCAACCAATAGCCGATACGGCGGGTGATTTTATTCCAGTCTTCGAGATATTTAAAAACCGATTCCCGGCATTTCTGGTTAAATTTGGCTACGCCGTATTCGATAACTTTGTTCTTGGTGTCGAGTTTCAGTGCTTTCTCAACTTCAATTTCCACCGGCAGGCCGTGGGTATCCCAGCCGGCCTTGCGGTCCACGCGGAACCCGCGCATGACCTTGTAACGGCAGATTAGGTCCTTGACCGTGCGGGAAATAACGTGATGAATCCCCGGACGGCCGTTGGCTGTCGGCGGACCCTCGTAGAAAACAAAATGCGGCCGGTCCTTGATAAGCTCAGTAGTCTTCTCGAATACCCTGTCGCGGTCCCAGAATTCCAGAATCTTTTCCTCGGCTTGCGGAAGAGAAAAATTATCTTTCAGCGGATCGAATTTCATGTCAATTCAGTTCCTTAAAGTCTCAATTTAATATAGCAGGGTAATTTACTTTTTAAATCGGCGTTTGTAAAGTTTTTTTGAGGGATTGCCGGTAAAGAATTGAGCGATAGCTTCTTAGCCCGGAATCCAGATGTTTTTGGCGACCACCGTTTCTATACGACCGGGGATAGCAAGCGGACTGGAGGAACTGGTATAGAAAAACAGCCCCTTATAACTGGTCAGATATCTGTGCTTGACCGAAAAGAAAATTTTGGAATAAGCGTACACCACCAGCGGTTTGTCGGCCCGGTTAAGGATTTTTATGAATTCCATCGGCTCGAGTTTGACAATCGCGCCGGAAGCTTTGGTAGCGTTGGCCACTACCGCCGCCGCGGCCGCTCCGCCTGCTGTTGCTCCGTTTGACATATATCACTCCTTTTTATTGGTATCTACAACCTTAAGTTGAGAATATTCAACAAAAAAGAGATTGACAAATAGAATTTAAATATATTATTTTAGAATAATAAAGCGTGGATGCGCGGGTAAATATTTGTTGAGTTGCCGGATGGCAAGAAATAATGGAGGTCTATATGATATAAAATTTGATTTCACCACGTTTTAATTACGTGGCTTTTTTATGCCTGGATGGGCGTGTTAATAAGTAAATGATTGGAAAATCTAAACTTTGGAGAATTAAAATGCAAACAATTAAATTAACACCGCTTTTTATTCGTCGTTTTCCCGACCCAATAAACCGTAATATAAACGGAAATAATTATGACATTGAGCATGTTATCGCTATCTGTAATGCAAAAGAAGTACCAGAAAACGTACCTAAAGATCCAAATCCAAGAGATCAAAAAACCGATAGAACAATTTATAAACGAGTAAAAGAGAGTCTACTTGCAGAAGATGATCCCACATTTTTATTGAAAAATAAGGGAATTACGATTATTGCTCGCAAAGTAATAATATCAGATGACAAGAAAGAGATAGATTTAATTCTTTCTGATCAAGATGGTATTGTGGACGGTGGCCACACTTATGAAATAATACAAGAAAACAAAACAGACACCCCCGATAATCAGTTTGTAAAAATTGAAATTATAACTGGCTTACCAGATTATCTTGTTGAGCCTATTGCGGAAGGCTTAAATACAGCTGTGCAAGTACAACAAATGAGTTTATCAAATTTAGAAGGTAAATTTGAATGGATAAAAGAAACACTTAAAGAGAAGCCGTATTACGTACATGTAGCATTTAAAGAAAATCAAGAAGGCAAATTTGATGCGCGAGACATTGTCGCATTCATGACTTTGTTTAACGTTGATTTGTACTCAGAGATGTCACCAGAGCATCCTAAAGTTGCTTATACAACAAAAGCTAAGTGCTTACTTGATTATCTTGATGAAAAGAAAAGTGCTTCATTTTTAAAATTAAAACCCATCCTTGATGATATTCTCCATTTACATGATTATATACAAATTCATTCACATGATCTTTATAATAGGAAATTTAAAGGTAAAGGTCGTGCCTTAGCTTTTTATAAAAGTAGAAAACGAGGGAAATATAGCTTTATTTTCACGAATGAAGAAGGAAAATTCCAATTATACGATGGCGCACTATATCCTATAATGGCTGCATTACGGTTTTTAGTAGAACAAAAACCTGGCTCTTCTGAATATTCATGGAAGTTAGGGTCATTTAAGAAAGTTTTGAAATTTTATGATACTATTGGTGGAGATTTAATTAATATTACTAAGAATACTAGTGATAGCAAAGGTAAAAACCCTAACGCGATTGGTAAAGATGATAACCATTGGGCTTACCTGTATCAAACTGTTGCGTATGCGCTTATGAAACAACAGGGGAAATAACATCAAAAAAGAGCAACCCATTTTAGGGTTGCTCTTTTTTATCTATAAGGTACGTCCAGTCGGCTTTCGCGGGAATGACAATTATGTTCTATCACGTCAGCCGGTCCATCTCCGCGACCTTTTCCCCGAACATCTTGACCGTCGCCATAAACGGCTCCGGCGTGGACATGTCCACCCCGCAGATTTTCAGAAGGTTCATTGGGTAATCTTTGCCGCCCGAGGACAGCATCTCCAGATACCGGTCGATTAAACCCGCCTCGCCGCTTAAGAACTTCTCCATAATCGCCTGCGATGCGGCGTACGAGGTCGCGTACTGGAATACGTAGAAATTCAAATAAAAATGCGGGATGCGCGACCATTTCAGGGGCGTGGAATCATCGAGCTTCATCTCCGGCCCGTAATATTTCCGGGTCAAATCAC
>Ga0210003_1000315_pt1 | contig 43288 bp, 64 predicted proteins | sample LantaG_FD_182804 | JGI IMG/M metagenome (GOLD analysis project Ga0210003, IMG submission 182804) | Deep subsurface microbial communities from Baltic Sea to uncover new lineages of life (NeLLi) - Landsort_02402 metaG (SPAdes) (version 2) | ecosystem: Environmental > Aquatic > Marine > Oceanic >...
GCCAACTTCTCGGCGGCATCGGGTGGGCAGATATGTATAGTTGTACTATCGTAATCTTCCCCACAATTGGGGCAAATGATTCCGGCAGAGCATGTTTTAGTGGTTTTGCAAATGTGATTCTCACCTGGCTCCCCCGGCTCCGGTGGTTTCTTCGGTGTTGCGTACCTACAGATTGTCGGCAACCACTCATGGTCACCACTAGTAAGACTGATATAGTGTTCCTGGCCTGGTTTTCTATCGTACCCGCAATAAGTATTATGTTCAAAAAACTCACACTCTTTGCAATTGCTTATCTCGTTTGTCGTTGGATTCTCCTTCATATTCGTTTCATAACATCGGTCCATCACTCACCGTCCTTTCGCTTGGCAAGCACGACACAAACCTTTACCGGCTGAGGCATACGCCAGCCGTGGGGTTCGCTTCGCAAGTCTGGTTGCTCCTTGATAAACCCATAACGGTCCGCGATGTACTGCCGACACTCTCGCCTGGTTCGAAATAACTTCGGTAAACAGTCCTCATGGATAAGATGTCTGCTTTCACCATCTTTTCTGTTATGGCTATGCCACTGTGCCGCCCATAGATTTGTGGTCTTCATTCCCAACCCTCCGGCATGAAGGACAACGCAGACTGGACGACTGCTTCACCTGGGTTGAATAGTTTATTTGGATCAATGCTCTTTCGCAGTATCGTCAAAACATACGTCCATGCTTCATGGTCTTCGTCGCCGTGATTTCTTTTGCGATGGTTCACCAACGCTTCTAGCACCAGCTTGAGGTGGTTCCAGTCGCTTTCGGGGTGCCAGTCAGCCATAAGGCAAACCACCTTACCATTCAAAAAATAATGGGTGAACACTTCTGGGTAGCCACACTCGCGATATAACCCACAAAGCCCCTCCGCCAGCCAACGCAACTCTTTCTCAGTTGGATTCATGCTCTAGTTCCTTTGCTTCTGCGAGGACGGCTCGTGCTTTGGTAAGAGCAGGGGCTTTGGGGTAGTATTTACACACTATTTTGGCACACTGGTTTAGCGTTCTCTTTTTGGCTGCTGCGTAGGCTGCTGCGTAGGCTGCGTAGGCTGCGTCGGCTGCTGCGTAGGCTGCGTAGGCTGCTGCGTCGGCTGCGTAGGCTGCTGCGTCGGCTGCGTAGGCTGCTGCGTAGGCTGCTGCGTAGGCTGCGTCGGCTGCGTAGGCTGCTGCGTAGGCTGCGTAGGCTGCGTAGGCTGCTGCGTCGGCTGCGTCGGCTGCGTCGGCTGCTGTGTGAACATCTTCCAGTGTTGTCCCCGCTTTTCCGTTGGCCCAGTTTTCAGCAGTCTGAATCGCTTTTAGCGGTCGTTTTTCGCCTTCATTTACATATTTGAGCGATAGCCTGGCACATTTACAAGCGGTCAGTACTAGCTTTTTCCTGCTCTTACTGGATGGTTTGCCGGACAGCTTGCCCAAAAGCCACAACATCCAATCGCCACGCTCACAGGCATCCCAGGCGGCCTGTAGGTTTGGGAATTGGTCAGCATAAACAATTGCTTCGGGGCAGGCGCCCAGTAGTTTCAGTTCTTTAGTATATGTACTCATTTCAGCTCCTTTGCTTCTGCGAGGACGGCTTTAGCCTTTATCATTATCTTTTCTTTTGTTCTCCATGAATAAAATGCCCTACATTCCACGATTTTGGTTAAATCTTCTAACGCCTCCACCAGCTTGGCGTTCAGGGCGCGGAGCTTGGCAATTTGTTCATAAGCATCCGTAAGTTTATATTCTTGACTCATTACCTACTCGTTTAGCTTGCGGATTGCTCTTCCTAGTTCACGGCAGCCATAAATCTGAGCAATTTCCTCAGCATCCTCTTTGCCCTGCTTGTAGCCAGCGTTCCAGCCAGCACGGAAATCATCAGGCATAGAATAATAAGTTCTATGAATGCACTCTGTCTGCCAGTTAGCCCACGCCTTCTCAAACGCGCTCAGCTCCTGCTGCTCGTCGTAGTGGCGGCAGATAGAAGCAGTTTTCCACACGCTACAGTGAATCTCGCCCAAATACGGACACCTGATTAAATCTATGCTACACTTCACGCTTTGTGCACAATTCCGACAGTTCGCGTTTTCGCTCACGACTTCTCCTTTATTTTCTTATATGGTTCCTGTCCGGCCCGCTTATCCAGGCTGAGTCTATTTCCTCGAACGTATCAAATCCATAATGCCAGCAAAATAAATATAGCATATCGGCGGCTTTGACTGGATTGTAGGCGTCATCGTGCGTATATTCAGCCAAACCAACTATCCGGCGAACCCGGATAATTCGGTTCACATCATCAATCATAACCTTGCGGATTTGCAAGATTCCCCTTGCGTCCTCAGCTTTATTGTGGGCTAAGGGATTTCCGCCGGACTCGTTTTGGGCTAGGCGGGTAAGAGTAATATCAGCGGCAGCGGGTGAGGCTACAGCCTCGACATCAGGGGTTGGCCGATGTCCGCCATTCAAAACAACGGTAGGATTAGATGTCACTTTCTGGCTCAAAGAGTCATTAGTAGTTTTCTTATCCCGACCGCCGCCGCTGATTAGACCGATAGCTATGACGCCGCCGATGGCGGCTAATACACTAAACGATTCATATACTTGTTTTGGTCTGACTATCATTCCGTTTTCGATTCTTCGGTTGTGTTCACTTCTTCAGTCGCCACTGGTCCTTGGCTAAAAACGGCATCAAGCCGTTTGATAATCATATCTTCATGGTGATCGCACAAGTCGCCTTGGTAGGTGGCAGCCAGCCTGAGACCAGTGCCGAGGTCATCATGGAAGATAACCACCTTGACGGTTTTAACATCGGTTCGTTTTCGGCAGGTTTTCATATCGCATTCTCGAACTCGCTTGACGATTTCCTTGATACTCATTCTGAATCTCCTTACGCCGCTTGGGTGTAGATAGCCGATACACACCAGCGGCAGGTATATATCGGCTTGTTTATACTGATTCATGTGGTGGTATTTTCATTTGGGCCAGTCCCTCGATGGCTGTTTGTTGGATCGCTTTTTGAACTTCATCTAACTCCATACCAGCCATGAATAGTCCGCCGGCAACAAAGCCAGTACGTACCATAATCTTAAAACAAAACTCAATAGTTTCTTTGCACACCGGTAGGTTGGATTGATCGACCATAATATCTGCCATCTTTTGCACTGACGGTAGATAGTCATTCAGGTCGCCGACAATTTCTCTGGCAAAGTCCGTGGCTTTATCACCTATCTGATTCATGTTTTCTGGATTCATTTTTTGGATTCCTGTTTTACTTTTGCCCGCCGCCTGATTTGGTGATCAGCCGACACTGCAAACCGAATAGGATCAAAAACAATATAACTGTGAACGATACCTTGGGTAAACAAATGTTTAGCCTGTTCCGCCGTTACTCGCCGCATCTGGTTCCTCCTTGAGTTTGGTTTCCTCGTATTGCAAATTCCATCTATCGACACCTGCTTCTTCAGCGCTATCGTATTGAAATCCCCATCTTTCTCCCCACATCGCAAACATTATTTCTCTGGCTTCGTTTGACGTTTCGGCATCAATAGTCGTATAGCAGTTGTCGTGCCCTTGGCCGAATCCCCAGGTAAAGTAATATATCATTTTGTTCTCCCTAGCCCCGGCTGCGGTCGAATCATCAAGCCCCGCAGCCGGGGTGCTGAAAGGTTCAGTTAGTCGCCTTGGAGATCGCGGCGTCAAGATTAAGCAGCAACTTTTCCGCCCAAGGTTCAATTTCAGCCGCATAGTCTTTCGGCAAAGCAATCACTCGTCTTGCCTCTCGACACGCTTCCAGCAGATCCGGGGCCGCAGTTAACCGGTCGATGATCTCCACCATCCGTTTACATCCCAGGTCTTTGCCGTCTGCGTAGGCTATCTCCATATTCTCCCAAATCTCGATTGCAGCCAGAACCGCGCCTTGTGTATGTTTCGCTTCGGTAGTCATAATAAATCCTTTCAGTAATTGCCCTCATCCATGGACATGGATCGGCTGACCACCGCCTGAGCTTTTTGTGATTATATATGGGCTGGCCATAACGATCCTTCTTTCTTTTACTTATTGCCGAGCCTGCCCACCGTAATGGGCAGACGCAGAATAGGGCTAGGTTAAATCCATCCAACTCTTTCAGCGGTTGCTGCGTCCTTGGCTTTCCGGGCCGCTTTGATCTCGGCTATAATTTCCGGGTGGGCGGCGTCAAAAGCTTCGAGTGCTTTTTCTGCGTCGTTCCATTTCCGCCATGCAGTGCTGCCCGGAAAGTTCTCGGGGTTGTAAAGTTCGAAGGCGATCTCGGCCAGGTTTGTTCTTTCGGTTTTCAGGTTTTCCATTCTGTCGCACCTTTCAGTTATTGAGCCCGGCTGCGCGGCAGATGCGGCGAAGCAAGAACCGCGCGAGTACCGGGCTCGTATTTTGGTTGGTTGGTTGGTATAGTTGGGTTCGCCGCATCATTGTCGCCTCGCCATTTGACACCTATATCATAATGTATTTATCGACCATTTTCAAGGGAAATCTTTAGGAAATCTGATATTTTTTTCGGTAACGTCCTATAATACCTATATTTACAGGATTGCCCAGGTTGCCTAGGTTAACAGGCTGTGTAATGCGTTTGGCTAAACTGGTACAAAGATATAGGCCCCCAAAAAAGGTATCAATAAAATGGCAGGAAACGGCAGTTTCCGTGCGGTTTATTTCGCAGAAACATTACACCTAGCCTTTTGCCGGTGCCGCCGGACCGCCTCCTTATTCTGCCGCTTGATCCTGGCCTTCCGGCACTTGGTACAATAACGGTGACCTCGCGGACGCGGCCCATCGCAATCTGGGCATGGACTAGAACTGATGGATGGTTTTTGCTTTCGCGAATCTATGTAAGTATTTAATTCAGCTACGGACCGAAATTGCCTCGGCTTTGTTCCCATGCTGGTATTATATATTTTTCTCAGTTGTATGTCAAGCCCAAAAAAAGACCGGCCCCGCACAAGCGAGGCCAGTCCGAGAGAAAGAGAAGAAGGCTATATTATCGCGGGCCACAGCCCGCGGGGACAATCAAAGTTTATTCGCTGCCATTTGCTGTCGAGCAGGCAGCCGCAGCCTTTGCGTTTTTTTGTTTCTTTGCCGAATCGCATCTCTAATAGTTTGCCGCACCATTCGCCGGTCTCGTCTATTAGTATCAACTCGCAGGCCCGGCAGATTTCCTTGCGCTGGGCAAGCTGCTCGTCCGTTACTTTTTCGCCACCCATCGTTCGGGCAATCATCTGTGAGCCTGCTTTGAGTATCTTGCTCAGCAATGGCTTATCCGGCTTTTCTTTCAGCCAAGGCTTTCCCCTTGGACACTCAAAATCTATTCCCGGCACGCTGAAATGCTTGGCAATGCTTTCCCGCCACTGTCGGCCCTCAACTGTCTGCAAACGGCAGGCGTCGCAGTGGGCTTCGGAAAGGCAAATACGTGATTGAAAAAAGTTTTTCATAAACCTTCCACTGTTACTGAACCACCATAACCTATATACATCCTACAAACTGCGGCGACACTCGTATCTCCGCAACTTTGGCGTGAGTTAGATGCCGAAAAACCATCACAATTTTCAACATCCACATCTACCACAGCCTCAAAAGCTGTAAGTTGGTCTGCATAAGGATAACCAGGCGGATAATATGAGTAATAAATAATATCTATGCCCCATTGCGCAGCATTGATTTTGTGAAGTCTTATCTGCCTCCAAATAATGTCATCACAATATCTCTCAGTGGGATCAGTACAATCAGAATAGTAATTGTGAAATCGTATGATACCAAGAAACCCATCATCCACTTTAAGCCACATGCAAGGGTTGGCAATTTCTCGCGTTAATACAAACGTACCATTCATGCCACTTGGGCCGGTGATTAGTTGATGAGAATGATAAGTCGCCCACACAAAACAGTCGTAACACCAGTTGACCCCACTAAAGGACACCACATATTTATCATAATCCCCTAAATCGCAATGCGTGCAACCTCCCGAAGGAACATAAGTACACGGACCTTTCACCAAATGCCCCGCCGCATTTTTCAGCAAGTGCCCGTCCGCTCCTTTGCGCAAGTGTGCCATTATTCAATTCTTCCAGGAAAGCCAGGGGCAATAAAAGTGCCATCTACAGTGGCAAAAGTGTCAATTACATCCTACAAACATATCACCACTACACAACTTGCCATTCTTGACAGAGATTGTTTCATACTTAGCTTTTAGTTGTTCTGTTTCATTGTCAATCCATACAGCCGTGCATACTCTAATTCCGTCCATGTTCTTCTCCTTGTAAATGGTTACGGGCAATCTCCTGCGGTGTCAATCGCGTATCTGGTTTCGGCGGAAATAGTTGCCAGGCCGCCGATAGAATCAAACGTGAATGTGCGGTAGAAGCCATAAAGAACTTCATCACCTGCGTCATTATAGACGATACGAGTTGTTAGTTTCACGGCTACACCGTCCTCGCCCTCGTCTTGATCGTCTCGATCCCAGGTATCCACCTGAGCAGTCTCTGTACCTTCGTAGCTGGCTGGTAAAATACTTTCCGGCGTGTTGTTTGTTCCAAGCCCACCAGAGACAAAGAAATATCTATCTACACCAGTCGCATCCTCGCCAACAAAAACAACAACGTACACCGTACCGTCGACGGCCAGAATATGGCCGGCGGAAACTTCCTCAGATAGATTTGTAGCGGTGATATGCAGACCACCATCTAAGTCTCCATAGGTAAGCTCAGACACAGGATCGCCGTCATCGTTGGTTATCTCCTGCTCTTTGGCCCAATACTTTTCGTCTGTATAGTCCGCTTCCGAGTCCGGACCTGCGTTTACAAGCTTGGCTAAAAACCATTTCATATTCTCAATAGCAGCCGGTCTATAATGCAAACCGGTAGAGTCCCGAATACCGGAGCGGTTAGCACCACGCCCCAACGACCTGCTGTGCGCAGTCAGGTTTTGCAACTGACGAGCACTTAGCTTGGGGTGGAGTGCATCGATAGGTCTTAAGTGTGGAGTTCTCATATTAGGCAGTGCTTATAAGTACATCATTAAAATCAATCTCACCGTAAGGCTCATATGGTGTGTCGCCAGTTGCAGCGGTGTACATTGGATAAAAGTCAGTTTGGCCCGCTCTAGGGAAATAGTTCCACGGTGCAAACTTTACAGAAAACCTGTAAGTTATCTCCCAAAGGCTCTGTCCGGTAAAATCAGTAAACTCAACCAATTCAGGCGGCGTGAACAATAGAGTGCCTATTTCAAAATCCTTGTTAAACTTAAAGCTATGCACTATCGCACTGTTGGTCTTACCTAGATAATCTAAAATGTTAGGGGGTATTATTGGGAATCTCTTTATTTTGTAAACCCATTCCATGCCCTTTAGTATGAGGCCGGGCGACTCGTCAACTTTTACTTTAGCACCATCTGCCCAAAATAGATTTCTGTTTGATACAGTTATGAATTCTGCTGTAGGCTCAAATGTTTCTTCAACGAGCATCTCCTCAGCAGTGTCGGGAACCGACTCGTAATTAACCTGAAGGATGGCTGTATCGTAAGCAATAGCCGCATCATAACCTGCGCCTACGTCACTCGGCACATCGTAGGAAGCCGCACTGGTTCTTGCCTGACCGACTATGTTCACCGAGGACACTACGCAGGGGATAAGGTCTGGTGGCGTAACCAAGTCATCAGTATAGTAGTGGTTAAAACGATGGGGCAGGTTCCATGAAACAACCTCACCTGCCATACTCATTTTACCAACAAGCTGCCTGGCTAGTTTTTGGGCAACAGACCAATCACATCTAAGCACGCGCTCGGGTGTGAGTGATGCGCCAGTGTATCGCATAGTAACAGATTCTTCAGAGTGTGGCACATCTATCACAGCTTCGTTAAAAGTAACATCCATATTAGTCCTCGCCTAAAGTAATTACAGCCCCGGGCACAGGCATACCCAACCTTTTGAACATGTTAGCAGCTATGGTCGCCAGATGATGTGTTTGTATTTTGGCCTCGTTTAGTTGATCCTGATTAGTTTTCAAAACCTTATCTTCCGTGGTCATGCCAGAGGCCATCCGTTTCCACATATCTGCTAGGCCGGAAAATCCTGGTTGTTTCTCGCCGATCTTAGCTATCTCTAAGTCGCGAATCGCACCAATACTCTGCGCTTCGGGCGCAAATTTTTTCATTACCGCAAGCCTGGCAACATTTGTTTTTTCTTCTTGAGCTTTGCGTAATTGTTCGGCTACATAGTGATCCATGCCAACCAGAGGACCTTCTTTGTAAGCTTTCATTTGTACTGCTGTTATTTCTTCGTTAGTAAGCTTTGATTTCTTTTCAGCAATATCTGCTTCTGTCTGCATTCTTTTCTGCACATCAATCAAAGCATCGCGAGCAGTAATCTTGGCTCGACGCTTCAGTGCTTCATTCTCTCGACCTAGCAATTCTAATCTTCTAATTGTTAGCTGCTCCATCGACCTCCGACTTTCTTTTTCTGTGTTGGCATAATCTTCCATCATCTTCTTATTTTCTTCAAGCACTTTCTTATGCCTATTCCAAGCCCAAGTAACTATACCCACTATTGCTACAATAGCCATCAAGGCCCATCCGATAGGACCGATGCTAACCATGAGTCCTTTTATAGCAGCAGTAATTCCATGGATTGATCCGGTTAGTGTACCACCTGAGATCGCAGTGGCGTACAGAGTTGTTCTCATTAGTCGCATGGCAATACCAGACTGTCCCATGCCCATTGTCAACAAACCGATGCCTTGTCGAGCAGTAAGTGCAGACTTACCCAACGCGTCTAGGTCTTGCACTTGGTCGGCTGGCACCATATCCAAGGTAGCAGCAGATGTTTGCTGAGCCGTAGCCTGTATCGACTTCATAGCATCTTCAACACCGGCCATAGCATCCGCCGATTCCAGAGCGCCGGTGGTTTGTATTTTAATGGTTACATCTTCAGGCATTCCATTCCCTCAACAAATTACGAGCTTCGTCTATGCTTTGAGCCACCACATATCTATCGCCTTTTAGATAAATAAGCTGCTGGTGCGGCGACATAGTTGCTATCTGCTGTGGTGTCCAACCATACTCTTTAGATAAATGCCGGTACACATCTTCCTTTGTCATTAACGCCGTTTTTTTCTTTTTCTTGGGCGCTTCTTCTTTGCCTGTAGTTTTTTTTTGAGAGCGGACTCCTCTCGCAAGTTTAGGCGGTTGATCCTATCGATCCGTTCCATAGACCACTTCACAAATTCAACCTTAGTACAAAGTACTTTAGCATCCTGAAAAGTAAGCTCCGGATGCTCTCGCCTCAGACTAAGCCAGAGCAATTTCGCCGCACCATCTACCGTACGCATGATTCTAAGTGTTTCAGGAGAATCGAGAGTTAATTTGGCAGCTTCATCGTAAGCATGAGCCAGAAAACTTGACCTGTCGGCCTCGCTTAATCCGTCCAGGTTCCGCTTAGCCAGGTCGATATAGTTGTCCTGCATCCACCGCTGGAACTCGCCAAAGTCCTGGTCAGCCAGTGGAGTTAGTCTGTACGTTTTGCCCTCAAAGTCGATCTCGCTCGGAGCCGCAGTGATCTGTGGTAAATCCATATTCTTCTCTCTTTCTAATCATTAGGAAGCCGGCCACCACGTAGAACCACCGGGCTTCTTGATCGTACCCATTACAGCGGACTGAGAGATAACGTGAGCAAAGCTCATGGTCGCCCCAACCATCGCCGCAGCCTCTCGGTCCATAACTATATCAGCAATATCGCTGACCATTGCCCAGGTGATTTCCCAATACAGTGCAGCCGTGGTATAGAGACTCAAAACAGCTGTGTCGTTCAATTCCAACAGGTCGGTCAGGTCGTCGGCATGAACGGAAATAGAAGCGTCCAACGTTATATTGCCAGGCTTTCGATATGTATGCCCGGCAGTAGAACTATTCACGTAAGGCACATTGGCCGCCGATATTCTCAGGTTCATAGTGCGAATATCAGGAATCTCATCCGAGTCCCACTTAGCCAGGCAAAGGATTGACGATAATGGAGCGGGGACCACCTCATCAGCAGCAACCGCCGTGCCCGGGGTCAGCACGCCATTGGCACTAAAATTAACTGCATGAGCTAACGGCTTACCACCCTCTATATCCCAGGCAATATCAACTGAATCAACTATAATAGGGCCGGCAACACCAATCGAGCCGTCAATCGAGCCGGTGAATGTACCTGTTTCCGCCGGCATCAAAATAGGCGTGCCACCATAAGCCGCATAACTGCCGGACCAGTCATCATTGCCTATATCAGCACCAACAGCCCCGGCCGTATTTGAGGCGGCGAACCTGGCTAAATCAGCTTTGGAGCTTATGTGCCAGTTTCTTACACTATCAATCCCGTTTATTGCTCCGCCAATTCCATTTATAGCACCCATTGTTCACCTCACTTATAGATCGCTGGTAGTAAACCACATCTCAGCTTCAAACTCAAAAATACTTGACCAACCTTTTATTCCCCGCTGCAAGTCGGCCATCGACACACCGTGTTGAGCGGATAGCGGCCTGGCCAATTTTACATAGGTCTTACTATTCCACGTCAAGGCCATGATCGTACTGATCCAATCTTTTAGTGCCCTGTATATTTCCCATTCTAAAGCGTACAAGCCAGCGTCAACCCGCTGATCGCCGGTAGACACCTGTATCCGCCACCTGGATAGGATTGTAGAGCTGTTGCTCGTTCGCTGTAAATGGAATGATGACGACACCGGTACCACCCGCAATTCCGGCAGGTCGGCATCAGATATTTCAGCCTTCATCGGATCGCGGCTGTCGCCAGATACTTTGATTCGGTTGCCGAGTTTGACCATTGAGGCCAGCTGTACATGAGCTTCAAGTAACGTCCAAATGGCATTATAAACCTGGACGATGGGATCAAGATAGAGTGCCCACTTGGTACCACCTACAGCATCGGGCAGATTGCCGACGTTGCTGCCGGCCAGACTGTAGTACAGTTTGTTCTCGTACTGGACGATATAGTTGGCCGTGTAAGTTGTAGATATGTCCCAATACTGCATTAGCTAATCCCACTCTGCCTAAGCAATTTGCGAATACCCTTGCTCATAAGATCGGCCATTCGCGGTATAAGATTTTTATTCCACTCGTCGGGGTGGACAATTATCTGTCTCTGCGGTAAGTTCGGATTGCCGACCTGGTGATAGGTAGCTATATCAGCAATCGAAGATTTTCCGCCCGGATGTAAAGCTGGCCCGCCAAAACCAACCTCGATACCAAACGGTATTAGGTTTTGCAATCTGCCGGGAGCATTGACCATGCTTGGAGATAAAGCCTCCATCAACTTTCCAGAATCGCGTAAAATACTGATGCCGCTCATACTGGTTTTAGCCTCTTGTAATTTCTTCAAAGGCGTAATAGATTTCAGACTAGCTATCCTATACTTGGATTCAGCTTTAGATATACGAATCGAGTTGCCTGATATTTTAGCTTTATGCAGTCTTTCAAATGCAACTTTGATTTTCTTTTGTGCTTTGAAAACCTGCCGTTTCAAGACCTCCGTTTTTTCCTTGCCGCCTTTAGTAGCCCTTCGCCTGGCCCAGATAGTTGACGAGGCCAAAGCTGGCCAGTCGCCGCCACCCTTGCTGTATGTATCGAACCGCTCGTACATCGCCCCAGCATAGACGGCAGCCCATTGCTCGTACACCTCACCAATGGGACTCTCGCCAGAGCGCAGACAAGTGGCCAATAAGCTCCTGAATCGAGCGAACTTCCTGGCGGGAACTTTTACGGTAAAATTAATCATCTTCGTCTGCCACCGCCTCCGGCGTAAAAGTCGTTGCTGTCATATCTGCGTCCAATGTTCTTATTCCCGCTAGAATTTCCCGAAGCGTATTGTAAGCACGCTTTCTGTTCCAGGTCAAACGGTGTACGGCCATGCCGGTATCAGGATTGAAGTCCTGAACACCACGATTCTCATACAACCATACTCCGGCAAGGTTGGCCGTCACGTCTACTATATCCACCGGAGCCGTATCAAACGGGATTGTATAGATTGACTTGCGGAGCCTACTATCAACCTCGTTCTCGGCCCAGGCTATAGCTACGGCGATCCGAGCGGCTATCTTAGTGGCGTCCCCATCATTGTCCAAGTCCGCCCACTTAGTCACGTTAGTCACGCCAAAGACGGCTTCTATGTTCGACTTTGTGATATAGGCCATGTTTCACCTGTTACGCGGGCGCCTCGTCAACAACTAGAGTAACTTGCAGACCCTGCGGTGCGCCGTCGCCGTCAGTCTCATCGACTACAGCCACCAGAACGTCTCCGGCAACCAGAGCGGTGACTGCCAGCACGCCGGCTACAATCTCGTAGTCCGCTATAGAATTATCTACTGTAATTACACCCGTCAAAACCGTTGCCAATACTGTTGGCGTATCCTCATTCACCCGCTTAATATCCACGGTAACAGTCCCAGTGCCCGTAGGCGCGTCACTGCACGCCACCTGAACGGAGATAAGAGTCGCCGTGGCACCCTGAACTATATGCAGAGGATGGCCGTCGCCGGTAGTGTCGGCGATATTGGCGCCGTCCATCTGGTTATAATTGATCACGTGCCGGTGCAACATTTTACTGGTGGCCAGACCAGCTCCGGCATTCATGTGACTATTGCTGATTGATCCAGCCGACGGTACCAGCGTCTTCATCGACAGCGTGCCGTTCACATATACATCAGCTTCTAAACGACTTGTTCCCATTATAGAGCCTCCCGTATTTTAGAGATCAGTGTTTGCGTAGTGCTGGTCTGAATGTTATCGGCCATACCATCATCGCCGAAAACTTTTTTGAGACTATCGACAGACAGTTCTGGTTTTATTACTTCGGCTGTCTTGGCTGCTTGAATTAGAGCCTTCCGCTGTGTCCAGACGGCATAGACTATTACTGCCAGCACTAAGCCGCCGGTGATCCAGGCAATAAGCCGGAAATGCTGGACGACCGTAATACTAAATACTGCCAGCGTTCCAAAACTTATAGCCAATGCTGAGCCTACTTTCCACAAACCCCACCGAATCAAAAATACTGAAACAGCTATGCCAATCAGAGCCACGGCTATCAGCGGCCAGGCCTTGGCGAATATCATAGGCCTAGTCAGTTCCTTTTCTGGCTGTGTCGGCAGTGGTTTTCCGCAGATAGCTGTCCGGATAGCCTCGCCGGTTTTTTTGGCCAGGTTACAACCGGCAAAAAGGAAACAAGCCACTAGGAGAATTATCAGTACGGTTTTCATATTACTTTCCCAAAAATCCCTGCACCATTTTGTACAGGCCGCCGGATGAATTGCCAATAATCAAACCGGCTAGAACAATCTTTACACCATCGGCAACAGTAAAAGGTGGGTCGGCTATCAACTCATACACCAGCAGAATAGCCGCAGCCAGCAGACAGGCCGCCGGTATATTCCACAGGCTGTCCGTCCAGATTTTCTGCTTCTTGAGTATTTCGGTCAGGACGATAACAACCACGATCAAAAGACTCATCAACAACAGCGTTCCAATCGATAGACTCAACATGGCGTTCTCCTATAAAAAAAGTTTTAGAACCTTGACTATAACAAAGGTAATCCCACTGCCCACGGCAGAGGATACGACTATGACACCCAAAATGAATCCCTTACTGAATAGCTTGGCTTGTTTGGGCCAGGATTCAATGGCCTTGATTCTATCTTCGTTTATCTCAACCAACAATTTCACCGGACATTTGAGGATGTGCACATCTAATTTATCTGTTACCGCAGAACCTACTCGCGTCTGAATCACATCCGCAACCTCATAGGCTATCTGCCTGACAATCGCTTTATCGCCTTCATCTAGTATTGTTCCCCTTTCATAGTTGCTCCTCCGGTTGTTACAACTTTATTTCTTTCGCCACGGGCATCAAAGCCCGCATTTGCTTACGGCAGGGCGTCAATCGCCGTGTCCTTAGCCGTTTCGATTGCTGACTTTAAGTCGTTGTAGACACTGAGCATCGCCGCAGCATCTGAGCCAAGCTCAGCAGCTATAGTTGCTCTGGTATGCTCTCGAACGATGTTACGAATCTCCGTCAGGCGAATATCAGCAAGGCTCACAATCTGAGCGATTTTCTCGCGAATCTCGTTTGACGCATTCGTAACGGTCTGCTTAGCAGTCGGCGGTGTGACTGGAACGTGTGTCAAAGCCATTTTATATCTCCTACGTGAATGTTATTTGAGTTATATGAATTGTGGCTACGAAGCGATAAGCTACTGCTCCGTTCGTGGCATCGGTGACGCTGATGTTTAATGATTTATTAGTATCATCGGCCACTGCTGTGAACACTATATCCGCATCGTCAGCGTGCAAAACCGTTACGGTAGCAGCCGACGGAGCGGACACCGTTGCTCCAGCCCTTTTCAAACAGCCTTCTATGGTCGCACTTTGTATTGCCCCACCGTCAACAGATATTCCAATTACTTCGGCTCTGAAGGTCCAAGCTGTGTCAGCTCCAATCACCGGACCTATTGCTGAAGTATCTATCCCGATAACTGCTGCTGTAGCAGCAGGCGTCAAGGCTCGGCGACAAACAAACCTTCTATACTGAGTATCACCTGAAGAAGTGAATCTACCTCCTCCACATGCATATTCATCCTTCTGATTCGCAAGTGCATAATTTCCAGCGGCATGAGAATTTAGTCCACTTGCTACACAGTTTTGTCCTTCGGCATGAGAATTTAGTCCACTTGCTACACAGTTTTGTCCTTCGGCATGAGAATAACTACCACTTGCTGTTGTGGTTATCCCTTCTGAATGAGCGCCCACTTCGCTCGCAGTTGTACCAGAACCCTCAGCATGAGAAGCCACACCCGATGCTATGCTAGTTCCTTCGGCATAAGCAGATAAACCGCTCGCAGTAAAAGCACCCCCGCCTCGTCCTGTTTCTAGCCAATCACTACCATCCCATACAACATCCAACCAAGACTCTATTGCATCCACATGCCAATCGCCTCGTAGTTTTGTATTGGCATTGTCAGACAAAGTCATATCTGTATCACGATAAATAACAATGATTCTTAGTAACTGCCCTACAGTAACACCATCAGCTATGGCTGTTGTTCCGTCACTAATTCTAGGTGGTCCAGTCTGTGAAACCAACAATACTGCTTTGTTGTTATGTTGAAGTATAAATCCTTCTCCAGCCTCATATGTAGCCGCAGTAGCAATATCAACAGCCGTCCACGGAGGTTGTTTTTCTACAAAATTGCCCATGTTCAAAACTCCTTATACTGGCTCATAGTAGCCAATGACCCCGTCAGTCGCCGTTTCACCATCAATACCAAATGTAGCCATTGCAACTTTCGTGCCCGGCCGACACTTGTACTCCCACGTTGCACCCGGAGTCAGCGTAATGTAATTCTTCGTCCCCGATACAAGGTCGGCGACAATTCCGATAAATACATTACCTACGTTTGGTCCATCTGCTCTCGAAGCTTGGAGATAAATTGCCGTTGCGTCCGCTGCAGTTAGAGCAATTGGGGCGGGTGAACCAGCCAGAGCTATTACCATTCCAACGGGAACCTTCGCTACCGGAGCAGCAGTTAGCTCGTTCAGGTCTGCCTTCATCGCAGTTGTATCAGACTGGATAGTATTGGTGTCAGAGTCTATTGTTCCGAGGTCAGTTGAGATTCTACGAAGTTTTGCTGATAGAGAGCCTGCTGCACCAGCATCTACCAGGGCAGCGTCAGTAGCCCCGATAGACGTATTCGTCAAAGCTGTGGGGATGTCGTCTGTGGCCAGCACAACTCGCTGAGTATTCGCGTCCTTATCGCCAGAGTTTGCAGCCGTCAGGTGATCGATAAGCTCCAGAGCGGTCTTAAGGGCCGTGATCAGGGTGTCATTACTGGCGATAGTCACCGGCGTTGACGCGGCCATCGCCGCCGTGCCCTTGGCTGGAATGTTGTCCGTGTTGGTTTTTACCGAAGCCAGATTCCCGCCGGTCTCTTTAGCTATTGTCCCAGTAGAATCCTGGCGAACATAGCCGCCACCCCCTGACGCTACTAGCGGGTCCGTATTAGTCTTGATCGTAGCCGCAGACGCTTCGGTCACGGCCTTTAGTGCCGTTTCCTGAGCCGCAGGCAGAACGACAGGTGTACTTGCCGCAGCAAGAGCTTGGCCTTGTGACGGTATTTTGCCTACACTGGTTTCAATAGCCGATGTTTTCAGCACTGCACCGGCGGCGTCAATGGACTGCACAGCCACTACTTTTGTCGCCGTGGTTCGAGCGGTGTTGGCAGCTTCTATGCTCGCTCTGGAATCGGTAGCCGCGTCTTTTAGTTCGACAGCACCGAGCTCTATGTCTCCACCAAAAACAATACCCGTAACTGAAACAGGGACAGTACCGCCGTCTGCACCGCCAGTCAGACCGACAACAGTAACATTATCATCGTCCTTGGTTATGGTGATATTGCCCTTGGTCCCCACATCATAGTATTCCAATGTAATTGCATCGGTGCTAGACGCGGCGGCAACAATTGGGCAGACATTGCTCGCTGCCCGGCCTGCCATTATGCCGGTGTCTAAAGCCTGAATTGCATCAAGCAAATTGTCGCGCGTCTCCTCAGCATCCTCGCCGATCTGAACGGGCGTATTGCTACCACTCACATCAGCAACGTCGTCCAAAAACTCAAAGACGACAGCCAAGAGCGTTACGATCTTTGTGTCCGTAGCATTAGCGCTGAAAGTAATACTGCCGGTAGCTTTGACCATTCCGGCAATAGCTTCGAGTGCATCCCGATTTTGGACTATAACAGGATTAGATCGTTCCGGTTCGTAAGCCATCGTAAGTCCTCCTCAAGCAACCATAAGGCTCTGCAAATAAATTGTATTATGCTCTATTTGTCGATCTTAACTCGATACGAGTAATAGTTATGAAACCATCAGTGCTGCCACCAGTGTCATCAGAGTCTACGTAAATCTCAACGTGAATCGTATCGCCAGCAACCAGGCCAGTTGGCGTAATGACAAAATCATAGTTGGCATAAGAAGTTGTAAGACTCTGAAGGCCCGTCTCGCAAATATCTGCACCTAATGCATCTCCCATGAGTTTTGCAATCACATCAACTGTCTGCGCGTTTGCCCGCGTTGCACTGACTTTGGCTCTAACCCGCACATCAATTGCTGCACCATCAACATAGTTATTCGGCAAAACCAAATCAGCAGCCAAAGATTCAGCTTTTTGATTTGTATTAGACGTAGAACCGGTCAATAAACCACCAGCAGCATCGGCAAGGCCGATACTTGTACCATCACCAGCATCAGGAAGTGAATCTTTGATCGTTGCAATTGGATGACAAAGAGCCGGCGGAACAACAGTCGGATACTTAGCCGTAGCAATTGCCAATGCCCCAGTAGTCCCATCTTGTGCTAAACCTGTACCAGCAGCCGCAGTGAGTAACGCGAACAAACTGGCCTTACCGGTCGGATCGTTAACCTCAGACTCATCAGACACAGCAATATAGTCAGGCTCAGCAGCTGTAATAGATGGGGCAGCAACCACAGTGCCCAAACTGTTCACGTCAACATCAATGTCACCGTCGGTGGCGTCTTGAGTCAGTCCATCACCGGCAATTGCCGTGACAACTTCAAACAGTGTAGCACTTGCAGCCGCGTCAGGCGTAGCACTAACATCCACAACTGGGATAAGATCCGAACCAGCGGCGGTAATGACTGGGGTAATGTCGCCAAGGCTGGCCATCGAGTCGAGCAGCAATTGGACTGTAGTTGATTTAGCAGGGTCATTAGCTACATCCTCGTCCGTAACCAAAACTCTGTCGTCAAGAGCCGGGGCAACGGCCAATGCCGTCAGATCGCCGGCAGCAGACAATAGCTCAGCTACAGTAGCAGCCAGAGTCGGATCGCCTTCGGCAGATTCGTCGGAGAACGGCACCATATCGGCAACGTCCGGCACAGCCGCAGCCGCTGTTATCTCAGTAACCTCTAAACCAAATGCTCCGTCATTGGCCAGCGTGCCATGACCTGACATAGTTACTTTGGCATTGTTGGCAGGGTCAGCGTCAACACCGATTACAATTTCTCCATCAGCTAATCCTTCGAGCTTGGTTACGGCAATAGCCGCAGCCGCGTTCACGTCCGCGTTGACTATGGCACCAGCAGCTATAGCACCTACCCCCGCATTGCTGATAGTAATATCACCAGTGATCGTTTGAGCTTCGGCGATACTAGACCCGTTGCCAATCGGTATCTTACCGTTGGCCACAGCTATCTTGCCCAGAGTAAGATTTGCACCAGTAGCAATCTTGGCATCGGTGATAGTACCGTCGGCAATGTCCGAGGCGATAACCACTCCGGCGGCGATCTTGTCTGATGTAATAGCATTGGCCGCAATCTGGCCATTATCAACCGCTAACAGAGCCAAATGAGCGGTGTCAATTGCCCCGGCAGCTATATGTTCCGAATCGACTGCACCATCGGCAATCTTTGTCCCGTCAACTGCATCAGCAGCAAGCTCCGCCGTATCAACAGCACCTTCGCCAATAGCAGCTACCGAGCCATATTTGGCCAACCATATCTTGAACGCTGAAAGACTCATAGTCTATACTCCTTATCTAATAGAAGTCCGACTCATCAAGCAAACGAACTTCGCACTTAGGACTGCGTGCCCTTGACCAGAACCAGAGGACGAGTGCACAGGCACAGCGGATTGCTCTGCGTGTGAATCTCAATGCCTCGATCATAGTCCATTACCTTCTGCTTGGCATACATCGGCAGGCCAATCGTATTAGCCGTCTCGATGAAGTCCGCAGGAGCGTAATAGGTCTTGAACAGTCCGGGAACGCCTTCTGGGAAGAACCGAGCTTGTGAGGTATTAATAAAGTCCACGCTACCGATCGAACCGCGATAAACCTCAAAGGTAATCCCGCCGAACTCAAAGCCCTTGCGAGGATCATTGCGAAGATTGACACTATCCTGGAAGCGATAGTAAGCATCCTTCACGCTGTCATGGCCAATCAGTGCCCTGAACCATGTTGAACCACATATTGCTCTGACCTTAGTAAAAGGCGCGTTCTGCAAAGCATCCTCGATAGCCTCGATGACAGTGATACAGGTATCTCGAACATCAGTCGTGGCAGTGGCAAACACAAAGTCCACGGTGGTCTCCGTTACGCCGAACTCGGTGAACAGATTATATATCTCGGTTGCACCGTCAGCGTCCAGAAGGCTACCATGAATAGCGCCAACACGATGGTATTCCAGCGTAGCCTCGTGGCTCTGGCGCATTTCAGCCAATCGATTGTTGACCACCTCAGCAACACCCTCGGTCTCGTTCTCGCTACCGAACTTGCGTACACCCTGGACGGATGATGCAAGAACAGTATCATTGAAGGGTATGTGCGGAACGGTAAACGAACGCATGGTCCGCTTACCAGCTCGTGCCTGAGTCGCCGGCTCACCCGGACGCTTAGTCGGCAGCAAGGACAGAACACCGTTGTTCTCCTCGACCATGATTGCCCGCGTAGTAACACCCTGCGATTCAAAGATTCCCATCTCGCCGATCCGAGCCGGTTTATATGGCATCCGATTAATCGCATCCGTCAAACTCGCTAGTCCAAACGCATCTGATTTGAAAATGTCTAACAAAGCCATTGTTTTTCTCCTTACAGAGTAAAGTCCAACACGTCACTCCCAAAACTACATAATCACCACCTTAGGTGATCGGTGTACCTTCCTCGTAGTTTGTCGCTTCAGCCAGGCCAATAATTCCCAGGGCCAATAGATAAGCCTCAATCTCAGACCAGCCTACGCTGGCCTCGCACGCTGCGTCCACCCTGGTCTCATCGACAATAGCCGGGCCTCGGACCAGGCACAGGATTTCGTCACCGGGATCAACTGATTCCGTAACTATTGCTTCCAGTGCAATGGCAGTGACGTTAGCTTCCTGACCATTGGCGACCAGAATGTAACCGGTGTTGTCGCGCAGAGGACTACCAATCTGGATCGTTTGAATAGTAGATGCTTTCAGTGTCAGCTTCTCTAGGCAATAATCCTGGTTCACGACCCACTTCAAAACATCCTGAATCCGTACAGTTTCGCTTAGACTTGACATTTCTATACTCCTTACTTGTAAACCGTTTCTCGTTTAGACCAACACAAATAGCAGGAACGCACCTGCTTTAATTCGTCAGGCCAGCTTGTTTACGCCTTCGGTCAATGTCCGCCGTTACCGGATTCGGTGTCGTCTGGCCAGGACCGCCAGCCAAAGACAACACTTGCGGACCCGTTTGCTCTTTGAGCTTAACCGGATCGTTCTCAGCCAAGATTGAAACTAGATCGTCAAACCCGTCGTCACCCTTCGATAACGACAAGGCCAGAGCAGCACTCTCGACAAACCGCTTGGCCAGTTTGTCTTTGACGGCCGGAGTTATTCGGGCCGAGGCCACCAGAGATCGCAGCTTCATGTCCCGGTTCTCCGAGGCCAACTTGACCAGCAACGGATCGGGGGTCTTGATCTTGTGGCTTGCTTGAATCTCTTCAACTTTCTGCTCGCCGACTTTCAACTTATCTTCGGTAATCTTCTTAAGCTCAGCAAGAGCCTTCAAGATCAACTCTTCGGCGTTCGCATCGGTCATATCTTCAGCAATGCCCAAAGCCTCTTTTATCTTTGTCCAGTCCATATCATTCTCCTTAGTTGACTGCAATGACGCAGCCACAGACTCGAAACCCTTCAAACCCGGAATAATCGGGTCTGTACACAATGCAACGTGAGTAATGGGTCGGCGGTAGACATTCCCATGACCGTCAGTAAATTCTGGCGGCACATAAATAGAAACATCAGAAGTCAAAGCCAGCTTACCTGCATCCTTACCTACTAAGTCCACCACGGCAAATAGCGAGTTACCCTCGCGGAACATGTCTACCACCCACCCTTGATTCTGTTCGGGATTAGTAGGATCGCGGTGCGTCAGTGGTATCGGAACTTTGTTGCCGGCCTTGGTCCAGTGAGAAAATGTAGCTACCCAATGGTCGAGAGTCTTATCAGTGACCTCAAACGAAATACCATCGGAAGCCTTGATGTACCTACCAATCCTAATTAGCTCTTTCTTGTATCGGTGAACCGGCAGGCCATTCTCTATGCGAACACCCTGTACCGCAATCCCCGGCCCAGTTTGCAGTGACAACAGAAAAGCGGCCTTGGCCTCTGATGCTTTTTCAAATTGAATCGGTTTGTGATCGTGGTCCTTCAACCAGGCACGAGCCTCTTGCTCGGTAAACTTGGCAGCGTCAAAACGGATAGCCTGCAACTCTACCTTTTCCTCTCCGTCTTTCAGCACACCCCAGATAGCATGAATGCCTTCACCGAACTTGTCGTTCTCCCGGCGAATGCGCACATACTTGTCCGGGTCTTGCAGTCTGGCAGAATGCTCGTTGGGGTACGGAATAAATCACCTCCGTAGAACGATTGCGTAGCTTCGGTTATTATCGTAGGGATAAAGTCAGTCGGGAGAAAGAGAAAAACGAGCGAGATGATTGCTCTGTTGCTTCTGATAGCTGTTGATAGTTACTGATAGGTCATTTACGGTGTGTTTTTGTGGTATTAGACATGCCAGACATAGAAGATAATGCCAAATCAACATTAGATTCAACAATTCGATACTGACGTTCAACAAGTACAGCATCTAGTTTTCTATTGTGTATTAATCGCCGTACTGTTTGTTCAGATACAGCCAACTTACTAGCCACTTCTTTTATAGTTATATACTGTTTCATCCTGCAATCCTCGCAAAGACCTCTCCTGGATTAAAACCCCAACCCTCGTCCGGCAACCAACCAGCCGGTGCCTCAACTATCTCGCGTTCCTCAAACAACTCGATTGCAATGCACCGGCAACTCCATCCATTCGGCGGAAAGCCTGTCTGCCAGAACGGATTGTCCTTCGGCAACGTAACGCCATCTAATTCAACATGGCTCGGTCGTACCCGATCATCGCCAACGGTTGCATACTTATAGCCCCAAAGTATCTCATCAATCACCGGCGTTTTGTCGTGCTGCCACTTAGCCGCGCTGTAGGCGGTTGACATCTGAGTGCGATAGATGTTCTCAACTTGATAAGAATTGCTCGGCGTTATCCCCACCGCATCAAAGGCCTCCTGCAACCGGACCTTGCCCTCGCGCACGTGTAAGCCCTGCGAAACAATATCGACCATCGCCTCTTGTAGTTTTTCGTCAGCTACGTCAGAGACATTCGTCAGAACCCTAAACGCCTCGGCATCGAACTGCTCACGGATCAAAGCAATCTCGGCCTTGCTCATCTTCATCTGCTTACGCAAGATATTAGTGGCACTATCGGCAGCAGACAAAGACAATGTGCTAACAGCTATACTTCGCTTACGTCCGAGCATGTAAGCCAGGACCATAAAGTCACGTAGCTCGTCTTTGCCCTTGAGCAGTTCAGACCGAACAGCCTTCTGCATTTGCCTCAAACTTTTCTTACGCCAGATAGATAGAGCCTTCTGCATGGCCCTAAACCCGATCCGAGAGGCAACGGCCGTCCCGCGATTCTCGTACCTGGCATAGTCGCTGGCCATCAATCGAGCCAGCCGCCGCTCTTCGTTGGTAACTAACTTGGCCATAGTCATTGGACCACCGCCTCGTACTCTTGATTAAACACTACCTGCTTGCGTATCATATAGCCGCCGTCCACGTTGGTAACAATCCAATCACACGGACAAACCACCTCATATCCCTTTGATGTTTTTATATTGCCGTGATCGGTAATCAGCCGCCCGCACACCGCACAGGTGTTGCCAGATTTCCGAGCACCGCATGATCTTACCGCCGGATGGTCTCCCGGCCCGTACCACTGCACGGCCTCGAATAAATCATTCTTCTTACGGAATAGGGGCATATCATCTACCAAGGCTCGGAATGAACCGACTGAGCCGCTCGCGCTCTTCAGCCGTCAAGCCGGCCAGCACGCCTTCTTTGGTAGCCAACTCCGGATCGTCCTCGTCGCCGGCCTGAGCAATCTCTTTCGACTTCGGCAGACCGAGCTTGTCCTTCATCGCATCTGTGTCGAGCGTGCCAAACTCTTCCAAGAACCCTTGCGGGTTGGCTATAATCGCCGTGTAAATCTGTTTGATTAATCCTATCTGCTCATCGATCAGCGGCGTAGCCACTAGGCGCACTTTACCCCGTTGATCCTCCCCAAAGTTCAATACCATCACCTGATCCACTGCATACCAGTTGACGAACCGCGTAATATGCCGATCGACCAACTGCATATTAGCAATGGCCATATCAGCGTGAACACCGGCCTCGGCCTTGGTCCCGAACTCGCCTTCCAGAATCGACCGCTCCGGCGTAAGCAATGCTCGAACCTTTAGAGCATCCAAGTATTTCTCACGATCGACAAAGCCTGGCTGCCGGGCCCCGGAATCTTGTAGTATATCAATCTTCCACGAATACATCTCGCTGTTGATAGAACCGGAACCAATGTCATGTTCGGAAGCTATTGTCCGAGGTATGGAGATCGAGCCGGAGGCCTCCATAGCCCGAAGGAATTGGGCAGCAACCACACCGTTGTCAACCGTGGCACCGGCGACCGTGGACATACCAGGCGGATAATAAATAACAAAGTGACTGCCAGCAACCTTCTTGTCGTAGGTAGCCGCACCCGCATCCGCGTCAGTCCATTTGGTACAGACAGACCGGGCGTTCTCCAATAGCGGTGAACCATACCACTGCGTACCCTCAACACGGAAAGCTATATGCAGACACTTATCGGCGGTCAGAATAATGTCCTGGCCCGTAGATGAGTTCACCTGCTTATATCCAGCAAACACCCCCGTCTCTTTCTCGATCTGAATTGTAGTTATGTCGTGCAGTAGAGGTTTGAGCTTCTTGAGTATTACCTTGCCGCCGTCCTCTTCAAAAACCTTCTCATAGCCCTGCCAGCCAAAGTCCACATCGCCAAACAGAACCGCCGGCTCCATTATCTGCTCGCGCATAGACATGAACGTGTCGTCTATCAATGCGACCATATCATCAGGCACATCGTCATCGGCCTCTATCGACCAGGACCCCGATAGTACCGAGGCGGCCAGCATACTCCGAGCCAGTGCTATCGTTGGGTCTTTGCGCAGGTCCCTGTACGTCTGATAGGTTACTCCGCTCGGCAACGACCTAGGTAGGTCACCGCCGATCATCGAGACGTACGACACGACCTGTGCAGTGGTCAACTCCGCCAGGTGCTTCGGCTTGCCCGTCTGGCTGGCTAAGGCCAAAGACTTTTTAGACTTAGCCTTCGCTACTGTTTTACTCGTACTCATTCTTTTAGACATGTTGTGGCACTCCGCCTATACCCGTGAAAGATACTTCCTTGACCATCCGCTGCGGTATCACTCGCGCAGGCCGCAGGTAGGAAACAAAGTAACCGAAGGCATCAACCGCATGGCCTAGCTTCTTATCCGTCTGCTCAAAGTCGCCATACTGGTTCCGCTTCATACGCTGCAAATCATTTATCAACCGCTTACACCGCCCGTGTATTTTTACTCTAACATTTCCCTGCATATCAAGCAAGGCTACATTTACGGCATTGACCCGATCAACTACCGGGGGGTTGCCCGCCGGCACCCGGATACGGTGATTGACGTTGGCGCCCCGCAGAGACTGACGAACGATGGCATAACAACTCTCGCCGGTCCCCGCCCAGTGGCTTCCGCCGGTTGCATCGCCGAATACGTGCAACTCCGGCCCGTACTTAGCCAGTCCACCAAGGTCGGTATTTATCAGCCGGACAGACATATCAATCAACCCCCGCACATCCAGGCGGTCTGCATATAGCTCATAGACAATCAGAAACATATCTTGGTTGGGTATGTACTGCCCGATCAATCCGTGCATTCCCGGCGCTATGTTGAAGTCCAGCATCAGACAAAGAGGCAGGCCGTCCTTAAGTGTAATGCTATCGTCTATGTGCAGGTCATCGTCAAACTGAGGATAGACCAGAGCGCCTCGCAAATTCGCAGCCTGGCCCTCAAGGTACTGGGCAGCTAGGTCCGGCGTTAGCAGCTTCGATTGCATCTCATAAAAATCAGCCATGCAAGGATTCTCTCTAGTCGATCCCCGATACCAGGCGTGAGTTGGATAGCCGCCGTGCATCTCCTCGTATATCCGCGTATGGTCTCCCTCGTTTGTATATGTAAACATGCACTGGATAAAGTTAGCTTGGGGGTGTCGTACTCGACCGGTAAGCTGAATATAAGCATCGTTGCGGGGATCGAACCGATCTTCTTTCCAGCGTGCCGGCTCATCGCCCCAGGCCGCACCCGCCTGCCAGCCGGCAATCCGCTCCGGCATATCAGCCGAACGCACCATAATCACACTGGGATTATCACCTGTACCCAAACGTGGGAAGATAAACGCCGGTCCCTCGATCCGGCCTTTACGACTACTGATCCACTCTATCGGTTCATCCACCTCCTCACAAGCCCGAAACATCTCCGGTACGCAATAGTCCATAGCACCTCGATAGCTAGGCGCGATGATAACACTAGGCACCCCCGTCGGCTGACCGTGTGCGTCAAACGCATTATGGACGTGCAGCGTTTCCAGCTTGCGGGCACCGATAAAAGTCTTGCCCGAATTATGATGAATCATACCCTTTGCCACATAACTATCAGCTTCAGGTACGCGAATATCAAAAACCCAATCTTTTTTTAATTTTCTTATTGACCGTATCCGCATCCCTACTGTATAATAATTGCATGGAGACAAAGAAAAAACAATATGTAAAGATCGATACAGACCAAGTTCGCAAGCTCCGTGCGGAAGGCTTAAGTTGCAAAGAGATGTCTCATGTTCTCGGTGCTCGCGAAGAATCGATCCGCAAGCACATGTCGAAACAGGGTATTCCTCGCCTAGCAAAGAAAGCCCGTCCTCATAAGAATCATTTTTGGAAGGGTGGTCGCACAATAGACAAGAGTAACTATGTTTTACTTTTGAAGCCTGGTCATCCAATGGCCGATAAACATGGTTACGTCCGTGAGCACCGATTGATAATGAGTCAGATGTTGGGAAGAAATCTTTCGCCAGACGAGGTTGTACATCATCGTGATAATAATCATCAAAATAATCAATCAGACAATTTAATTCTCTATCCAAATAATCATACTCACCTAGCCCGGACGTTGAAGGGCAAATGTCCAAATTGGACCCCGGAAGGCCGGGAGCGTATATTAAAAGCTGTCTCTGCTCCAAAGCGCCGCAGGGCTGCCAACCACAAGAAGTCAAAAACAAATGATTCTTAGCGACATCAACAAATACACCATTATCTAGTTCTACCCTATAAATATCCGTCTTATACTTTGCAAACACATTGGTCGCAGCAAAAGGCTCCAATCTAAAACCATTCCATCCTAAAACAACATTAGCCTTCGACCTTAGAGATTCAGCCGCATAAGATTCTTTGGTAATTGGATTATAAATCGGAGTATCGGCGGTAATACATCCCCACCCGCCCTCATAGCCTATAAAGTTGTGAGTCCAGTCGGCGGCGAACTCCGCCTGAGCACCCGGATTCGGTCGGACCACACCACTACTATCGAGCGTCAACTGAGCCACAAGAACTCCCTAAACCCACTTCTACAATTTGTCATAGTATAGGCGCATATTTTTAATCCGACTCACTTTCATCATCTCTCGCACGCGGGGCCGGTTGGACAGGATTCGTTTTTGGCTGTAAATTGATCGGCAAAGACGTGCGGATGACTGTAGAACCGTCCGAGTTGTCATAACCGGATATTGTCAGTCCAGCAGCTAATTCGATACCCTTGATCGCGGCCCGGAGTATGGTTTCGGCCTTAGCCGACCGATACTTTTTCTTGCCGTTCTTGGTCACTGGAATCTCACCTTCAGCAGCTTGGAGAATTCGCTGGGCAAAGGCTCGCCCCCTAGACCGTAGAACCCTGAGCGTCTCCCGATAATACCCTTGGCTGAGCTTCTCGATCATGGCATGAAGCTCCGGCCTACTATCTCCGCAGGCTATCTTGAAAACCTGAGCCTCACTCAGATCGTGTTTAACTGCTATTTCTGTAAGCGGTAACGAACTTTCCGCTATATCTTTACACAGGTTGAAGTCGTTATAGTGTGTTTTTCTATAGGCCATAATGATTTATCATTACATAAATAGAGTATTCCTCTGTAGTTAGTACCGATTCGAAGAGTGGTTAGAATACTACTTTAATCCCCGCTTGAGTGCAATAGCTGAGGCAGCATCGGCTGTTAATCCCTGTCGTTGGCTATCTGCTACGATGGGTCTGGATGCATCTACTGGTAAAACACGTCTGAATCCATCAATCCAGTCTAATTCCCTTTGACGTTGTTTCCTACGTAAATCATCGGCATCGAATATACCACTGGCATTACCAACATAGTATTCTTCTGTTGGTGTCCAGTTTGAGTCGGATGTCCCTCCGTAATCATTATTGTTGGTTGCTATCATGCTAACACTCCCTAAAGTTACGCAGAGCGTCAGTCCGGCGGCCATCAGCCAATAAAATCCACGTCTCAAATCGCCGTGGCTGAACCAGACAATCGAGGCTCCGAGGTCAAGGACCATAAGCAGCAGGGGAAAGAGTTTGGGATTCATTTTGGATCTTTCAGTTCGGTCCACTTTTTGCCATCGCTTTCGCGTTTAGCTGGTTTTCCAGAAAAATCTACATATCTCTGAATTATAACATCACAATAGTGCGGATCGATTTCCATGCCGTAACAGATACGGTTCAGTTTCTCGCACGCTATGAGCGTTGAACCGGAGCCGAGGAATAAATCTAAAACAGTATCACCCGCAGTTGTTCCACCATTTAAATACTTACACAGAAGCGCGGTAGGCTTTGATGTTGGGTGGGCTTCGCTCCCAGATGTCTTTTCATGTTGAAACACCTCAGCGGCAACAAAGCCCTTAGACCCACAGAATCGATGCTTGCCGATATATCCGTAAGTTAGCACCTCATAATTTTGTATATAGTCGGAGTTTTCTAAGATTCCTCCACCTTTGATCCAGTATAGCCACTGATGAAAATGAATTTCCAGTTCGCCGAAGATATTTTGAAAAAGAGGTATATCTCGATTGGCATGAAATACGTAATAGTTGCAGTTTGGATTAGATGCCCGCAATGCGTTAGATAAAAATTGAACCATAAATAAGCGGAATACGTCTTTCTTTTTTTTGTCGTCGTAATTATTATAAGCCCTTGCTATATGGCCCAAATTAATATTATATGGCGGATCGGTGAACACCATATCGGCTTTATTCCCATCCATGAGCCGCTCGACATCCTCGGCCTTCGTAGAGTCGCCGCATAATACGCGGTGATTGCCGAGCATCCACAAGTCCCCCGGCTTAGTAATAGCCTCGTCCGGCGGTTCAGGCACGTTGTCCGGGTCGGTCAAGCCTTCTGATGGTGGAGTGAACTCACCTTGTAGTTCTTTGATCTCGCCCACGGTAAAACCGGTCAGGGTTATGTCTATATCGGGCAGTGCATCGAGTTCGACAAGTAGGTTGGTCAGCACGGGGTAGTCCCATCCGCCTCCGGTTTTATTAAGGGCAATGTTAAGTAGCTTGGCTTTGGTATCGTCATACTCCCTATAGACGACTGGTACGGTGGTCATGCCCAGTATCTTAGCTGCTTTCAATCTCTGGTGTCCGCCGATAACCATCTGGTCTGATGGCCGAACGATGATCGGATCGACAAAGCCAAACTCTTTTAGGCTACGAACAACGGCGGCCAGTTGTTCTTCGGTAATGGTCCGAGGGTTGCCGGGCCAGGGCTTGAGTTTATCAACAGGTACTTGAACAATGGCAATATCATCAGGCACGGCGATCTCCTTTGCTAGTAATTTTATCGAGCATTCGTTTGACGGTTACGGGTGGCGGGACGATCTTAGCGTCGGCCTTCATCTGAGCACGGACCGGCTTGAAGAAGTCCCGTCGCCGGTGTTGACCTTTAGCTCTAATAACAGGCGCATATCGCAAGAGTAATTTGTATTTGTCAATTTGAGTTTTTAATCGGTATAGATAGGTTTGCAGGTTCATGTGTTCTAGTCTATCAGTCATCCTCTCGTTGCACCCGATTGTTTCGGATTGATCTTCGTCAGTATAGTTCAATAATCTGGTCTGCTTGTACTGCCGATAGGCTTCATGGCGGATAGCATGTTTGGCGGCATTAACTAGCCACTGATTGATCTGTTCGTCGGCCATTCGTAAACGAACTTGTTTCAGTTTTTGCCATACTGCTAGTCGAGCTTCCTGTTTGGCATCCTCGATACAATCACCGGCCAGGTTCCTAGCCAGCTCATTGATTACCCCATCCAGCCGGTTAATCAGGGCGACAAATCCCCCATTATTATTCCTAGCCTGTCTGACTAACTGTCTCCACCCGATAGTTGCTATATCATAACCTCCGTGCCTGCTATAGCATGTATTTAGTCTAATCATTTGTCAACGACTAAGTTTATTTACGAGCGATGCCTTGATCTTTTCCGGCACATCAATCGTTCGGACAACGGTTATCACCTGGCTGGCCAGCCATTGATTCTCCCGATGCAGGGCTTTACACTTACGTTCGGCTGCATCGGCTAGGTCAAAAAACTCCGGGAGCACCTGCCACTCTTTCCGGTTAAACGTAAAGAGAATGCCTAACCCCTGGTCGGTACGTTCGATGATGGTAGCGGGCATATTAGATTCCTAGAGTAGTTTTTACCTCGTCCCAGTCATGTACAGCCAGGGCAACGGCCCCGGCATGCTGTATCTGTTCCAGCCGATGATGTTGCAGCATTGTCGGTTTATTCCCCGGTACTTTGATCTCGAAAAAATAAGCTCGCCCCTCTTTGATTACGAGCAGGTCGGGCATACCCCGGCGCTGCATCGGGCTGCCATGAATTTTCAGCCAGAAGATACCGTGCCGGTCAAGGTTGGCTGTAATCGACTTAGTAATAGACTTCTCGGTGGTCATTTTGACTTATCCAATACTTTTTGAGCCGCTTTGATAAATTCTCGGTGTGTTTTATATACATCGTTCAGGGCACTGTCATACTTATTAACCGAATTATCTCCGCCAAGTTGAACAAGTCTGATAGTATATTTTATCGTAACTAATGCTGAGTACATATATGATCCACAGGACCTCAACTCTTCCACCTCGTCTGTATCCGGCAGATCATCCAGTTGCCGCAGTGCGTCCATGAATCTTTGATCCTGGTCTTCCAGTTCATACATGCTGGTTCGGGGATCATTTAATCGAGCCGCTCGGTCGGCCTGGTTCATAGCCTCGCGCACGTCCCGCCGCTGACTATCGGATAACTTACCGCAGCCAACTAAGAAAAGAATAGCTAATAAACACACTGCAATCTTTTTCATGTTTTATTTCCTTTCCTTTTAATTTTTTCTACTGTAAATACAACAAGAAATAACATTCCCAAACACGCCAAAATAGCTATGGCTATGGCAGCTGGTATCCATAGGGGTGACAATATCCACCACCAAGACCAATTAATCTTTTCTAGTAATTTGAACACAATAAAAACGATGGTAAGCAGTCCAGGAAAACCTATTCCGGTGCTGTAATTATTTATAGTCATGTTTTTTCCTTGGTTAGTTTTTGTTTCCTAGCTTGAAAATCTATACCGCCCATGAAAGCTTCTAATAAATCTTCCCAATTAAACGGCCAATAATCAGGATAGTCACCATCTTCATCCAATGGGCCGTCTATCATTGCATACCATTCGCCAAACACTTCTTTTTCTTCATCTGTTGCATTATCTACATCACGCAAGTTGAACGGAGACACCGTATCCAGGTACGCCTGTATTGTAGCCACCGTCTTTTTACCGCAGCCCTTCCAGTACAGCATATCTCTTGGCTTTATCTTCCGCAGTTCATTAATCGACTTTATATTATTTCGATAAAGCATTGAGCGAATACGAGCGTCAAAAATATCATACCAGGGATTACTCACGTCATTCTCCTTATTTCATGCAACACTTCTTGTACTTTTTACCGGAACCACAGTAGCACGGATCGTTCCGACTACACGCCCTGACCTTTTTAGCTACCTTGATCCGACTGCCGGGTATATGTATCTTCACCGGTTTCCACTGAGACTTACTCGGTCGGTAACCTCGGAATAGTCTCCGGTACCATTTTACGCACCACTGCTTTACTCGAACGGTTATTGTTTTCATTAGACCACCATTCTCAGGTTGACCGACCTGCTGGTTAGTGGATTACATACAACGACTGTTTCCCTCGCCCTAGTCAATCCCACATAAAACATACGCACAACGCTATCACGGCTAGTACCAAAGCACGACCACTCCCGATAGCCGGACGGCGACAGATCAGGATATACAAAGACGCAATCGGCCTGACTTCCCTTGAAACTATGGATTGTCCCAACAAATAATTTCGGTGCCTTCTTGACCTCATCTACACCATGCTTTCTTATTACTCGCAGCGGATAAGCAGCCGTTCTTTTCTTCTTGTCGCGTACTCGGTTCTCCCACCAGGCTAATACCTCGTCCAGTGGAATCTTATCATCCTGCTCCCGTTTTTGAAATAGTTCCAGCATTTCCCTAAACGGCGGGGCCTCGAACATATCCCGCAACTCCTCGCCGGTCATAGCCTGCTGTTCTTTCTGCTTGGCCATGTTTTCTAAAATGGTTTTAGAGCCTCGCTGAAACAATCCCCGGCTATTCAGCACATCAACCCAGTGAAACAGTTCTTCCGGCGTCCATAGCCGATAGTCGTCTCCGTAAGTTCTCTTGTCTAGGCGCAGATACTCCAGAATACGCTGAGTCATGGTAATACCGCGTCCCCTGCTTAATGGGTTCCAGTCGCCCCTGCGCGTACGCCACGGGTTAGAAAACGGCAGGCCGCGCTTACGGATAACCTCTACCGTCGGAACCATCAGGAAAGAGCACGAGGCCATTATCATAACCGACTTGCCTTGATCCAAATACTTCTCGGCCAGATTAACGGCAATCTCCGGGGCCTTCCAGTTGGCATCACAGGTTGTAACCACACCGTCATAATCGCGCGGCTTGTACTCGATAGGCTTATAGGTAGACAAGCCTTTGATCCACTGTAACGAAGCCCGATGCACGGCGCGCGGTACTCGATAAGACTGACCTAAAACTTTACGGTGCGTATTTGGTATAGTATCGTCCATGAATACTTCTGGGTGTGCCCCGCGCCAACAATAGAGAGCCTGGAACGGATCACCAACTACAATCAGCTTGCCGGCAGCCTGACCCCACTTTTTTAATAACGAGAACTCTAACGCGGAATTATCCTGACACTCGTCGGCCAGCATAACCAGCGGCGCGCCCGGGGCGGTATCCACATCGCGCCAAGCCTGCTCAATCAGGTCGGTGAAGTCCAGCAGGCCGGCGTCGGCCTTCCACTCGTTATAGATTTTGGCAAAGTGCTTGACCGTTATCGGCCAGGTGTCGGGGTGAACCATCCGAGCACGCAGGACGTGATAGGCGGCCATTGCCTGATCACCTAGCCCAATACCAGTAGTCTCCCAGTCGGGATCGTCCGTGTTCTTGCGGTTGGTAGTGGTGATCGTAAACTCGGTCTGGCTCTCATTGAAATCTTTCAGATTAGTCTCGACCAGTCGGGGATTGCCCAGGGCGCGGAAGGCATGGGCGTGGAGGGTACCAACGGCTTCGAGGGGTAAAGGTAAATCACGGCCAGCTATCTCTGCTGCTGCTGCGCGGGTCAGACTACAGAGCATGACCGGTGTTTTGAGCATCCCGCCGTACCGTTTGTTGGACCACTCTACAAGCGCACGAGCCTCGCTCGCGAGCCACGTTGTTTTTCCTGTACCGGGCGGGCCAATGACTGCCCACACTTGACTATTATTCTCTGCGTTTGTCATAATGTCATAATGTATATACGAGTTTTAAGACCACACACACGTTCCTGATTTTGAAATCGCCAGGTCGTTTAGAGTTTTTGCATAAGTCTTGTGGTTTCATATAGTTACAGATTCGTGGTTTTTTTGTCATAACTCGAAGTCTAGTACACACAAAGACTTACGTATTTTTGCCTTTAGTGGACTATTTTACACCACTATTAGCTATATTGTCTATCTTACCCATATTACCCATATGCCTGTATTTGTCATAACTGGCATAACCCGGTTCGCGGGCGGTTATGACAATTTTTCTTATACAAGTTTTTGTTTTATACATAGTTACAAAGACCTGTCATAACTTCTAGTTTTTGAATTATGACGCACTTAGCCTTTATTACATAAAGACTTATATCAATTGTCATAGCTGAAACCAAATCCAGGGGACATAAAAAGTCGTTTCGCATTAAAAGTATGCGCCATATATGACAATTATGACAAACCACTGCTGCTGGCCAGGTCGTCCTCGTTGCCCCCTGTTGGGCGATCTCGGTCTGGAGCATACTATGTCGCCTCCTCATTGTTCTGTTCCAGTGGCAGGCCCACGTTGGCGTCCATAGCCAGGTCATCGTAGGGCTTGTGCCAGTAGCTCGTCGCGCTGCGTAGGCTCTCGAACCGCCAGGATAGGTTTTTCTGAGTGTATCCAGCTAGTTTTAGGTACTGGCACATTTTCGGGTTGGTGATCCGCTCGCCGAGGACCGTACGGAGGTGCTCCCGCAATTCCCCGGCATGAATGTAGATTTGCCCGTCTTTGAGCAGGGGCAGGTTATTGGCCGCCTTGAATTGCCAGGCTCCGTCGCTGACATCGGGTCTGTTTTTGAGGTAGTTGGTAATCCACTGGTTGGCCTCATAGTCGGGCCGGGATTCGGGGTTATCGACTACCTCGACCACCTGGCCGAGACAGTTGCAGATACCGGCCCATTTTTTAGCTTTCATGCTGGTAAACAATATTTTACCAATAGCCTCGTAAACTTTGTCCCGGAATCTGTTAGTAGTGGTTATATCAGATACGTTGCCCATCGGAATCCACTGGCCGCCAGCCAGTTGCATCGAGTATTTCGCATCGACTTTGCCGTGCTGCATCCACCGCACAATAGGCAGCCCCAGTTCGCGGCTTATCTGTTGGAGGATAAAAGACCTTTTGGCCTGACTATCCGGTATGGCGTGGGCTTTATCGGCCAGGTCCTCTATGCTGCTTTTGGTATCACGTCTGGCCGGAGTGAGAATATGGTTTTTGATCCAGTCCCAACGCAGAGCCTTTTCCGGCTTATCCTTGTGCCTTCGCCGCCAGGCGATAATCAGGTTGGCGATCTCCTGGTCGACCCAGCCGGCAGCCACGGCAGTATTGGCCAGGGACAAGCAGTAGGCGCTGGCCGATTGGTCGGACAACTTGCTATTCTGACGGTTCCACGACCGTTTGAAATTGATGTCATTCTCGATCAGTGCGGTGAGTTTTTCAGTGGGTGCATCCGCCTCAGCGGACAAAACAATATCATCAACCTCAACGACAGTAGTGCTCCAAGCGCAAAAGTCATCATCTACCAAGATATTCTCAAAGTCATCGGGCAGATATTTTCCGTCGTGTATGTCGGCGGTGATTACCGCTCGCGGCTTAGGGTATTTATGGTTAAGCGTTCCAGGCAGCCTCAGTACGCGGGTCAGGTCGCCTACGCTGTCGATGTCGTATCCAAGTTTGGAGGCCTCGCTGCGGAGCGTAGCTCCCAGGCGTTTGCACAATTTGCCGGCGGCAGTCCGCTCATCGTCTGAATCGAATATCCACGGCTCTTTGAAAATCCAATATACGTGTAGGCCGCCGCCGCTGTTGACAATAATCGAGGGTTTGAGTGGTATGCCGGCAAATATTTTGCGGGCCTCCGCTTCGTTTGGTGGTAGGTTGGGCTTAGAGTGCTGCTCGTCGGCTAAGTCGATGTCCGCCCATAGACCGCCGATACCAACTACATTGGCCAGCTTCCCGCGTCCGTGCGGTGATCCACCAATTAGGCCCAGGCCGAAATATACATTTTCATTCTCGGCCTGGGCCAGTGCAAACTTTACAGCCTCGGCGGTATTATCAAACCGCTTGGTTGTCCTGCTCGGCAGGCAGAAAATAGACAGTCTGTGTTCACCGTCTATCCCGTCTTGGAACAGGGCTTGCAGGAAATCGTTGGTGTCCATCGAGCCACTCCGTTGACGATGTTGCTATTCTTCGGTAGGCTCAGCAGCGTAATCGGTCGGCTCAACACGCACGGCCTGAAGGTACGGTCGTAGTTCCATGCTGATCCGTTTGAATTGCTCAACCTGGGCCGGTTCCAGCATACTAGCAGTGGTCAAAACGGCGCGGCTGTATTTGATGCCCTCGCCGTTGCTGGCCTCTTCGAGGTCGAACTTGGTTAGAACCGCGTAGTAGGGCAGTGATCGTGAGGCTAGTCGCAGCATATACTGCTTGGCCTTTCGCAGACTGGTGGGCGGTAGGCTGACGCAGATGGGGAGCATACCATTTTCCCGCATGACAAACAATAGTTTTAGTTGCTTGCAGGCCTGGCCTTTGCCCTTCTTGGATGAACCAAATTCTGCGAATGGACACTTATTACAGCTTCCGCCAGGTGTGCCGATACCGGTAATACTATCGTCGGAACTGCAATCCGGCGGAGTGTTTCCGCCGCCCTCATCGAGGCCCTTCTCCCAGTAGACGCGCCCGAGCTTGTGGTAGATGATGACCCCGGTGAAGCTACCAACTACCTCGTCCTGATCTACTCCGGGGATCACCCAGGCTTTTGTTCCGCCGGCGGGTATCCGCACGCGGTCGAGTTCAAAAGGGCTGAGTCCCTCGGCGCCGATATTCTCGGCTAGGCTTTGATTAAGACCTGCGATACCAGCCTTTAGTATCGCAAATTCCTGGCCGCCGATGACGGCCAGGCCTGTTTCCTTCTTCCCGTTTCCGTTTTTCTTCGCCATACAACAATCTCCTTTGCCCCATTGGGGCGGTTAGTGGAATTGCGGGGCCTGGAGTCGAACCAGGAACTAGGGCTTATGAAACCCTCGACTTACCATTTGTCCACCCCGCTATATGCTCTGATGTCCCGCATCCGGCGTGCCGTCCGGAACTCTTTATGCGGTATTTTTGCCTCCGTTGTGATGGTGTTGGCATCACATAACCCATCAGAGCTTTACTCGCCAGTCAAGCGAGCAGTCTGGTCTAACTAATAGATGCTTCTACCTCTTGTTTGCCAAGGATAACCTCGATTAAATCTTCACGATTCTTATACGCTTCACGAAAGAAATTGGTAGCTACGGTTTCGTCCTGCTCTGCCAAGTCTAAATACTTCTGGTATGTTTTCTTTGCTAGTTCGATTTCTTTTTGCAGGTCTTGGGCTGTATGTACTTTTGCCCAAACATTACTTCGTATCTGTGACGTTGTAGAAAGGTACTTGTCATAGGCATTCTTTTTGGGTTCGTAATCCTTCTTCTTGGCTTCATTATCGGCAAGTACATTTTTCACACACACAACATCTTCGTGGCGATAAAATGATTCTTCGCTAATTGCGGAGTCGATTTTGATGGTTAACCACTTATAATCATAACCGATATTCCAGTCGTGATCTGCCTTTAGAATATTCATCTGTGCGACTGCCTCAGCATCAGTTCTTTCTGCGAAATACATATCGCCGACACGATAAGCAATCTCAGACTTGATAATGCCAGCTTTTTCTAAAGTTGGTCGTTCAGGAGGTTCAGTGGGCATTATTCCCGCATGGGCGATCTCAATATCAATTAATCGCTGAACTTGCTCCTCGGTCAAGGCTATCAACTCGTTGTGTTCCAGGTCATCAATTCTTTGCATACTCATAACTATCCTTTCTAAAAAAATGTGTAGTGGTCAATCACTCGTTTATCCTTCGATTATTATTTACCCTGCCGACCGAGCCCCGTTCCCATGTATTTGCTCGGCCTGCCTCGACCACCTCAGCTTACGGCAGGGCCATCTACCAGTTGGCGACAGGCTGGTAGAAACGCTTAGGGGGCCTTACGCGCCCCGATCTTGAATACCTCCGACACTTTGATTACTTCCTTGAGTTGCTCCGGCAGGATAGGCATACCGTTATCATCCTTCTCACATTCTCTTACCCGGGCGCTGAGCCGTTGGACGTTGACATTATCTTCGACCAGGAAGTTCCATGTATTGTCGTCCATCGACTTGAGCAGATCACACATAGCCTGCTTGTCACCGGCGTGCCCGGCCCATAGCTGGCGATTGAGATAGATAGTGTATCCGTCTAGCTTGGTGGACTGAATGCCTTCTTCCTGAAAGGACTCGACAATCTTCGGTTCAAGCTCGTCCAGCCTGGCTTTAGTGTCCCGGAGTTGTTCCTCCAGTAATGTTTTCTTTTTGATCAGGTCCACATACGGTTTTACTACGGTCTTTGTTGCCAGGGCCATTGCCATTCTCCTTGTGTAAGAGTTCACCATCGCCAACGAAATTGATTAATGTCGATCCTGATCCTGATTCTGATGGGTTGGACAAGTCAGTAATAATCATTTTACCTTCAAAAACACTAGCTGCTATAGGGAAGTGTGCATGAATTGAATGTGTAAAATTGTCAGTAATTATTCGGAGATCGTTAAAGAAAATGCGACACACGGCGTGCCATTTTTTCTCATAACGAACTTCTGTATCGATGCATGTTCCGTCTATTAGATGTAATTTGTTTGTTGTTTTTATTTCAATAATCACAACAGTCCATTCTGGCACAAAAATATAGTGGTTCTTACCATCATAGTCTCTAGTGAGCAATGTTCCTCTATTGCCAGAAATTATTCTTTCTCTTGTGTCAGTGCTCATCTTGTAAGAGTCCTTTCAATTCATCTGCCTTATTTTCTTCAAGCCATTTATAAAATTCTTCTATGCCAGGTCTTGAAAAACCGGTGCCAAGATATGTGAATTTGCCAGTGGCAAAAAAGTAGTCTTGAACTAGAGGAATAATCTCTTTCCTTAAATTCAGATATGGGTATTTATTTTCTTTTTTCTGTTGATCTGATCCACCTTTTAGTTGATAGGGTGTTCCGCACTGTGTGCACATTCCTTCCCCGTGATAATCACTCCACTGAAAAGTCATGGGGACTGCGCTACAGACAACACATTTTTTGTTTTGAGCAGAAGACTCATTATTGGCCATTAGATCATAATCATGTAGAACGCCTTGTTTTGGTTTTGACATTTCAAACTCCATGTTTTATCTCCGCCAGTATTGATTCGATTACGGTTTTTCTTTGCTTCAAAGCCTTATAGACTTTCTCATCCACGGTTTTACGAGCCACCAAATGCAAGTAAGTTACCGATCTCTTTTGGCCGGGTCGATGCAGCCTGGCCATGCTCTGCTCATAATCACCGAGGCTGAATCCCAGTGAGTAGTAACAGGCGTAGGCTGATCGAGTCAGGTCGATTCCCAGTCCGCCGGCCTGAATCTGCACGGCCAAGACCTCGCCGCCAGTAGCCGCCTTCCACTCGGCTAGTTCGTTGATTGAGCCGGATAGCTCAAAGCATTTGCGTTCGGCTTTTTCGGATATTTGTTGGACAGTTTCGAGGTCTCGTCTGAATCGGCAAAATACAACCAGCGGGTCGGACTGCTCCAAATCGTCTAGTATATCAGCCAGGGCCTCGGCTTTGCCGGTGTCGATAGGCATTTCCGTACCGGTTTCGAGCTTGGCAAAGCCGCTAGTTATTTGCTGCAATCGTATTAATCTGGCCAGGGCGTTGGCCGCCGTTATAATGCCCTCGCCTACATCGGCTATAAATTGTTTCTCTAGCTCATCATAGGCTTTGCGAGCTGTATCACCGAGGTCTATAATTCTCGGTTCATGGATCACCGGCGGCAGGTCGAGCACATCCTCTTTTTTGACTCGATGGGCTATCGAATAAAATAACTCGTTGAACTCCTGCTCGTTCTGATAACCGATAACCTGGTGGTTCTCGAAGCCACCGAGGACGGCAAAGTGTGCGCGAAATCTTACAAAACTTGTACCGAAGATTCCTGGGTCGAGAAATCTGTATTGGGCGTAGGCGTCGAGGGGCGAATGCGGTAATGGCGTGCCACTAAGTCCCACCTTGCGAACGGCTTTTAGTTTGGCCATGAATTTGCTACAGCGGCCTGCCGGGGCTTTTATTTTGTGGCAATTATGGACGAGCAATCCATTAGCAAAATAATTTCCTGTAGTAGTTTCGAGATTCATTACTTCTTGATTTGTTTCATAATCTGTGTTGGATTTTCCAAAATATCCCAGTTCCAAAAGTGAAAAACTTTCCATCCTAGGTTTTCTAACATCTGATTTTTTCTCATATCTGTAGCTTGAACCTTTTTCGTTTTGTGTGTATGGCCGTCCACTTCTATTGCTATTTTTAGTGTTGGATTTGCTATGTCTATTTTCAGATGGTTTACACAATGCTCCATCAACCATCCTTTGCCTAATAAATGATATAATGCCAACTGGGGTTTCGTTGGACCTGCGCCATTGCCACCGTTTAGATGTTTCCAACCTTGGGCTGCCAACTTCGCTAAACCCTTTTCTCTGGTTTTGGGATCTCGAAAAGGATTCCTGTCTGAATGTAAATACTGCTGAAGTTTCTTCATCGCTTTTTTGTTTTTGCGCAGTTTTAGCATGTTTGCTTTGCTCTTGCTGCGCATATGTTCGGTGTATACTTTTGCTTTGTGTTCTGGTTGAGACATTCGCCATTTGGCAGAACAGGAAGTACCACAAAATCTCCGTGGTTTGCCTCTCGCCATTTTCTTGTCCGCCAAAAATTCTCCTCCGCATATTTGGCAAATAAGATGATAGGGTGTTTTGCGAGGTCCATGTGGTGGCGGATGTGCTTGGGTACGGCATTGGTTTGAACAATACATTTGTGTTTTTCTTATCGTAGTGTAGGTCTTTTTGCAATTTTGACAGACAAGTTTGTACATTTCTTTTTTCTCCTGGTTGAGCCATAGGATATTTTATATCAATGCAGTACACTGAATCAAGATATTTTTTTAATAAATTTGCTGCAATATAGCCCCGATCTGTGAATACGGGATGTTCGGGGGTAAGATATGTATTCCCTACTTGTACAAAATTACACGATGATGTTTTCCTAAATATATGTTTTATAATGGTTTCTGTAATTTTGCCTGTTTTATGGTCAAATCCATAAACCAGATCGCCTAGTTGAATATCTTCGATCTTTTTGTCTCCTAGCGGGGTAGATATTTTTGTACCTAATGGGACACACTCGTCGGCCACAATCATATCCCATTTAATCTCGGTGGCGAATTGACCGAATAGATTACGCCATACAGCATCGTAGTTTATTACCAGGACTATCTTTTCATGCCGGGCATTGGCCAGTTGTAACTGTTGTCTAGCTAGTTTAGTTCGTGCCGCAATGGTTCCCTCGCGCAAGGCAATGACGTTTACAAAATAGCGGGCGTGTTTCTCGAACTCCGCCGGCCAGGTATCAATGACGCTTTTTGGGCAGACGATAAGCACCTGTGTACAATCAGTTATATTACACACCGCGTCCACTACACACTTTGTTTTGCCTGTCCCCATGCTGAACGCGAGCATTGACGCGGGCAACAATTTAATCAGGTGATAGCCCTGAGTCTGATGGTACCAGGGTTTGGTTTCTGACTTGGCGGGTTCCAGATATTTTTTGAGTTTTATTTCTTCGGCAGTAACTCGCAGTGATATAAGCTTGGAGATTTCTGGATCAATCTCCGGCAATCGCCCATATTTTTCAGGTGGGTACAAATCATAGATAAAGTTCTTTGCGATATATGCGCCGGCGGCAGTGGCCGGCAGATACCAGACTTTCGACCTGGGGTCCCACCTGACCCCCCGCAAAGCCTTGACTCGGTCTTTAAGTTCGTAGGGTGTATTAAGTTCAATCCTGTTATTTTTGAGTGTTGCTGTCGCCACAGACTACTCCATTTGTATAAGTATATTATAAACCATAAATTGCCGTCTGTCAAGGAAATAAATTACTTTTTTCTTTTTTGGTCGAGCCTTTATGTCTGTTTTCGATATGCGGGCAATAATTTCCATCCTCTTCCTTGGCATGTTGGGCATTTTTGCATTAAACCTGCGTCTTTTAATCTTTCGGCTAATTCACTTCCTTTTTTTTGTTCATCCGGGATTCTTTGTAATTCCATCATTAGAGCATTAGTCCAACCTAGTGCAATTGATGCGTTAAGTACGGGGTCATCTATGGATGTGGTAGGGTTGGCTGCGAGACCAGCCATAATCTTAATCGCGGCGTACGTCTGAATGTTCATATATTTATTTCCTTTCCGGCATTTGCCTTACTCGCAGCTCTTCCGGCCACTCCGAGGGGGTGTGGCTGACCTTGCCGTTTATCTCGACCTGCTTGACGTAGCAAGGGACATTGGCTGCCTTGCATTGGCTCACAATGTCGAAAACCCATTTTAGCTTGCACGGTCGGCGGTGCGGGCCAGATTCGCAGCCGACTATTACCCAATCAATCGGAATTTCTTCAATCGTTCCATTATTTCGTTGCCGTACCCCTTTTAGCGGCAATATCATATAACCTTCCAACATCGGCTCTAGACTAATCCACCTTACCGCTGCCGGTATGTTCAGCAGTATCGGTATCCGCTTGTCGGCCCACTCCTGGTTTTCACAGGACACGCCGAGCCATACATTTGGGAATATATCAGGGAATTGATCTCCATATAAGAATTGAATACTTTTGGCCATGCGGTCGGATCGCTTCGTGAGCACAAGAAAAGTAGCATACGAGCATCCCATCAATTTGAACACACGATTTATCTCTGTGCCCCGGATATTGATACTTTCGTGAAAAAGGTCTCCCATGAACTGAACTGCAATCTTGCTGTTTTCTTTAGCATTCATTACAACATCAGCGTCTTTGTCCAAGAATATAGGCTTACCCCCCGCCTTGGCCGCCCGAACCTCGGCGGAGAGCAAGGGATTGTTCTTCTGCCGGTCGCACATCCGCAAATGCCAGCAGTTTTGACAGCCTTCGGATACAGGCGTACAGCGCATGGCCAGCGGATTCCACGAATGCGTTACGTAAGAAATGTTAGTCTTTTGCATTGCTTATCTCACTTTCACTCGTTGGCTATTTTTAACAATACGGACACATGACATTCACGGTCAAGTGGACACCAGCAGCATAGATTCTTATCGCGCAGGGCACGTTTTATTTCCTCAATGGTCGGCGGATCACCGTAGCCTGAAATGTCGCCAGCAAGCCATGTCTCAAATAACACAACCAATGTGGAATAATCTCTCGCATTTACGCCAATACGAAATGGATTGCCATATTTTGACGGTCTGCCAACATAGACAACCGGCAGACCGTTAGGCGAAGCGGCCTGCATATTCCAGCCTTTGGTTCGCTTACGTTGGATTCTTATTGGCATTTGCGCCCTCTCATCCTAATTTAGCACAGATTAGGATATAATTAGGATAACTCATCGGCGGGTCTTTCGGTTCCAATCTTCATAGTATTCGCACATACCATTATCATCCACGACAGCCTCAGCATTGCTATCTCTATGTAGGTCATCGGGCAATGGTTCATGTTCGCAAATTAGTTGTTCTGCATTAAATTCAGACAACACAGACGCAACACAAGTGTTACAACAATGCCTGCTTTCTTGTTTGATGTAAGCCATATCATCCCTTCCTTTCTTCTATGCTTGCCCGCAAATCAGCTACGGCGGCGGTTACAGCAGCGGTCCAAGTTTCCCCTCCACCCGTAAAAGCTCTATCGGGATATTCAAAATGATTTATTCTGGCAGACCATTGATAACTGCCAATCGGGGCAGAGGTAATGGCTATATAAACTCCGTGTATGTTATCCAACCATTTCAACAGTTCATTCGCCTGCTCGATGTTCTCGTCGGGGCGGTACTTGTCCCAACGGAACATACAATTACTATTTTCATCACGCCAATAATTTCCTAGCAACACCCATCCTACAAACCTCGCACACAACTCCCGCTGTTCTTCGATTGGCCTAGTCATTCTCAGCCTCGCTTTCAAACTCACAAATAACGTATCCGTGAGTCACCATCTGCTTCTCTAGCCGCTTGACGCGCGCCGTCAATTTCTTCAAATCATCCTCTAAGCAATTTCTGGCATGGTGCAAATCGTAGGTTTGCTCATCAATCGCCTCTCGTATGGCTGCGGCAGTTGGGCGCAAGACGCGATCTTCGTACTCTGCTCTAGCGTCTCGGTATTTACCGCTTTCGTTGTAGAATCGTCCTGGTATTTGAG